>Ga0257116_1001701_pt1 | contig 13256 bp, 11 predicted proteins | sample SI112_120mmetaG_FD_190150 | JGI IMG/M metagenome (GOLD analysis project Ga0257116, IMG submission 190150) | Marine microbial communities from Saanich Inlet, British Columbia, Canada - SI112_120m | ecosystem: Environmental > Aquatic > Marine > Inlet | place: Canada: British Columbia | collected...
GGATTGTCCTGATTTTAGTTTAAAAAAATCGAAGCCGACATATTTCCAAGCTGCGGATTCCGGAGTTATATTTTGGATGCGTCCCTCTGAATTTGGAGACTGCACTTTTGAAAGTAGAGAAGCCATATTGTTTTTCTAAGTATTGTGCCAAATATTTATCACCTGTTGATAATGTTCTTCGATCATGGATGTAACTTCAGTTTCAGTAATTTTGCCTTCCGCGAATTGTATCCACGGTTCCCAAAAAATGCTGCGACCAACGGCAAACCCGCAAGTGTGAGGAGTTGAACGCGCGACACGAAACCATTTGTCAAACTGCTCGATCGGTGCGTTATTTCCAAGAATAATCACGCCAACCTCTGGATCGTACTTATCCAGAACGCCGGTCATCGTTTGCCATTCTTCTTCAGTATCCAGCGCGGTTATTTTCCACCAATATGGATTTATGCCTGCTTGATAGACTTCCGTCATTGCGTCACCTAGAGTCTTTCCAGCGGAGATATGACTTTCATTTTTGGCAAAATCTTCCGGAATAATCAATTCCAACATCAATTTTCGCTTTAGCGCAGCGCAAACTTCATTCAGTTTTTTGAGCTGAGCAAGCTGCAATATTTTTTCTTCAGAACTCATTTGTGAATGAAAATGCCAAAGCACTTTCACAAACCAGTCTGCTGGACGTACCAATAATTGTTGATAAAGCGAATCCTCTGTCAACCACTCTACCGGAAATGAACCAGCTTTTTCAATTGGAACTCCGATCGTATAATCCGCGTCTGCAGAATTTGTCAGGATATTTCGACCATATTCCGGGTCAATCAAAATCGCGAGTCCTTTGTGACTGTTTGATTTTCTGACATTTTGAAAACCCTTGCAAACTTGATCCTTAAAATCCGCAATTTTATCTGTGGATAAACCATTATCACGGCAAGTGTCTTCAAATTGAGTTCGATGATCAAAAGCCAGAATCAGCAATTCTTCTTTTTGAGGTTGTCCCAGTTCTGTTCTCATATGTAGTTGATTCATTTTTGACCAGAAGGTCTGATGCCGTGGCTGCGCTGAATTTGGAGTATCATCGAAGTGTTGGATAAAATATTCAATTTCCGCAAAAGAAGGTGCAGCCGGAGAGCATCCGTGCCGTGTTACCACCAGCGCCCCGCAGGCATTTCCGTAGAGAGCGCAGGTTTGCAAACTTTCTTTTCGCAACCATCCACGCAAAAATCCGCTCATAAATGCGTCACCCGCACCGAGTACATTCAGCACTTCAATTTGAAAGGAACGCGCGGAAACCGGATTGGCGGATTCCGGAGAATAAACTTCACAACCGTCCGCACCTCGTTTGAGCACGACGGTTGCCGACGATTGCTGCCGAATGGTGGACAAACAACTCTCCAGCGTTTCATCAATGTCTGTGACAGATTCCCCCGCGCAAATCTGAACTTCTTCCTCGGTGCCGACAATCAAGTCCAAGTCTGCAAGAAATGGTTGGATCTCACGTGTGACATTTTCGGAAGCTACAAAACGCGTTTCTCCGTCTCCGGCTTCGGTCAAGCCCCATAACACCGGACGATAGTCGATGTCGAGAATAATAACGCAACCGCATTCTTTGGCAACAGTTACGGCTTGACGTGTGGCATCCCGCATTGCAGGAGTGGACAATCCTGTACCGGTAATCAAAAGTGCTTTGGCTTTTTTGAAAATTTCAGGGTCGGAGTCTTTCGGTCGAATCTGCATGTCCGCACAATTTTCACGGTAGAAAATTAAAGGGAAGCGCTCCGGAGGATTCACTCCGAGCAAAACAAGTGCTGTTAAATGTTCCGGAGTGTTTCGCAAAAGTGAAGTATCGACGCCTTCTTTTTCAAGTGTATTTCGTAAATAAACACCCATATCGTCGGTTCCAACGCAGGAAAACATAGCGGATTTAAGCCCCAGTCGAGCAGTTCCAACCGCGGTGTTTCCTGCGCAGCCACCGAGATATTTACGAAAACTTTGCGCGTCTTCCAGCGGACTGTGTACCTGTTCTGCATAAAAATCGACAGCAACACGACCCATACAAATCAGGTCAAGTGAACGCCTGTTTTCAAAATGAGATGATTCCGTCATGACAGTAAATCTTTTTTTCTTTTTGGATACACTTGCTTAGAGGAAGATACAAAGCATTAAGTTCTCATGTGAAGGAACATCTTAATTCATAAAATTAATCATTTCCAGCAAGCGAAACCCATTCACTATTATTTTTGTTTGATTTTAGGGCTGCATCAATAAATTCCATTCCGGCAATTCCATCGTCCAAATCCGGAAATAGTACTCCCTGCGGAAATGGCTTTCCTATTCTAGTAGCATAAATAGCTTGTGCAATTTCGTTGTAAATATTGGCAAATCCTTCGATGTAGCCTTCAGGATGTCCAGGGGGAATACGTGTCATTTTTGCGGCAGCAGCTGAAAGTTCCGGACTCCCGCGCCCCAGTACTTTTGGGGCTTCTCCCAAAGATGAAAGTTTGAGATAATTGGGGTTTTCCTGCGACCACTCCAAACCGGCTTTACTGCCGTAAATTCGTAAGCGCAAACCGTTCTCATTACCGGGTGCCACCTGACTGACCCAAAGCATACCTTTTGCACCTCCGGAAAAACGTAATAAAATGTGTGCGTTATCATCGACATTCCGACCATCTACAAAGTGCTTTAAATCCGCCAAAATTGCTTTTGGTTTTAAGCCACTGACGAAACAAGCAAGATGAAAAGCATGGGTTCCAATATCACTGAGACAACCACCGTCTCCAGCTTGCATGGGGTCTGTACGCCAAACTGCTTGTTTATGACCGCTTTCTTCTAGCTTTTCCGACAACCAATCTTGGGCATATTCAATTTGAACAGTGCGTATTTCACCAAGCTCACCTTGTGCAACTATTTCACGTGCATGCCTGACCAACGGATATCCGCTGTAATTGTATGTGATTGCAAAAATTTTATCAGCTTGCCGGGCAAACTTGGCAAATGAGTGAGCCTCTTCCAATTTTGCAGACAGTGGTTTATCGCAAATAACATGAATCCCAGCTTTCAAAAAAACCTTGGCGATAGGCAAATGCAAATGGTTGGGCGTAACGATCACCACTGCTTCAATGGGTTGCTCACGGGCAAGTTCTTTGGATACCATTTCTTGATAATCCGCATAACAACGATCCTTTGAAAGACCAAAAGTTGTTCCGAAACGTTTGGATCGTTCAGCCTCAGCAGAAAATGCTCCAGCGACTAATTCGAAATGATTATCCAGACGAGCAGCCATGCGATGAATTTCTCCAATGAAAGCACCTTCACCACCGCCAACCATGCCGTATTGAATTTTATTAATCATTGGCATCAACTTTTTTCAACAGGTTTACTGCGTAGTGAGGCTACCGTTTCCGGTTCGGCACGCTTACAATTCAGTGGAGGTAAACCTTGTTCCATCAATGTCAGGTCTTCCAACACATAATCTCCCATCGCCAACAATGCCGAACTAAGTGCACCCGCACGATGTGCGGAAAGCAATACATTGGGAGAATTCCGGATGGGATGATCTAGGGTTAAAGGCTCATATGGAAAAACATCAGTTGCAACACGTATTTTTCCTTGAGAAGTGTATTTAGCAAGTGAGTCAAAATCAACAATAGCCGCTCGATTTAGAAGCAATAAACAGGCTCCTCTTTGCATCAAATCAAATTTCTCTGAATTTAACATGCCAATATTATCCTCTGTAACTGCAGCAACCACAAAAATAAAACGACTTTTTGAGAGCACTTCCTCAAGACTTGCCGGAAGCACTCCTTCTCGCAAAAGATAACTTGAAGTCAACCAGGGATCAAAGACCCGAATAGTTGGTCTAAAGCCTTGAATCAAGGGATAAATTGCTTTTCCCAAATCACCAAAACCGATAAATCCTATCTCTGTCCCACTAATCAATTCGCTTTCCGTGTTTCCTTCCAACCCATAAAGTTCTTTACCGTTGAGAAAATCCCCATGCGCTGTATGGATTCCTCTGGCGAGACTGATCATCATGCCAATTGCCAGTTCCGCCACTGGAACTGCAAACACCGAAGAAGGAGTCAGGACTCTGATTCCTTTAAGATGACAAGCGGCATAATCGATATTGGGCATAAAATTTCCTTCAACATTAAAAACGGCCTTAAGTTTCTTTGAACGTTCAATGAGAGACGCATCCAAATCAGGTTGCCCTATGATAAAATCAGTATCTTCAATATGCTCATTGTAAAATGAGAGGCGATCTTCCCCATCAAATTCAATTACACGATGCAATGAAGAAAGAGCTATTTTTGTGCTAGAGGAAAAAATATCTTCGATTTCTCGAGGGTGGGGGTCAAGAATGACTTTACTCATTGTGATATCCAAAAATGCATTTACTATAGGCCGGATTAACACAAATCAGCCTTTTAATGAGGCTTAATACAGTCGGGCTAAGCTGTGTGCCTAACCCGACCTTTGTTTACTGGATTGCATAAATCAGATAAAAATTTTAATTAAATTCTGCCACATTCTTTTTAGTAACCAGTAAAGTAACCGTATCAACTACCGGAGGAAGTGAACGACCTTTGGCCAGTTCTAGAGCTTTCTCTACACCATATGCTCCCGTGTTATAGGAAAACTGTGCAATTGTAGCAGTCATTTCGCCAGCCAGAATGCTTTTTGCAGCATCCGGATTTGAGTCAAAACCAACTTTGTATTAATGGTAGCAATTATTTAGATCTCTTTTGGGCTTTTTTTATGAACTAGATTTATTATCTATTAAAGTCTAAATTAGACTTTCCAGATAAGATTTAGCCTTTTTAGCTAAATCGTTAGAATCATCCCATAAATTTCTCCATACACCAAGCGTGTTTGAAAGCTGAGGTTCGACTACGCTAGAAGAAAATGATTCAAACGTTATCGGGCCCTGATAGCCAATATCCTTCATTGCCGAAAATATTTCAACAAAGTTAATATGCCCTTTTCCTAAATAACCCCGATGGTTTTCACCAACGTGGAAATAACCCAATTTTCTTCCACATTGAAGGATAGATTCGCGGTAATTCGATTCTTCAATATTCATGTGGTAACTATCGAGATGAACACATATATTATCACAGCCTGTTAGTTCAATAAACTCTAAGGCCTTTGATGCTGTATTGATTAGATTGCTTTCATAACGATTTACAGGCTCTAATCCGATTGTAATCCCCATTTTTTTGGCTTGGAGACTTAAATCCCTAATTATTTCTACACTATTTATCAAAGCATTTTGAAACGGCGGAGCATTATATTTTTTCAAAGCAGAGTAAAGTACTCCTCCCATATATTTTGCTCCAATTTTATGAGTCATTTCCAAGGCTTTTGACAACAATCTAGCTCCGTTTTTACGAACTTCTGGATCATTGCTAGAAATATCAGTCTCATCAGAAAGTCCTAACGATGTTACAGCTTGTATTCGGTTAATACCTAGTACCTTCTTAGTGTAATCTGCATCAAAATTGTATGGATTCAAAAGTGGAATTTCAATAATATCAAATCCTAATTTTGAAGAGTTACCTATTGCAAAATCTATATCTTTGCCCTGCCAAGAACCAGTCCATACTAGTGCATGAATTCCAAGGGGATTTTTCATTTTTATTCTGCTCCTACAATATAAGATACAATTTGATTCATTGAAGTTTCAGTCTTGATCTTTTCAGCAACTATTTGTCCTTGCCTTAGAACAATAATCCTGTCGCTCACATCGAAGATATCGTTAAGTCTGTGACTAATTAGTATAACTGAAATACCATCTGACTTAAGCTTAAGTATAAGGTCAAGTACATGCTGGACTTCTTTTACAGCTAGGGCTGCGGTAGGTTCGTCCATAATTACTAATTTAGGTGAGAATGTCAGTGCTCTTGCAATAGCAATAGTTTGCTGTTGTCCTCCAGATAAAAGGCCCGCTTGATATTTTACGGAAGGTACATTTGCTCCAAGATCTTTAATAATTTTAATGGAGTCCTCATCCATTTTTTTTTTATCAACTAGTCCTAAATTAATACCAAATATTTTTTTTACTGGTTCACGCCCTAGAAAAATATTTGAGGAAATATCCTGTTGACGGGCCAATGCAAGATCTTGGTATATCATCTCAATACCCAACAGACGTATTTTAGAAGTAGTTATGCTAGTTATATTCTGGCCCTCTAGTAATACACTTCCAGAGCAAGGTTTATGAATTCCTGTGATAATTTTCATTAGAGTTGACTTACCTGCACCGTTGTCTCCCACGAGACCAACTACGCTTCCCTTCTCAACAGTTAAGGAAACTTTGTCAATGACTTTTATGTTCCCAAAGTTTTTTGATAATTCTTTAATTTCTAGCAATTCCATTACGAATTTTTACGATTAATTTGATCGAACCATACTGCAAGAATAAGTACTGCTCCAATAGCCATTCTTTGATAGTAAGATTGAACTGCAAGAAGATTTAAACCGTTTTGGAGAACTCCCATGATAAGTGCCCCTATAAAAGTACCAATAATACTACCCTTGCCTCCAAAAAGATTAGTACCCCCTATAATTGCAGCAGTAATTGCTGTAAGTTCATAATTAAGACCAGCAGTCGGATCACCAGCGTTCACACGGGATGTAAAGATCATCCCAGCAAGACCTGCCAGACCTCCAGATAATGCATAAAGCTGAACTTTATGTCTATTTATATTGATACCCATTGCAACTGCAGCTATCTGATTATCTCCTATAACTAATGTATGCTTCCCAAACTTAGTATAAGAAAGAATATAATGAGTAACCAGAGCAACTACTATAAAAATTATAACTGGAAATGGAATACCAAATGGACGCCCTTGCCCAAGAAATAAAAACCCGTTTGAAAGCCCATATATTGGTTTACCGTCACATAAAAGTAACGCTGCACCTCTAGCAACACCTAACATTCCAAGTGTTACTATGAAAGCAGGAATTTGAGCCCTCGTAACAAGGAGTCCATTGAAGAATCCAGCTACTCCTCCTGCAATTATACAAGCTAAAATACCAAAAACCCAATTAAGTTCAAATTGAGTCATGACTACAGCTCCAGCAACTCCAGCTAGGCCCATAACAGAGCCAACAGACAAGTCCAACCCAGCAGAACTAATTACAAATGTCGAACCAATCGCGCAAATTCCAATTACCGATGTAGCAAGAAGTATATTTAGAAAATTTGAGATGCTCAAAAAGTAAGGCGATAATAGAGACATCGTAATTATGAGTAGTCCTAAGACGTATAATGATTCCAGGCGGATATTTTTTAATAACATTTGAGAATATATCGGTCTCGCTGAGGCGAATAAGGTAGGGGAATTTTAATCTTAAAATAACCTTGGCAGTCTTTTTGAGGACTGCCAAGGTTTTTTTTACTTAACGTATTTCATTAAAGGATGAGAGTTTTTTTCTATAACATCCTTTGTGAGAACTAAAGTATCAACAAATTGGAATTTTGCCAATTTAAGTCCATGTAAAGCGGCTGTAGCACCAATAACTGCTCTTTTACCAACCAGATAGGGAAGCTGAGCTACAGAAGCATTAAGACGACCTGCTTTAATCGATTTTACAGCGTCAGAGTTTCCGTCCACACCAACAATTATGATATTTCCCCCTTTGCCAGCTGCGTAAGCAGATTCTACAGCTCCAAGAGCCATACCATCATTTGCTGCAAAAATTGCTTTCAGATTTGGATACCTGGTGAGTATATCATTTGTTATGTTTGCAGCTTTCATCCTGTCCCAATCTCCTGGAAGAGATGCTACAACTTTCAGTCCAGGTGCGACTATTTTGATTCTATTTGCAAAACCGCGAGCTCTCTTTTGTCCAGTTATATTTCCAGAGAGCCCCTCAATAACTAAAACTGGTCCTGAGGCATTTTTCCCTAGAATTTTTGCCACATAGTCTGCTCCTTGGGCCCCAGCCGCCTCGTTGTCCGATCCAATAGTAAAATCAATTGAAACACCAGCTTTCTTGGCAATATCATGGTCAAGGTTACCATCTAGGTCTATCACTGGGATACCAGATTCATTTGCTTTCTTGAGGCACGGCAAAAGAATTGTAGAATTGATTGCTGCAGTAATCATTACGTCTGGTTTTCGTTCCAACATAGTCATACAAACGTTCAATTGAGGTTCTGCTGCCTGGTCAGATTCTACTGCCTGTAGATAATAGGCAACCCCAGCTTCTTTTGATCCATCTTTAACACCTTCTTCCATCGCGCCCCAAAAGGGATTGGACAAAGTTTTCATTAATACACCATAAGTCAAATGCCCTTTTCCAAATACTGTACTAGTTAATAATAGTGAAAGCATCGAAAGTGAAATTATTAAATACCTCATAGCTAAACTCCTTAAAACATTGTTTATTAAAAATTATTGTTTATTAAAATAGACTGATTATAAAGATATCACTCTTTTCTACATAGGCAACCCTATTTATAGGTGAATAAGAATTTGGAATTCACATTTGTCAGAAATTATAAATTAAATAAATTATTTGTCCAGTTTTTTTCATAAATAAAACACATTAAATATTTAAATTATAAAGTATTATTTCCCTTTAATATTATTTCAATATTAAAGGGAAATAATTAGTTAACGCTTAATAATAGTTATAAATTAATAATATCAATAGTATATATCTAAATACAGGTGTGTTATAATACAGTATACTTCTTTTTCAAGCCCTAAAACCCTGCAATTTCACATTACCAAAGGTTAATCCAATGAAAGGGAAATCACCTGACAGTTCTCAAACCAGCTTTCTGATGAATGGTTTGAGTGAGCAACTAAATCCAAGACAACCTATTTACCAGCTAAGCAAGATCATTGATTGGGAATCTCTTGAGACTGATTTTACCCGTCTTTACTCTCGCAGAGGCCGCCCGGCTAAACCTGTTCGTTTGATGATCTCCCTGCTTCTTTTGAAACAACTGCATGATCTTAGTGATGATCAGGTGGTTGAGGGCTGGATTGAAAATCCCTACTGGCAGTTTCTTAGCGGAGAGCATGAACTTCAGTGGTCTGCACCTATTGCTTCATCGGATCTAACTCATTTCCGCAAACGCATTGGTAAAAAGGGTGCCGAACGCCTCTTGAAACTTTCTGTTGACCTCTTCCATCCTAAGATCAAAGCGGAAGAAGTAGTTGTTGATACCACCGTTCAGGAAAAAAACATCACCTTTCCTACAGACGCGAAACTGGCCAAGAAGGTCATAGACACTTGCAGGAAGATTGCCAACAAGGAAGATATCTCCTTAAGACAAAGCTACAGCCGTACTGCACCCAAACTGCTTCGTCAGGCTTCCAACCGCAAATCTCCAAAACAAAAGAAAATAGCCATAAAAGCAACCCGAAAAATCCGCACAATCGGACGCGCCATGGTTCGTGATCTGCTGCGCAAGATGAATGACAAGCAGCTAAAACCACATATTGATACTTTGCTTAACTCTGCCAGTATTCTGTTTCAGCAAAAATATGATAAAGATAAAATCTACTCTCTCCATGAACCACACGTCGAGTGTATTGCCAAGGGCAAGGCTCACAAACGCTATGAATTTGGAACCAAAGCCTCTATCGCCAGAACCAGAGACAGCGGAATTATCCTTGGTGCTCTTGCCCTGCCGGGAAATCCTTACGATGGTCATACCATCGATGTGGTACTCAAACAACTCAAACGAATTACTGGTACTCAGCCTGATATCCTGATTGCTGATCGTGGATACAGGGGAGAGAAGGATTTTGGAAAAACTCAGCTCATGACTCCGTCACGGCCAGGTACTAATGATACTGAGTACAAAAAAAGAAAACAAAGAAAAAGATTCAGAAAAAGAGCTGGAATAGAAGCTACCATCAGTCATCTAAAACAGGACTTCCGACTCGGTAGATGTTTCCTCAAAGGTGAAGTTGGTGATCAGATTAATGTTACACTCTCTTCTGCTGCCTATAACCTGAGAAAATGGATCCGGTTTAGGCTGGAAATCTTTTTTAACCTCTTTTACAAAACACTAAAATACCTGTTCTGTTGGAACTTAAACTATTATCCTGTTTCTTTTTTAACATAAACTGTTTTTAAGCATCAACTAATTAAGTCTTAATGATCGGAATAGTAAAGATAAACAAGAATAATAATATCAATATACTATAGCCTTCATATCTTCCTGATTTTCCCCAGTATTTACTAGTTATTTAACTCTTAGTGGAACGAGAATGGAATGATGAGGTCTCCCCTAAGTAGGTTTTTCTTTTAGACCTTTTACAGAGGTTTTATCTGTTTCGCTTTAAGATAGGGATGGCCTGGGTCAGCAAGCATAGAACCTTGGTACTCAGTGACTACTTTAATGGCTGCCTGTTTATGTAATTACTGCAATTTTTCTTTGTGATCCTGGGAGAGTTGTTCAATAAGCTTTTGGATTTCGTGGTTTTGTTTTGAGTGATTTGATGTGTCTACCCCTTTCGCTGATTGTGAAGTTGTGAAAGCAGATAGAACACTAAACAGAAACCACTTGAACAGGTTTACCTGTTTTGAGAGATTCCTTTGCAGCCATTGCGATCAAGACCGGAACAAGTCCGTCCTTTCCTGAAACCAGGGTTGGTTTATCTTCACGAATCGCATCGACGAAGGCCTGCATTTCAGCGACAAAAGCTTTTTCGTAGCGTTCGAGAAAAAAGTAGAACGGTTTGTCCCTGATAATTCCGGATTCGTTGAGAACGACCATTGAAGTTGGAGTATTATTATCCGCCATCGCGGTCCCTTTTGCACCGAACACTTCAACACGCTGATCATATCCGTAAACCGCTTTGCGGCTATTTTCAATAATGCCGAGTGCACCGTTGTCAAATTTAAGTGAAATAACCGCGGTATCAATGTCACCTGCTTTTCCGATATCCGGATCAACCATCACCGCACCATAAGCGTGAACTTCTGTTACTTCACCTCCACTGAGAAAACGGGCCATATCAAAATCATGAATCGTCATGTCCAGAAACATTCCTCCAGAACCTGCTACATACTCGGCCGGCGGTGGAGCGGGGTCGCGTGAAGTAATCCTGATGATGTGCGGATCTCCCAAAGCTCCGGAAGCGACCTGCTGCTGTACTGCAGAAAAATTTGGATCAAAACGGCGGTTGAAACCTACCTGGAGCTTGACACCGGATTTATCAACTTCTGCCAGGGCATTCCGGATTATCTCAGGATTGAGCGCAATTGGTTTTTCGCAAAAAATATGCTTTCCAGCCTGTGCGCATTCGATCAGTTGAGGTGCGTGTTCAGTAGATGGCGAACCGATCAGGATTGCGTCAATTTCAGGATCTTCGAGCATTATCCGGTGATCTTTACCTGTCAGTTGGATATTCCGGTAAGCAGCCCAGTCCTCATCAAGAAACGGATCGGTAATTGCTTTTAAGCGCGCTCCTTCCACACGGTTGAGCAGATTATCCGCATGCAGTTTGCCTATGCGACCCGCACCGATTATTCCAAATGTTAGGTTTTTCATGTAATCCTTTTGATGTTATTTAATTCAAGCAAGTCTGCGTTTTGTTGCTTCATCGAGGCACTCGTAAAAACGATCAGCTGGCCACTTCTCATTCAAGGCCTGATTGATTAATGCCTGTATATTTTCCGGAGCATAACCTTCCATCGGGGAATCTAAATCTAGATTTGTCGGAAAGGAATAACCATCAACAACTACTGAACAAACTGCTTTTGTTCCGTCTGGACTAATTTGATGATATTTGATTCTATCAAGCAGTACTTGATAAATCAACTTTGTCATCTTGGTACGATCCACAGATTCCATCGTCTTACCAAATGCACTGGAGGCCTGTATTAGGTTGGCAATACGGTCGCTAGATTTGAAGTTAGTACCAGCAGCGTGGAATAAAGCAGGGCTAAAGAACACCACATCTCCTTTTTTCAAGGCTAATTGAACTGCGTGCTTTTTAAAATATTCTATGAATTTAGAATCTCTCCACGCCATATAGCCGAGTGGATATTGATGAGAAAAAGGCAGCATCATAGTTGATCCGGTTGAAATGTCCATATCGGTGTGTGCCACAGACTCTTGTAAAGTAAGAAATTGTGAGAGAATTTGGGCTGATAAAGGATATTTGGAAACAAGTGAGTTCTCCTGAAAACCTAGATGATAATCGCGGTGTGGTTTCTGTGCATGTCCACCAGGCTTTACTATGTTGACTTGTGAGGTCATTTGAAAAAACGGACCTAGCCATGCTTCTCTTACAAAACAAAGAACAGGATTGTTATAATAATCAATGAAGGCTTCGGTGTCTCGCTCACAAAATTTTTGTAAGGCATTCCAAATACGCTCGTTTTCTCCCACTTTCGCAAAGTGATCCCCTCGGTGTTTGTCAGAGGTTTTTTCTTCTTCAATGATTTCTTGAAATAGCTCCGTAGCTCTATCAATTACTTTCATTTCCTGAAATGCTTGACGTACGATCACTACTCCAGGTCCATCTTTGATGCAATGATGTAACTCCGATTTTAAGTCAAGAGATTGCTTTGTGCTGATCAATGCTTGGATGTGCTCTCCCTCATAAATCACTACCCTTTGTTGTATATCCAAGGAAAATTTATAGTCCTCCGAATTCACGTTATGAGAGCACAGAGCCGCAAAATCAGGGAGATTTATTTCATCATCATTGAAAAAATGACGTTGCATAATTTTTTTAAAAATAAGAATTTACTAGTTTGTCATTTACATTTTAAATGCTGAAATCACTCCTGTCTCTTTCAAAAAAGTATCAACAGCGGTGGAATATGCATTTGATGCGATGGTTATAATTATATGATGGCTTGTTGCAATCCTGTGGGCACAAACTTGACCAATTCTCCCTCACCCAAGTAATTCAATCAAAATCATTCTGGCTTCCCATTTAAAGCGCGGATAACTTCAATGGTCGCGCTTTTTACGGCATCAACAGTTGGTGCAAGCAATCTAATGCGGTCAAAACTATCACAATTATCTGTTAATGACTTTCGTAATGCATTGCCAAACGCCATACGCAGTTCAGTGCCGATATTAAATTTGGAAACTCTACTTTCTCGAGCCAGACGCTTGCGAACATTCACTGGAATTCCGCTGCCTCCGTGTAAGACAAGGGGCAATGTCGTGACCTCTTCAATTGCCTTTAATGCACCAAAATTAATACCTGAGGTTTTTTCAGTTTTCAAATGAACATTGCCGACAGAAATTGCCAAAGCGGTCACGC
>Ga0257116_1001703_pt1 | contig 13252 bp, 8 predicted proteins | sample SI112_120mmetaG_FD_190150 | JGI IMG/M metagenome (GOLD analysis project Ga0257116, IMG submission 190150) | Marine microbial communities from Saanich Inlet, British Columbia, Canada - SI112_120m | ecosystem: Environmental > Aquatic > Marine > Inlet | place: Canada: British Columbia | collected...
TAAAATCAAAGTCATTCCAAAGGTTGTTATTGATCTACCACAAACTGTTGATGAATCATTTGCAGATTCATTGAAAACTCTCCTTGTTGAAAAAACCACAGCATCATGGAATTTCTGGTTTGGTTTGCTGGAGGATTATTTCCAACATGAAGGAAATGTAAATGTTCCAACTCTTTATAAAACCTCAAAAGGATATAAATTGGGTTCATGGGTTGTTGTACAGAGAAGTAGAAAAAAAAGCCTTTCTAAAGAGAAAATTTCAAGACTGAATTCTCTTGGGTTTAATTGGGAGCCTATTGAGAGTCTATGGGAATTAGGGTTCAAGCACCTAGAAAAGTTTATAAAGCTAAAAAGTCATGCTTTGGTTGTTCGAAATTATTATACTGATGATGGTTATAATTTGGGACAATGGGTAGGTGTTCAAAGATGGAATAATAATAAAAATAAATTAGATCCAGAAAAAAAAGAGAGACTTAATACTTTAGGGTTTATTTGGTCACCAGAAGATTTGAATAAAGAAAAAGCTTTTATGTATTTAAAAAATTTTGTTGCAGAAAAAGGGCATGCAAGAGTTGCTCAAGGTTTTAAAGTAGATAATGATTTTGCTTTGGGATCCTGGGTTCTTAATCAAAGACAAAAAAGAACAAAGAACAAATTAAGTGATAAAGATATAAATAGACTTAATGAATTAAATTTTGATTGGGATCCTTACGAAAAAGATTGGGAGGAGGGGTTTTTTCATTTGAAAGAATTTTTTGATGAAAAGGGTCATTTGTTAGTTCCTGCAAAATATTTTTCTCTTGATGGGTATGCATTGGGCGGCTGGGTCTATCACCAGAGATCATATATGCTCGAACTATCTTTAGAAAGAAAGTCAAAGCTAGAATCTTTAGCAGGATGGGTTTGGGACCTTTTAGAATTTAAATGGGAATATAGTTTCAACTCTTTAAAACAATTTGTAGAAAAAGAAGGTCATGCTAGACCTGCCCAAAACTACAAAACTGAAGATGGTTATAAATTGGGGGCTTGGGTTGCAGTTCAAAGATCAAAAAAAAGTAAGATGATAAAGAATAGAAAACTTAAATTAGAATCACTTCCAAGATGGTCATGGAATACACTATCAGATGCGTGGGAAGATGGTTTCAACTCTTTAAAACAATTTGCAGAAAAAGAAGGTCATGCTAGACCTGCCCAAAACTACAAAACTGATGATGGTTATAATTTGGGGGCTTGGGTTTCTCGTCAAAGGGGAGAAAAGAATGAGATAAGCCAGAAAAAAAGGAAACTATTAGAATCACTTCCAAGTTGGTCATGGGATGAGAATTCAGATGCGTGGGAAGATGGTTTCAACTCTTTAAAACAATTTGCAGAAAAAGAAGGTCATTCTAGACCTGCCCCAAACCACAAAACTGATGATGGTTATAATTTGGGATCTTGGGTTGCAGTTCAAAGATCAAAAAAGAATCGTTTGGAAAAAAAACTCGGAAATAAACTAGATAGTTTACCTGGCTGGTCATGGAATCCGACAGAAGACAAATGGTGGATAGGATTGAAAAATCTTGAAATTTTTATCAAAGAAAATGGAACAAGTATAATTCCAAATGAATTTATCAACGATGAAGGTTATAAATTAGGTCAATGGGTTAGAATTCAAAGAAATTACAAAAATAAGATGGTTAAAAAAAGGAAACTCATCTTAGAGGAATTACCATTCTGGAGTTGGAATGTCATAGAGGATGCTTGGAATGAGGGATTTGAACACCTTAAGAAATTTAAAAGAATTAATGGTAATCTCGATTTTACTCAAACATATAAAACTGTTGATGGTTTCAAATTAGGTCTATGGGTATGTGTTCAAAGAATGGGTAAAAATAATCTAAGTAAAGGTAACAAGAAACAATTAGATGAATTAGGATTTGTTTGGGATAAATTAGACTATGTTTGGGAAACTGGCTTTAAACATATGAAAGAATTTTCCAATAAATACAAACACATTAGAGTAAGTAGAGAATATAGACCTGAAGATGGATTTAGATTAGAAAGCTGGGCTGTTAGACAACGATATGCTTTAAAAAAAGGCGACCTATCTGAAGAAAAAACATCTAAGCTTGAGTCCATTCCAGGTTGGTCATGGGATTTAAAAGAACAAACTTGGAATGAAGGCTTAACTCATCTAACAGAATTCAGTAAAAAATTTGGGAAATGTAAAATAAAAACAGGTTATGTAACAATGAATGGATTTAAATTGTCTGATTGGGTTTCGAGGCAAAGAACTTTTAAAAACGAACTGCCTCAGGAAAAAATTAATCAACTTGAATCAATTAAAGGATGGTATTGGGTCCCTGAAAAAGATTATTGGGAAGAAGGAATCAAAAATTTACAAGAGTTTGCAAAGTCAGAAGGATCCGCCAGGCCAAAGGCTAAGTATAAAACTAAAGATGGATTTCAATTAGGTATGTTTGTATCAAATTTAAGAGCAAGAAGGGAGCAAAACACAATAGAAATGGAACAAATTTTGGAAAGCATTCCTGGCTGGAGTTGGGAGCCTTTGGAGGATGCTTGGAATGAAGGATTTAATCATCTTATGGAATTTAAAAGAATTAATGGTCATCTCGATTTTACTCAAACATATAAAACTGTTGATGGTTTCAAATTAGGTCAATGGGTAGGAGTGCAAAGAAATAGTAAAAATAAAATGAATAATGAAAGAAAAAACAAACTAGATTTGTTAAATTTTATCTGGAACATATTAGATCAGAAATGGGAAAAAGGGTTTTCTCATTTAAAAACGTTCTTAGAAAATAAATTTACAGAAGAAATCTCTGCAAATTACATATCAGAAGACGGTTATAGACTAGGAGCTTGGGTTCAAGGTCAAAGACAGAAGAAGGACACACTACCTGAGGAAAGAAAATCAAGACTTGAATCATTAGTTGGCTGGGTCTGGGATGGTAGAAGTTTATATTTGGAAACAAAATGGGATGAAGAATTGTCGTATTTAATAAAATTTTACGAAAGTGAAGGTCATGCAAACGTAGATTCAAAACTAATAACTGACGGTGGATTTCAATTAGGAGCTTGGGTTAAAAGACAAAGATTAAATAAAAATACACTTAACCCTTTAAGGAAATCAAAACTGGATGCTTTAGGTTTTGTCTGGAAAGTAAAACAATAAATGCATGTCTATCTATCTATGTCAGTCCTTTGCCTTGATGAACAAGGTGGTTTTTATAATTTTGCGAGGATTGAATTAGAGGGTTGCGAAACTTAAGTCTAGAAAATAAATTGATTTCATGCCGCAGTAATTTTTGAGTGTTCCCGGATGCACGATTACGTTGATGGCAGGTTTTGTGCTGGATTCCCGCTTTCGCGGGAATGACAAGCTGAGTGATATTTCTCCTTCCATTAGAAATGACAAATTGTGTGAGGGAGCTAATCCTTGAGTAGCTAAGCTGGTTTGTAGTAGTTAAACTGGATTACTGCGTACGCGGGATTGACAAAGAAGACCTCAGTTCATTTTCGAATTACTGGAAAGAGACACTCAATTATGAAAATAAATTAAATTTGTCTCCTTTTCAAAAATCCTAGTACTGTATCTGTAATGGCCATTTCAATAGTCCCAGCTAAGAAATTTTTATTAGAAAAAGGCTCTTTATCAAAAAGTCTTATTTCGACTTGTTTGCAATGAACGGGAAATGATATATTTATTCTCGAAAATGGAGTCATATTTCATTTTTAAGCTTTTTCATCTCCTTCGATTTCCGTAATAATGTCATGAAAAAATTTGTTTTTGGGAAGCTTAAAAAGCATAAAGAACGTTTCCCCTCCCTCCTGTCGATTGAATTCACCAGCATCTGCAATGCCAAGTGTATCATGTGCCCCCATGTTGAGATGGAGCGTGTCAAGGAAAACATGCCTTTTGAAATCCTGCAGAAGGTGGTGCAGGACTGCAAAAGCAAGCCGCTGAAAAAGGTTAACCTCTTCTGGCTTGGAGATTCTTTCTGCCACAGTGAAATTCTGGATTATTTGCGTTATGTGCGAAAAGAACTGAAGGGAGTAAAACTTTATATTTCCACAAATGCCAGCCTGCTCAGTGAGAAGCGCACCCGTGCGATCATCGACGAGGATTTGATCGATGTAATCAATTTCGACATAGACGGTTTCAAGAAGGAAACCTATGAAAAGGTACGTCTGAATTTGAATTTTGATAAAGTGGTTAACAATGTCCGTTTCTTTGCAGAATATCTTAAAGAGCAGAAAAAGAATAAACCTCAGACGCGTGTCACAATCATCAACATGAAACCGACCACTGATGAAATCGAAGATTTTGTCAAATACTGGAGTCCGCTTGTTGATAAGGTTGATGTAAATAAATACAATACCTGGCTAGGGACTCAGGATGATCTTAATGTTGGTGACAGTCTGGGTGAAAGCCAGGAGGGCGGTTTTGATTTTGCCTGCACTCATCCATGGGACGAGTTGGTGATTGGTGCCGATGGAAGGGCGGGGTTGTGTTGTCTCGATTATGAACTGGCGGCGGAAGTCGGTGATGTTATGCAAAATACAATCGAAGAAATATGGCAATCTAAGCAGATGAACTCGTACCGTGACAAAATGCTCAAATTGGAATACGACGAGATCGACGTCTGTAAAAACTGCAATGCTTATATCTACCAACAGGACAGTACCTGGGCGAAACTGCAAAGGTGAAAACCTGTTTTGTCAACCCCCTTATTTTTACAAATTTACTAGTTCCTTAATTCCCGCTCACCGAGTTGTTCAAGCAAAAGCTTCGCGGGAATGACAAGCTGCGTGAGCTTTCTCCCTTCGGTCTGAATGACAAATTGTGTAAGAAATTAAATCTCGTATTTGCTGAGCTGGCGGAATTATTAGTGGTTTCTCTGGATTACCGCTTTCGCGGGAATGACAAGTTGAGGGAATTTTGGGACGATGCGTAAAATACTTTGACTAGCTCTAAGGACTAATTTTCAATAAAACTTATTAGTAAAGATGCAGGAAATATCAATAGGTGTTGAAGCAACAGGGCTGATGAATGCTAATCCGACAGGTATTAGTTTTTATATCAAAAATCTTCTCCTGAATTTAATGGACATAAATGCGGATGTTAAGCTGTACTGCAAAATTTCTAGGTATAAAAATCGTCACAATCTGTTAAAACACATTAACGCTAAGATAAACTGGCATTACAATCACCTTTATAATCCATTGAAAAAAGTTGATATTGCGCATACGACGGACAGCGCTTTTCTTAACCTTAGAGCTGCGGCAAAAATCTATACAATTTATGACCTTGCCGTTTTTAGAGAAGAAACTCAAATTCCGGATTATACTTCTGAAAGACATAAACGCATCATTGACCAAAAAACCAAAGCAATTTTAAAAAAAGCAGATGGCGTAATTGCGATCAGTACTGCGACTAAAAATGACATTCTGCGCTTTTATGATTTTCCGGAAGATAAAATACGTGTAATCCCCCTTGCGCCTAATCAAATAGCGGATTCTGCTAAAAAGGAAATTGACCTTAAATTTCACCAGTTGGAAAAAAACGCTTACTTCTTATTTGTCGGACAGATTTCCATCCGCAAGAATATTATTAATCTGCTGAAAGCATTTTTGTTGTCCGGTCTTCACAGTGATTTCAAACTGGTACTTGCCGGAATGGAAGGCCGGGGGATCGAGATAATAAAAGAAGCAATCCTAGAATTAGGATTAAATGAACGTGTTGAACTGCTGAATTATATTCCCGATGAGTCATTGTCATCCTTATATGAAAATGCGGTCGGATTCGTGTTCCCGACTTTTTATGAAGGTTTCGGCATCCCTATTCTGGAAGCAATGATGAACAGGACACCGGTTTTGAGCGGAAACATCGGGGCGTCTCCGGAAACAGCGGGCGGTTTTGCGGTTGAAGTGTCACCCTTTTCTGTTGATGAAATAAGTGAAGGCTTGAAAAATCTGCTGGCGATTCCAAAAGATAAAATTGAAAATGCATTTAATTATGCAAATAATTTTAATTGGCAAAACAACGCGATTGAAACGCACAAATTTTATGAGGAAACATTGAACTCTTTGTGAAAGTATTTTGCTTTCCAGCTCACTTACTCAACGACTCACTTACTCAAAGGGTCTCCAATTTTAAACCACGCTTAGATTATCCGTTTTTGCTGTTGTGCTTAAGGCATAATCGTTAATCAGCTTTTAGGCTTCAGTTGATCCTTGCGGACATTTGGGGCAAAATACCTGTCGGCATTATTCTCAAGCACCGGCTCCTCACCTTCACGACGTACCAGCGGCATTTCATAGTCGTTCCAACCGCGTAAGCCTGTTTTCAGTGAGCGGACATTGGCGTAGCCCATTTCAATTAGAATTTTAGCTGCCAGCAAACTGCGGTGTCCCGAACGGCAGACCACCACAATCTCGCGCTCACGGGCTTTTACCAATTCCGGAATTGTCTCTTCATAATCCCATTCACAAGCGCTTTCCAGAACTCCACGAGGAACATTGTATGAACCGTCAATGTGCATGCAGTCGAACTCATAAGGCTCCCGAATATCCAGCATGAGCGGCGTTGCTCCTTCTTCGAGTTCTTCATCCAAATCCCAGGGCATGACCTCTGTCACTACCTCTGCCGCGTCTGCGACATAATCCATATATTTTTTCATCTGCTTGAAATCCAAAGTGTCGATTAAAATTCTCTAAGTAAATTCAGGTTAAGACATGTGTTCCTAAAACATCCTCAGCTTGACTAATCAAGGGACACAGAGTGCAATGATTTTAGCAGTTAAGAGAAGCTCTTCTTTTGACTGCTGCAAAACCAAAATTATAAAATAGGCGATTAAGGAAAATATGTCAAAGCTAAGGCAATTCCGGCCGTGCTTACTTTTAATGCTGCTCCTGCCTGCGCTATTTCTGTTTGCTGCTAATTCTGCTGAAGAGGAGGAATCCGGCTGGAAAAAATGGCGTCCCTCCGGAAAATCCGCAAATTTCAAAATCCACCAACGTCCAAAAACAAAAATCCTCAGCGGCGCAAAAACATCACTGCTGATTGCTGCGACTTCTGATCTACACGGTTCTTTGACTTCGACACGTCTGCTGCCGCGCAAACGTTCAAGAGGATTACTCCATTTGGCAATGCCGCTGAAAAAATTACGTGAAAAATATCCGCAACTTATTTTGCTGGATGCCGGAGATACAATTCAGGGTGATCCTTCCAGTTTTTATTTCAGTCATGTTGAGCCTGAAACTACGAGACCCCTGCCCGTGATTGAAATGATGAACTGGTTGAAATATGACGCACTTACTTTAGGAAACCACGATTTTGAACCACCGACGAATATTTTAAAACAGAACATCGCACAAGCGCAATTCAGCTGGCTGGCAGCGAATGTCAGCTTTCGTAACGCAAAACAGCCGCTTTTTCCGCCTTACAAAATAATTGAACGTCACGGAGTGCGTGTTGGAATTCTCGGACTGATCACGCCCGGTGTTCCGCTCTGGATAGATCCGGAACAGAGGAAAGGTCTTAACTTTAAAGAAATGTTCGAAACAGCAAAAAAATGGGTTATAGTTTTACGTGAGCAGGAGAAAGTAGATTATTTGATTGGTTTGTTTCATAGTGGCGACAACACGCAGTATGATCGTGATGTTGCCTCAACCAGGGAATTACCTCATCCAAATGCCGCGGGAATGATTGCCGATTTCTTGCCGGAATTCGACCTGATTATTTCCGGACACGCCCACAGAATAAGCCCGAAACGCCGTACTAAAAAACTCAAAGGACATCTGACTCCGCTGGTTTCCCCCGGAACCGCCGCGGAGGGACTGAGTACAATCCTCGTGAATTTTGAAGAAAAGTCTGGGAACTGGGGAATTACGGAAACGGTTTATGATTTCATTAAAGCAGAAAAAGTTCCGGAAGCTCAACTGCTGCGGAAACTGGATGCGCGCCTGCTTAAAGTAGAAAAATATTTGGCAGAACCGACCTCAGTAATTTTGAAACGTTTTCCGAAAAAAACTGAATTTCAGGATTGCGGAATCGCTTTGTCATTTTCTGCTGTAGAAAGCATGGAAGCGGAAACCCTTTCACTCTTACCGTGGTGGTGGTTCCGGGGCAAACTGCCCTTTGCGGATTTGGGACAAGCGCTGCGCAGGGAACATTTTTTCCGCTGGTTGCCTTACGACAACCGACCGGTGCTGGTGCTGATGTATGGTCGGCAAATCGAAATAATGCTCGAAGCCTATCGTAGGAAAAAGCTCGGTTGGTACGCACGCAGCAGTACAATTCTCACGCCGGGTGGTTTTGCTGCGGAACTGGATAATTCGAGTAAAAGCAATCGGCTTTATTTAAAAAATCTGCAGGGAAAAGCTTTGCTTCCGGAACAAAAGTATCGTGTCTGGTTGACTAATTTTCACTGGAACGGTGGTGGTGGTTTAGCCGCAAAGGCCTTGCTGCATCCTTCACAATTATTGAAAAAAGAAGCTCTTCATCTGCGTGAGTTGATCTTTCAGTACCTGCAGCAAAGCTCCGTTAAATTGCCTGATAAATGCGAATCCTTCCTTGCTAAACGGACAAAGTAACTTTAAAAAACTCAGAGGCTGGACAGTAAGCTGAAATTATATTATTATTTGATGCAACGTTAAAAAGCGCTTAAACCCTGACATTCTGAGTGAACATGGAATTCCGCTGGAAGTGGCTGCTCTAATATCAAAAAAAGATGCCCATCCTGCTGAAAATGACTATGTGTTCCAGACTGTTGAGGAATACATCATGATCTGTGTGGTTGAAATTTTCTCCGGGGAAGTGGTTCCGTGCTGAAAAATTCAGTCGCTTGTTTTACCAACGGTGGGCAGATTTCCACGGATAGGCAGATGGTTGATGTAACATCCGGCCGGCGCACCGCGATAAGCCGTTTCCTTGCATCTTCTCTTACCTTGATTAAATTTCCGGCTGAGACGATAGTTCGTTGTCTGGATCGCGCCGTTTAGTTTTTCACTCAAAATTATCTGGTGTTTGCGGTTACATGCACTGACAGTCCAGTAATCTTTGTAACGGCGGCACTCGCTGACCTCCGGAAGTTTTTCATAAACATAAACTTCCTGTCCGCTGCATCCTGTAAGTACGAGCAAGCCCAACAATGCGAATTTTGCAAAATTGTTGTATCTCCTGAATATATTGTTTACCTTAAAATCACGCCGGAAAAAAATAGCCGCGTTCCTCTTTTTTAAAGTCGAAATAGACATGAAAGCAGACAATCTAAATGTTATTTTACACAACATGGCTCGTAAACCGGATGAGTGGAGGCTTGACGATTTTCATGCTCTGCACAAAAGCGGAGTGAAAATATGGATCGGAAATGGACTTTTTGGCTATCATCTCGAAAAACCTGAATATCAGGAAATAGGTTTTCTTGAAAAATTTAAACTGCATCAGCAAATAAAACTTTTGCATGAGAACAAAAAAAATGGAAACTGAAAAACTTACTTATTTATTTATTGGCAGCACACCTGAAACCAACGTTATTGTAGGTGCTTGTCGGCAGAGCATCACGCCGCATGGCCGAGCGTAAATATTCTGCTGGATCGCTCCAAGATCCACCGCGAAGAATACGATACTTGCCGATTTCCGGACCTTGCGGATTTGTGCTGTTGGGATTGGGGTAGATTCCAAACCAGTCATAGACCCACTCCCAAACGTTTCCGTGAATATCAAAAAGTCCATTCGGATTACTTGTTTTTTGTCCGGTCGCGTGAATTATGCCGCCGGAGTTTTCACGGAACCAGCCATAATCCCGTAAAAATTCTACACCGCCTTCTACCGAATATTCGCTTTCAATTCCCGCACGTGCAGCCATTTCCCACTCTGCTTCTGAGGCTAAACGTTTGCCAACATAGTTGCAGTAATGCCGGGCCGCATACCAAGAGACTTGAATCACCGGTTTTAACTCACTGCCGATTTCCGGCACAAGATCATCCGACCAGTTTCTTAGATAATTCCCATCATGAAATTTACGCGGGAAAGTACTTTTTCGTAAAAAAGGATGTTGAGCCGCAATGCGTAAATATTGATAATTAGTAACTTCACATTTGTCTATCCAGAACTCATCCAGTTGCACTTCACGTACAGGATGCTCTGCAGGCAGCCCCCCTGAACTTCCCATTTTGAATTTTCCGGAATCAATCAGCAACATTCCCGGTTTTGGTGTGTTCTGAGTGACGCTGTCAACAAATCCGCAAAGTGTTTCTAAATCTTTAGTTTTGATAAATGTCGCAGTTTGTTCTTCCGGAAACAATTTCTTGTCCAGATTTTTCAGGATACGTACATAAGTTGTTAAAATTTCAGTTTCAAAATTTGTAACCCGTTTAATCATTTTTCTTTCATCACGCCCGCATCTGTATTCTTCATTCAGGCAATTCAATTTTTGTCTTATCCAGACACGTACTGCATCCCGTGCCCTTTGCCTTTCTATTTCATTTAATAATGCAGGTTCTGCTGCTAAATATATTTTTTCAAAGAAAGCAGATTGTGCAATGCTCGTTTTGGCGAGTTCCACCAATGCATCATAGTCTTCACAAAACTTTTTTTGCGAGTTTGGTACAGCGACACCATAGGTCCTGTTCAGTGAACAAGCCTTCGTTTCAACCTTGCGGTTGATCCCTAGTTTTTCCGAAAAAACACGATAACGTAACTCAGAGATAGTGTGAATAAGCGGATAACGCTCACCTTTTGTGGTGAAACCAATGAAATCTGAAATGGCGGATTGCTGAAAATCCAGCGCTAATTTTTGAAAATCCAACGCTGTAGCCCAAACAAGATGCACACTGAATAAAAATCCAGACAGCAAAAATATGTTTCTGTAATAACGCCGTTTTAGGGGCAATTTTCTCATTAGTCCTTCTTATGTCGATCAACGCGTGTTAGTAAATTTCAGCTGAAGCTGTTAATCCTGACCGCGGTTTTTCAGCTAGAACAATTTAAAGTTCTGTCAAAGTACGGTAGCTTAATAACACTAAGCACAGGTACAGCAGGTCACGTTAAACCCCGTGACTACCGAGCATCCGCTTCAGCGCTTAGAAAAAACTGGTAGCTAACCGGAAACAAAGTAAAATAGATGATTATTCGTTCAAGCTGCTAAAGCTGATTTAAGAGAAAAGCAATCGATATTCCATCTCTGACAGGAAACCGAATTGTGTTTAATTTTAGGAATTATTTTTCAAACAAATTAAGTTTATGTTTTCGTTAAATTTTCACAATTCCAGTTGGCTGAATCGTTATTTACATTATCGAGCGCTAACGCCGTTTACCTTGACAGAGGCTTATCTTGAGTTAGCAGAGGGTGAATCAGGAGTAGAAAAATTTGATGATTATCTCTACTCCGAGGTCAAAGAAAACGGCATCCTCTTTGGTTGCCCAGTTATTTCTCCAGCTTTACAGGACTTGGCCAAAAAACTGTATTTTCCTAAACAACAGGGTGGCACTATTTTACTTTTCCTGGAAACGCTGTTCTCGGTTGCATTTATCGAAAATCAAAGTTTGAGCTCAAAGAGTGATGATGAAGAGGATGCTGATCCGTATCAAACGCAGCTGCTGAAAATTATTTTGCTCGTTTTACAATATCATTTGCCAGACAGTTATTATCGCATACCGCAGGAAATTCCGCTGCCGGATTTACTGGAAGGGGATGAAACTTTAAACGGTGCTTTGCAAAAGTTGGAGCTTGTGCTGCTTGACACAGTAACCCTGCAGGGTTATTCATCACTGGGCAACCGACAAAATAATTTCGCTTTTGCAAAACTTTATTTTTTCCTGCTCTGGGCTCGTGAAAATGCGGCTGGTGATGTTTCTGTTCCGGAAAAGTATCTTGAGCTGGACCGGCAACTCCGTGAGGAAATGATCTACATCTTTGCTGCATTGATTTGGGCGGATGATTTTGTGGCAGCTGCAGAACAGCAGGTTATTGAAAAATATATCGAACAAACCGGACTTCCTGAGTCAAAGCAGCTTGAACTCATCCAGATGATCGGTGAACCTGTAAAAATATCAGATCTGCATTGTTCCTTTACTGCTGTAATTATCGGCAGCTATTTGGTGGAACAGCTGATTTTGCTTTCCATGATCGATAATCAGGAAGCATGGCAGGAACGGGAACTGATAGAAAAAATTTCCCTGCACCTCGGATTGCCTCATGAAAAACTGGAACAGTTATATTGCACGGTGGCAGAATTTTTTTCGGTTCACAATGAACGTCTTGAATTCTTGAAAAATAATACCGCATTCACGCAGTTTCAAGATTATATGAATGATAAAGTTGTCAAGTTGGTTAAAAAAAATGTGGCCAATATTATGAATGAAATCAAGGAAACCAAAGAACTATCTGAGTTACTGCTGAAAGCTACCACGCAACCTTTGACCAGTCATGAAAAACAAAAAGTACAAGAACAGTTAATGGACGTTGCCCGCTCAATTCCGGCACTCGCTATTTTTGCTCTGCCCGGAGGCGGCATACTTTTACCTGTGCTGATCAAAGTTCTGCCTTTTAACATTCTGCCGAGTTCATTTCAGGATGATCCCGTGTCCTCTCAATAATTTTTCACGATGACTAGCCGTTTCTGGTTTACTGCTTACAATCTTCTTCTACTGCCGCTGTTTTTAGGAATTGTAAAAATATTAGCATTTAGCAAAACAAATATCCGCGAGAGCCTCGAAAAACGGGAAGGGCAGTGGGAACGTCTGGCTGATGGCGTTTCAAAACGAGACTGGCAAAAGCCCTTAGTCTGGTTGCATGTAGCAAGTGCTGGAGAATTCTTACAGGCGCAACCGGTAATCGAACGCTGTGTAGCGGAAGGTGCTGAGTGTGTACTGACCTACAGTTCAATCAATGCCTACCGTTGGCTTGAACGTCCGCAACAGGCAAAAATACCGGGTTTGCTGATAAGCGAATTTTTACCACCCGATACTCTCTGGAACGCACGGCGTTTACTTGGCTTGCTGCAACCGTCTCGTCTGGTTTGGGTAAGTTACGATTTGTGGCCGAATTTAGTCTGGGAGGCGCATCAACAAAAAATACCGCAATCCTTAATTTCCGCAATCGTACATGCTGATTCTCCAAGAACGACTAACATTGTGGGACGTTCATTTTACCACTCAATTTACGAATGCCTGGAGCATATTTTAACCGTCTCTGAAGCAGACCGCCAAAGGATCCTTTCGGCAATTCCGGAGCATCCAAAAGTT
>Ga0257116_1001705_pt1 | contig 13239 bp, 8 predicted proteins | sample SI112_120mmetaG_FD_190150 | JGI IMG/M metagenome (GOLD analysis project Ga0257116, IMG submission 190150) | Marine microbial communities from Saanich Inlet, British Columbia, Canada - SI112_120m | ecosystem: Environmental > Aquatic > Marine > Inlet | place: Canada: British Columbia | collected...
TGCGAGGGCGGTGGCTACGCCGCGGGCGTCTGACTGGGCGCCGGCGATGGCCCGCAGGCGGGCCTGGGAGCTGACCGAGCGGGCCAGTGGCACAAGGAAGCCCACGGCCAGCATGACTGCGAGGGCCACGAACACCCAGGCGAGGCGTCTGCGCATGTGTCGCGCCCTACCCGTTGGTCCGGTCGGCGGGGTCTGAGAGGCTCACGCCTGCGCCGATCACTGTGTGCAGGTAGCGGTGTTCGTCGTCGGGGCGTTCGCCCAGCTTTTTTCGCAGGGTGGAGAGGTGCACGTCGATGGTGCGGCCCTCGGTGCCGGCGGGCGCCTTCCAGACGGCTGCGTGCAGTTCGTCTTTGGATACGACGGTTCCGGGGCGGGCCGCCAGGTAGGCGAGCACGTCGAACTCCTTGGCTGTGAGTTCAAGGGCCTGGCCGTCCAGGACTGCCTGGCGGGGGCCGGGTCGTATCTCGAGGCCGCCGACGGTGAGGGTGTCGCCGGCCTCTGTCGGGCCGCGGCGCAGCAGGGCTGTGATGCGGGCCGACAGTTGCGGTCCGGAGATGGGCTTGACGACGTAGTCGTCGGCTCCTCCGGCGAAGGCGGCGAGGATGGAGCCTTCGTCTTCGCGGGCTGTCAGCACCAGCACGGGTAGTTCTGAGATGGCTCTGATCATCTTGAGCAGGTCGATGCCGTCCAGGTCGGGTAGGCCCAGGTCCAGTACGAGGGCGTCTGGTGGGTCGGCTGTGAGGGTGCGTAGTCCTTCCAGGCCGGTGCCTTCGCTGTTCACGGAGTGGCCGTCGCGCGCAAGGTGGTTGCAGACCAGTTCGCGGATGCGCTGGTCGTCTTCGATCACCAGGATGTCGGCCATTTGTCGCTCCCTCGGGGCGCTGTCGGGGCTTTTCCCTACCAGAGGATGGCATGGGGGCCCGCCTGTGACGATACTTGTGGGTTCATGCGAAGAATGCTCGTGGTGCTTGTGTGGGTGGTGGCGACCGTGGGGGTGACCTATGTGGCCAATGCCGCCGTGGAGCTGGTGGACCTGCAGGTGTTCCCCCAGGGGGCGCGTATCGAGGTGCTGGCGAGGGCTCAGCCGACGCCCACGACCCTGCCCAGGATGAGGGCCACGACTACCCCGCCGGTGGTGGAAACGACGGTTTCAGCGCCGGCAACCACAGTGGCGACACCTGCGACGACGGCTGCGGCACCGGTGGCGACCACGACGACCGTTGTGGTGGCCACGACGGTGGCTCCGACGACCACGGTGGCTGCGGCTCCGACGACCACGGTGGCTCCGACGACCACGGCTGTCGGGGTTCCCACCCCCACTACGATCTCACCACCTGTGGTCACAACGACTACAACGCCGCCGGTGTCCACTACAACGACGACACCATCTACGACGACCACGCCGCCGCCGGCGCTTGTGATGTCCGATCCGGTTCTGGACGGAGGTCGGACCGATGTTGCGTACCGCAACAGGCTTGTGATGGACGGCTCAGCCCCCTTTGTCTGGAAGGTCGAGTCGGGCAGCCTGCCTGTAGGCCTAGATCTGACTGCGGACGGCTTTTTGGAGGGCACGCCCACGAACTCGGGTCACTACGTGTTCACGGTCCGAGCAACTGACGAATCCAACCGCACCGGGACTGCGGAGTACTCAGTGGCGGTCAGGGAGTTCAGGATCGTCTCCACCCGGGGCGGATCGGTCACCGTGATCGTGCAGGGAAACTCGGTTGTCTTCTTCTCAGCACTCCAGGGTGAGGGCTTTGACCAGGCTGTGCTGGTGCGTACCGGGCCGATCGTGGTCGAGGTGCAGTTCCTGCCTAGGGGTGGGGATGACACCTCCTGGGTTCGTTGCGAGGCATCTGAGGGGGTTGTCTGCGACCACGGGTAAGGCATGAACGGTCCGGTTGGCCCGGTTTTTCGGGGTTTTCGGCTCGGAAAATCATATTTTACGGGTGCTTTACATCGGCTTTGCAGGGTATCGACACCGGCGACGTCGGCGGTATCTACCCTTTGGGGCAACGAGTGGGCTGCCTTCTCTGAGGGGGCGGGCAGCTCGGGTATCTATCAACAACTATGGAGGAAACATGTTTTCCCATCTCAAGCGTCGGATCGGCGTCCTCACAGCAGTAACTGTGATGGCGGCGTTGGTACCGACGATCGCGAGCTCGCCGGTTTCGGCAGCTCCAGCAACCACGGCGATCGTCGTGGTCGGTTCCGATGCGACCTACGCGGCTTGCCCGACAGGTGCCGCTGCGGCTGCCGGTTTTACCGACACCACATCCACTGATGTCGATTGCATTGCAATGTTTGGCATCACCACGGGCACCACGGCGACGACCTATTCGCCGACCGATTCGGTGACCCGCTGGCAGATGGCCCTCTACCTGACCCGTGCGCTGGCTCCCGCTGGTGGCACGCTGGGTGCAGGAGTCGACCAGGGCTTCACCGACATCAGTGGCAAGTCCGATGCGATCCAGTTGGCGATCAACCAGATCGGCGAGTTGGGTATCTCAAACGGCAAGACTGCTACCACTTTTGCCCCGGATGACAACGTCACCCGTGAAGAGATGGCAATGTTCATCGAGCGGTGGTTGGAGAACGTTAAGGCCGGCCCCGGTGGCCAGTCTGATGCTGATAATGACGCTTCGTTGACGGCTGCTCAGGTGACCTACGTGAACAGCGACTGCACCGTCACCGTTGCCTGTACCGGCAAGTACAACTACACCGATGTCGATGCCGGTTCTGTCACCGTTGAGGGTGCAAACGCCATCAAGGAGCTCTACGACATGGGCATCCATGACGGAGTTTCGGCAACTACCTTCAACCCCTCGGGTGATATGACCCGTGCCGCAATGGCAACCTTCATGACAACGGCATTGGATCAGACCAACGCACGTCCTGAGGGTCTCTGGCTCCAGGCCAGCAAGTACACCAACGCTGGTGCACACACGCCGACCCTGTCGGTGAGTGACCGTGACTCGAGCTTCGCTGCAATCGCTGATACTCCGGTGGATGTCTTCTACTGGACGACTTCGTCTGTTGTCGGCAACGCGGCGTTCTTGTCAACAGGTATCTGTGACAATTCGGTTGCAACGGGGGCGGCGATCACCAAGTGCTACGTCGATACCGGTGAGCCGACGACAAACGCCCTTGGCAACATGACGCCTACGGCTGTGCAGACAGATCCGTATGCGACCATTTACGAGGGCTCTGACGTCTACTACGCATGGACCGCTGCTGCGGGTACCACATATGACAACGACGTCAATGGCACGGGCACCGATTACAGCTCGATCACCGTGGCTGCAACTGCCGGTGCATCTGAGACCAGGTGCACAATGGACACTCCGGCCAACGCCGAGATGACGGCTGCGGCAACGCATACGAGCAAGTTCGCTGCTGTGACCACCATTAGCTGTCAGCTGACGAACGGTACGGCTGCGACGTCAGGCAATGTCGCTACGGCCCTCCGGAAGGTCAAGATGGACCTCACCCGTACGTTCACTGATGATAGTGCCAACCTCCAGGACGGCAATACCCTGTTGGCGAGTTCGGAAATAGGCCTCACCGACGCTACTGGCGCGGTGTCGTTCACCATTACCGGACCCACCGATACCACTGGTACGGACAACGTCACCGATGTTGTCGTCCTCACCGACTTGACCGGTGGTGCGATCAATGATGGTGGAGTGTTGCCCAGTGTCTCCGGCAACATGGTTGACAGTGGTTCAAACATGACATTCACCCTGGAGTACCTGGATCTCGCAGCAGCTGCTGCGACCTCATCACTTACGTCGACGGCTACCTCGGGTCTGGCCAGCGCCAGCATTACCCGTACCTACACCGGTACCGTCTACGACCAGTACGGTGACGTGGTTTCCGGCAACGCCGGGACGTTCGCGTCCTCGAGCACGCTGCCTGGTGGCTTTGCTTGTACCGCTGTGACCCCGGCGGTTTGCACCACCTTGGCCGTTCACGGCCTAGCCGTTGGTGACGACGTCATCTTCACTGGTATGGGTGCTGGCGTCCTCTCGACGGGCTTTGGTGGAACGAACGCTGTGCTCAACTCAGCTGCTCAGGGTACGACACCGACAACCGGTTCGAGTTGGCTAGTCCAGACTGTTCCGTCGACTACCACGTTCACGCTGTGGGATGGGACAACCTCCCTCCAGGGTCAGACGATCGCTGGTGCCGCCGGTACCGAATCGACTGATGCCAGTCCGATTACAGCGGTGGCGACGTCGACTGCGATTGCATCCCGTACTACCAGTACTGACGGTACGGCTTCGTACTCATGGACTGATACTGAGTCAACCAGTGGTCTGGACACCGTTACGTGGACTCCGACGACGGCTACGGCGACGACGAAGAAGTTCTATCGTCTGGCTGCTGCTGCTGACTTCACGTCCACCGACGCCGATGGCGACGATGTGACTAACGGTGAGACGTATGCCAAGTTGGTCGAATGGGATGGAACCAACGATGACTTCATCCTGGAGATCACGGACGATACGGATGCTTCTAACTCGGTTCTGAGTTATAGGCAGTACACGTTCGACGACAACGACCACTTCGCTACCGCTGGTGCTGTAGGTACGCTCAACGGCACACCGGCGACCAAGGCCGCCTGGGAGACAGCGATGGCAGCTGCTGCGCTTACCACCGGTGGTGCTGCGAACGACGTCGTATACGTTGACTACAACGTTGATGGTTTGGCTACAAACATCAACCGATTCACACAGAACTAACCAAACTAGATATGGCAACCTGATCTAAAGGTTGCTTGGTAAGAGCCCCCGGCCCTCTGGGCCGGGGGCTCTGCCGTTTTCCACCCAGCCAAGCCGGCCCGGTAGGGCATGAATAATGAGGCCCTGTGACTGGAGATCGAACTGAGCGGCCACAGGTTCCACAATGAGGCAGAACATGGCTAGTACGCTGAGGCCATCCGGTTCGGATGCTTGAATCAACAGGGTCAGTAGGCCACCACCCGATATCCAGAGGAACAGTATGCGCAAGACCTTCAGACGTGTAACCGCGACAGCAGTAGTTCTTGTACTAGTTGCAGCTCTTGCTCCTGGGACTGCCTACGCGGTTGTGCCAACGGTTCCCACTGGTCTTACTGCAGTTGCCGGAAACGAGTCAGTGGTTCTCACCTGGACGGCATCTTCGAACACACCGACGGACTACATCATCGAGTACTCGGCAGACGGGTTCGTGCTCACCTCCAACAGGTTCATGGACGGTACAAGTACAACGCTTTCGGCCACCGTTACAGGCCTCACCAACGGGACCCAGTACACCTTCCGCGTGAAGGGGACAAATGGCAGCGGGACCTCGGATGCCTCGGTTACGACGACGGGTGTGCCATATTCCAATCACACCCCGAACGATCTTGCAGTCTTCGACGCTTGTCCGACAAGCGTGGTTCCCGCCGCCGGATTCACCGACACAAGTTCTCTCGATGTTGACTGCGTCAAGTACTACGGCATCACCAAGGGCACGACTGCCACAACATTCTCACCAATTGACTTTGTCAGCCGTTGGCAAATGGCCCTCTTCCTGACCCGCATGGTCGTGCCTGCCGGAGCGACTCTTCCAAGTGGAGTTGACCAGGGATTCACGGACATATCGGGCAAGTCCACCGAAATTCAGACCGCTGTCAACCAGATCAAACAACTCGGGATCACGGTTGGCAAGACCGCCACCACGTTTGCCCCTGACGACTTTGTGACGCGAGAGGAAATGGCCTTGTTCATGTCCCGACTCCTCAAGGCCTCTCAGACTGGGCCGGGTGGAAACGAGGAGTATCTAGCCGGAACATCGGGCGCAAAGGAGATCAAGTCGCTCGACGTTGACCACAACTTCTCTGATTTGGGAACTGTCACGCTCATGGAGACCCAGAACGCGATCATCAGCCTCTGGAACCTTGGTGTCACCGAGGTAATTGCGGCAACCCTCTACCAACCGAACGTCAACATTTCTCGTCTCAACATGGCCCAGATGATGGCTCGGGCGTTGGATCACACGAATGCCAGACCGGCCGGCCTGAACCTCCAGGGGAGTGCCTATTCCGGCACCAGCAGCATCGAGGTGACCGTATCCGTCACCCACAGGACAGCCGATTTCCTCCCGGTGACGGGGTCCCTCGTAGATTCCTTCAAGTACCAACACACCACAACCGTCGGCTACTCACGGTTCAGTCTGGATGGCTCGTGTGCCCAGACGGTTGCAACAGTCGTTGCGGTAAACAGTTGCTATATCGATGCAACTGACCGGGCGACTGATAGCAACGGGAACATCGCCACCTTCGTCGAGGTGGTCACCGCTTCGACCTGGGACATTTACGCATGGACCGCCGCTACAGGGACCTTCTACGACAATGACCTTCACGGCGGAGACGTTGGGAAGATTACGGTTATATCGTCGTAGCCAGCATCAGGTCTGGCTTCGTGGAACGTGCCTGGATGTCCCTGCACGGGCCTGTTCGCCATTCGCTGCTGATCGTGTCCGATTGCAATCGTGTCACCTACCCTTAGGGCATGTTGAAGCGTGCCGTTGGGCTGCTGTTATTGGTGGCCGTGGTTTCAATGAGCCAGCCGGGTGGGGCCGTAGCCCAGCCTGATGACGTCACCATTGCCGGAAGTGGATGGGGCGATGGAGTAGGCCTCAGCCAGTACGGGGCGCGGGCAATGGCCGATGCCGGCGACCCTGCAACCTCAATCCTGGGCCACTACTTCCAGGGAACGGTTGTAAGAGACCTCAACCTGCTCTTCATCGGATCCGATTTCCTGGTTGACGAGGCCCCTGTATGGGTGGGCCTGCTCCAGGACCAGGACGAGGTGACATTTGAGGTCGAGGAGGGGATGGCAGACCTCTGCTTTGATGCCACCGGTCTGTGTGCCGCCACCATCGTGGCCGGCGAAAAGTGGAAATTCGGCGTTGTTGGCGACGGAGAATGTGCCTTCTCCCGCAGGGCTAGCCTTGGTTCGTGGTCTGGAGGTTACGTGACGTTTCCCCCATCGAGCGACTGCTCCGCCTCGGTTGTTCCCGTCTCAGATCCTGTGACCATTCGAGTTCCGCTCAAGGGGCGGTCCTATCGGAGCGGGACCCTGCACTTTCGTGGAGGATCCACTTCAACTGGTGTGCACCTGGTGCTCCAGATTGGAATCGACGACTATGTAAGTGGCATTCAGGAAATGCCGGACTCCTGGCCGGGTGCTGCTCTTGAGGCACAGGCGATTGTCTCCAGAACGCTCGCAGTCAGGGCAGTGTTGGATCATGGACCTGTTGAGCAGTTCGACGAGGAGCGACAGGAACTCTGCGCATGCCACATACCTGACAACAGCCCTGATCAGGTTTACGGGGGTTACACGGCCGAACAGGGCCACCCATTTTGGCAGGGGCGTGTTGGTGCCACCTCAGGGAAGGTATTGACGTGGAACAACGAGGTAATAACCGCGAAGTTCAGTTCGTCGACCGGCGGAAGAACTGAGGACAATGAGGCAGTTGGTGGTGAGGCTCTGCCCTATCTGGTCTCGGTGGACGACTCGGCCTCCCTGTCCTCGGTGGCGGACAACCCATTCTCCAGCTGGACTAGAAGCGTCAGCCGTGACCAGATGGCTTCGACGTTCGGGTTCGACTGGATCAACAATGCCAGCGTCACGTCGCGTCACGAATCGGATAGTGCATCAACTGTTCGGCTGGATGGCATTGTTGCCGGGCGGCAGGTCAGCTTGGTCCTTGCCGGGAGCGAGGTCCGCGATCGCCTTGGTCTCTATTCGTCCTACTTTGACGTCACGCTTCCAGCGCCATTCGAGGACGTCTTATCGGACCATCCGTTTGCTGGCGAGATCCTGGGGTTGGTTGATCTCGGTATCACTACTGGTTGCACCACTGCGGACTACTGCCCTGACCAGGGAGTCACCAGAGAGGAAATGGCAGCGTTCCTGGTGAGGTCCCTAGGCCTTGACCTGAGTGCGGGGGCCAATTCGTTCAGTGACGATGACGGCTCAGTGTTTGAGGCCGAAATTGAGGCTCTTTATGCCAGCGGTGTCACAAGCGGATGTACACCTACCTCGTTCTGTCCGTCGGACACGGTTACAAGAGGGCAGATGGCGGCCTTTCTCAAGCGAGCATTTGAGTTAGAGGTGCCAGCTACGCGTGCCAGTCAGTTTGCTGATACCGGTGGGACCCAGTTTGAAGATGAGATTGAGGCCCTTTACGCCAGCGAGGTAACGAGTGGCTGTGGGCCAACTTCATTCTGCCCACTTGAGACGGTTACCCGAGCGGAGATGGCAGCTTTCCTGATCCGGGCACTGGCAGCTATCTAAGCCGGGCCGAACCGGTCGGGACTACTCGGACCCTCAGCCGAGTCGCCAGTCGGATGGAATACCAGCTTGAGATGTGGCAGTGACGGTTCGTCCGGAGATGTCAATCAGGAACACCTCGAGTACCCCGTTGCGATTGCTGGTGAAGGCCAGCCGCGCACCATCCGGAGACCAGACAGGTTCCAGATCGGAACTCGGGTTGTCGGTCAACTGTGTGACCTGGGTGCCATCTGAGTTCATTGTGTAGATGTCCCAGTTGCCGTTGCCGTTGCGGTTGCTGGCAAAGGCGAGGGATGTTCCGTCGGGTGACCAGGAGGGGTTCCAGTCCTCGCCGGGGTTGTCGGTCAACTGTGTGACCTGGGTGCCATCTGAGTTCATTGTGTAGATGTCCCAGTTGCCGTTGCGGTTGCTGGCGAACGCGAGGGATGTTCCGTCGGGTGACCAGGAGGGGTTCCAGTCCTCGCCGGGGTTGTCGGTCAACTGTGTGACCTGGGTGCCATCGGAGCGCATCACGAAGATCTCCACATCACCCGTTCGGTCACTCTTGAACGCGATGTGTTCGCCGTCGGGAGACCACGCCGGTTGGCCATCGGTGAACTCGTTGTCGGTAAGTTGGCTGACGGTCGAGCCTTCGTTGTCCACGATGAAGAGTTCGAAGTCTCCGAAACGGCTGCTGGCAAGGACCATGGAGCCTCCGTCAGGTGACCAGGCGGAGTCCGTGTCGTGCCCGGGATCTCTGGTCATCTGAAACACCAGCGACGAGTCAAGGCTGAGAGAATAGATCTCCCAGTTGCCGGTCTGGTCACTGGACACCAGTAACTGGTTGGCGGCAACGGTGGCGCTTCCGCTGCAACTCAGCCCGACAACCACAAGGATGAATATGAGGTAACGAATCAAGCCAACATCCGCCGTGCTTCCCATTGCCCTTTGCAGAACCAGACGGTGGTTATGTCAGTCAAGGTCATCGACTCGTCGAAGGAACGTGAACATTTCGGCCCTGCTTACAAGACCCTGAGGGCAGTAGTTTACTGTCGTGCATCCGTTCGTGACACCTGAGGCCAGCAGCCAGTCGGCGGCGTCGTAAAAAAAGGCGCCACTGGCTACGTCCCCAAAGCCTGCAGGGACTGAGCCTTCCGGAGAGCCTTCCAGACGCCACAGGAATGCTGCCATCTCTGCTCGTGTGACTGTGCCCTCGGGGCAGTAGGTGGTGGTGGTGCAGCCCAGCGTGATTTCCTGCTCGGCGAGCCAGTCCACGGCTGTGCCGTAGGTGGCATCTGCTGCCACGTCCTCGAAGGCTGCGGTCGTCGTGGGAGCCGGCCGACCCTTGGAGCGCCACATGAACTGGGCCATCTCATCCCTTGTCACCGGCAGTTCCGGACAGGTTGAACCTTCTGTGGCCTCGCCCGTCGGGCAGGCAGTAGTGACACCGGTGGTGAACGCCCAGTCGATCGACGTCTCGGCCCAGTGGCCCCTTATCGCCACGATGCTGCTCGGCAGGCTCCCCAGGGCGACTAAGCCCCAACCCTGCCTGTGGTCCGGTGCATCGGCCTGACTGGCCCGGTCCTTGAGGCGCTGCTTTACCTGTGCCGGGGTGAGATCCGGCATGGCTCCGATCATGAGGGCAGCAATGCCGGCCACGTGAGGTGCCGCATAGGACGTTCCGGTGTTGGACACTCCCGCCCACTGGCTGGTGGTGATCTGGTCTGGTGCCACCACGTCTGGCTTCAGGACACCCTGCATGTTGGGGCCCCAGCCGCTGTAGGGCTGCAGGTCCAGGGTGTTCCAGGCCACGGCGCCCACTGTGAGTGCATCTGTCATGTTGGCCGGCACGCCGATGCTGGCAGCAGGGTTCCAGAACTGCAGGTAGCCGCTGCCCCAGATGCGGGTGTCGTAGATGACCTCATCACCCGAGAAGTGGTTGATCGAGTAGCCGAAGCGCCTACTGGCGTCGTTGGTGTTGGTGATCGTCAACGTCTCGATGGCCAACTCGCCACCACCCTGGGGAGCATTTGCACAGTCCACCTGTGTGGGCTCACCTTCGGTCAGGGTCTCCATGTCGAAGACACACAGGTCCAGGTCTGTCGCAGCGTCGTCCCACGTGAGCAGCAGGTTGGCTATCGCGCCAGCAGCCATGTGGAACTCGTTGAACTCCGTGGACACACTGTCCAACTCCACCCAGCCGTCACCGTCCACATCCGCGGTGGTACCCACGTGGTGTCGCTTCGCCGAGTTGCCGGCGGCAACCACCCAGGTGATTCCGGCGTCGATGCCGCGTTGGATGTGCTCAGAGCTCCAGTGGGTGCCGTCAAGTGGGCCGTCGGTCCACTCCAACGACATGGACACCACGTCCACCTCGTTTGCGAGCAGCCAGGTGACCATCTCGTCCATGTAGTTGTCGTTGAACGTGACCAGCACCAGCTTGGCATCGGGGGCCACGTCGTGGATGATCTCGGCCATCTGGGTGCCGTGGTCGGTCCCGGTGTCAAGGGCGCCCGTCGAGTCGAAACCCATGGCCTCCACGCCGGCCGGCAGCTCACCCTCGGGCAGGTCCTCCCAGCCGTCAAAGCCAAGGTCGATGATCGCCACCTTGGTGCCCGCCCCGGTGTGGCCGGCCGCCTGCCACTCGGTGGCACCAATGCCAGCCAAGCCCTCAGACGTCACTGCCAGGGTCCGCCGGGCGGGGTTGGCATCGGTCGCCTCAACGGTCGTACGGCGATTCTGGATGGGTTCTGGGGCCTCCGGAGGGCCAGTCAGCGTGGTTGCACCCAGGGCCGCTGCTACGAGCAGGCAGGAACCTCTCAGGCGGAGGGCGGGGGAGCGCACCCGGCCGACCGTAGCGGCCATATGCCCTGCGCAGGTGGTGGACCGTAGACTCGCAGTGGTCACAACCCACGAGAAGGCAAGCCGTCATCACCACCCCTGCTACCAGCACCGAGCCAAGTGTCGCCGTCCTCGTTCCCTGTCGGAACGAGGAGGCCACCGTCGCCGACGTCGTGTCGGGCTTCTTGGCCTCGCTGCCCGGGTGCGTCGTCTACGTCTACGACAACGGGTCCTCTGACGCCACCGCTGTCCGGGCCGCTGAGGCCGGTGCCGTAGTGCGCACCGAGGAGTTACCCGGCAAGGGCGGCGTCGTGCGACGCATGTTCGCCGAGCTGGACGCCGACGCCTACGTTATGGCCGACGGCGACGGCACCTACGACCCGGGTCAGGCAAGCTTGCTGGTAGAGCGCCTGGTCGACGATGGCCTCGACATGGTGGTCGGCACCCGGGCCGGCGTGCGCACCGACGCAGGCCGTGCCGGACACGCCCTGGGTAACCGAATGTTCAACCGCCTCTACCGTGCACTGTTCGGCTCTGGCTTCACCGATATCCTCTCGGGCTACCGGGCGTTCTCCCGGCGCTTCGTAAAGAGCTTCCCAGCGGTCTCATCGGGTTTCGAGATCGAGACCGAGATGTCGGTTCACGCCTCACAACTTCGGCTGCCTGTGGCCGAGGTCAAGGTCACCTACGGCACCCGCCCCGACGGCTCTGCCAGCAAGCTGAGAACCGTGGCCGATGGCACCAACATCCTTCGCGCCATGCTGGTGCTCCTCAAGGAGAACCGCCCCCTGGCGTTCTTCGGCTCCATCGCAGGCCTGTTCTTTGCCGCAGCTCTGGTGCTGGGCGTTCCCCTGGCCGTCACCTTCGCCCAGACGGGTCTGGTGCCACGGCTACCAACGGCGGTGCTGGCCACCGGGCTTTCGTTGGTCGGCCTTCTGTCGGGATTGGCGGGCCTTGTCCTTGACTCTCTGGCCAAGGGCCGCCTGGAGATGAAGCGTCTCGCCTATCTCCGCCACCGGTCACAAGGCGGCTGAGGTGTTGAGTCAGCGGTGGAAATGAGGACAACTTGAAGCTCCCGAGGAAGTTGTCTGGGTCGGCTCCGGGTGATCGGCTACTCCTTACGGTCTTGATTGTCCTGATAGTCGGGACCCCAACGGTGTTTCTCCGTACAGCAATGCTGACCTTCACGATTCCACAGGTCACCTTTCTCTGGGTCACATCTGTAGTTGTGTTGTTGATCGGGCTGTATCGAGTACTGATTTCGGGAGAATTCGACCGCGGACCATTGCCCTATTCGATTGCATTGTCGGCCTTTGCTGTCGCACTGGCCCTAGTCACGATCGTGTCGCCACAACCCTGGGTGTCGTTCACGGGTTTGCCGGCCAGGGGTGCGGGTGCGTTGACATATCTGCTGTGCCTGGTGCTGTTACATGTTGTCTACGGTCTGGCTCAACGCCGATCAAGCGAGCCTCTGGTCTTGGCGTTCGTCGCCACACACGCCCTTGTCGTGCTGTATGCCCTGCTTCAGGCGTACGGGTTGGATCCGATCTCGTGGGGTATCGACACAAGGTTCGTCGGCGTGCTGGTCTTCTCAACGCTTGGTAATGGGAACTTCTCTTCCGGGTACGTCGGCCTGACTCTTCCACTGCTCGTCTGGGTGGCCTTCGGGTCTTCAATGCCATCACTGGCGAAGGTCGTAGGTGGTGGCGCGATCGGGACATCCCTAATTGCCCTGATCTACTTCAACTCATTTCAGGGTCAGGTGGCTGCCATGGTCGCGTGTGCGGTGCTCGCCCAGTGGGCGATGACAAGGGGACGTAGGGACCGTCTCGTGGCGGTACTTGTCGTCCTGCCGGTGGCAGTCGCGGTCGTCGGATTGCCACTCCTACTTTCCGCTCCGGGCTGGTCAACTCTCCTCGTAGTAGTGGCGGTCACAGCGGCCTGTGCGGGGTTCGGAGTGCTCAAGGACCAAAGGGGGATGAACAAGAATAGCGATTGGTCAGAGGCGTCGGCGGGAGGTTGGTTCTGGCCGATGGCTGCTGCGGGACTCGTCGCGGTTGGGGTGTTGGGGGCGCTCTTCAGGGAAAGAATCGTG
>Ga0257116_1001708_pt1 | contig 13220 bp, 6 predicted proteins | sample SI112_120mmetaG_FD_190150 | JGI IMG/M metagenome (GOLD analysis project Ga0257116, IMG submission 190150) | Marine microbial communities from Saanich Inlet, British Columbia, Canada - SI112_120m | ecosystem: Environmental > Aquatic > Marine > Inlet | place: Canada: British Columbia | collected...
TTAGAATCGAAAACATGAAATACCAAAACATCCTGCAAACTATTGGCGCGACACCAGTCATTCGTCTTAACAGCTTCAACGATCACCAGGCGAGCGGCCTATGGGTAAAGCTTGAGAGTTTTAATCCGGGCGGCTCGGTCAAGGATCGCCCGGCACTTAACATGATCGAGGACGCGGAGCAACGCGGCGTGCTCAATCCCGGAGACACGATCGTTGAGCCAACCTCCGGCAACACCGGGATTGGCCTTGCTATGGTTGCTGCCGTCAGAGGCTACCCTGCAGTCTTCGTCATGTCCGAGGACATGAGCGAGGAGCGCAAGGCGATTCTGCGCGCTTATGGTGCCCAGGTGATACTCACCCCTGCTGATAAAGGCACAGTCGGTGCAATCGAGGAAGCCCGGCGCCTGGAAAAAGAAAAAGGGTATTTTTTTGTTGGCCAGCACTTCAACCCGGCTAATCCAGCATCGCATCACCGAACGGCACAAGAGATTGTTGATGATTTTGGAAAAGACCTCAAAGCCGTAATCTGTACCACCGGTACTGGCGGAACCATCAGCGGCTTATCGAAAGTTTTGCGTAAAACGATCCCGGGCATCGCAATTATTGCTACCGAGCCGGATAACTCGCCGATTTTGTCCAAAGGCGTGGGCTGCAGACACCGCATTATGGGTACTGCGCCCGGATTTATTCCAGACACCCTGGATCAAAATTCTTACGACGACATTATTCCCATTAATGCTGATCAAGCCATAGCCACCGCACGGCAGCTCGCCGAACGCGAAGGGATTTTTTGCGGCATCTCCTGCGGCGCCGCGGTCCTTGGAATGCTCGATTACGCCCAACGTGACGTGGCCCGCGATCAGCAGTTGCTCGCTATCCTGGCCGATACCGGTGAACGGTATCTCAGCACCGAGTTATGGGTTTGACCCACATGCGCCTATCATCGTTTGGCACGCTTAGCCTCACCCTCACCCCAAAATGGGGCGCGAGTCGCTTACCCGCTTGGTGCCGAGTAGGCTCAGGAAGGATATTCATAGCGCAGGCCAACCGCTGTGCCTTTTTGTGCGGCATTGAACTGCCGTGCCAGCAGTTAAAGATTGGCTGAAATAGGCCGGCATCATGACTTACATCGTGCACGTCACCGCGGTTGTTGAAGGCGATCTGGAACGAATTGAGGAGTTGATCAATGAGTACAGGTACAACTGCTTGGAAAATCAGCCGGGGATGAAGGGATTCTACGTGTGCCGTCCCCCCGATCATCCCAATGTATTTCTCTATACCCAGATTTTTAAAGACATCGGTGCACATAGAGCCCACATTGAAGGTGATGATCCCCGTATCTTTTTTGCCAAGATGGAAGAAGAAGGTTTTGAGTTCCAGGGACGCTGGATGGCTGGAAAAGAAATCGACTCCCCTCCGGATGGACAGTTACTCAATTGAACCACCCATGTTAGTTTTTGCACCCTCTACACACCCGCCCTGTTAAACTGAAATTCGAATCTCAAAAGCCTTTATGAGCGCCTGAACAACCCCGTTAACATTCTCTAAGGCATAAAACGTAGGGCTAGATATGGGCGAATATGGATGGAATCTTCTGATTTTCTTCGGTGGAGCCGCAATTGGCTGCGCGCTAGGCAATCAATGGATCAAAATCTCGTACTACTGGATGCAAAATAAAATAAGGCACTTGAGACATCCGCACTAGATTCGAGCGATCAGCCCTTGCAGGCGCTATGGCAAGCGCTGTCACTCTACGAGTCGGGCGTGGATGAAACACAACGATATTCGATGTCGAAAAAATAAAGCCGACGGTGCCGCCTGATCAAAATAATGATGCTTCAGTCAACCCTTAGCGAATAACAAGTCGAAAACGAAACGGGGAATTCTCCCCACCCGCGATCACCACATTATCCCCTTTGTTAAGTGAATGCTGGTCTGTTGAAAACTCTTGTCCAATCATCACATCATTAACGTTGGTGCCCAACTCACTAACGCAGTCCCGAATAGAGATGACGTCCGAGCTTAATACAACCAGAAAATGATTAACACTGAGCCGGTAGGGGTCCAAGTCAGGTAATACTACGCGATGCAGGTAATGGGTCGAACCGATTCCAGCGCGGCCGACACTGTATTCTGATCCAGATAACAAAATGCCCTCTGCTGAAATACAATCGGTCAGATGACTGCTATCTCCAAATAACGTTACTGATAAAAACCCTTTGGATTCAGCGATCGGTTCATTTTGGCTTTCTTGAACGGAAGATTGTATTTCTTGAACGGAAGATCTTGCATTCGCATAATTATTATTAGTATCTCGCAGCCTGCTGCTTAATCGACTGATCATTCTGCGGGCCATAGCGGGATGCTCAGCAAGGGCATCCACTAGTTCCGAGTATTGCATCTCATGTGCCTTAACATCTGTTAACGCACGAGCGCTGGCGCTGCGCGGTCTTTCATCAAGCAAGCCCATTTCGCCCAGAAACTCGCCAGCAGATAACTGGCCAAGGACCGTGACCCCTTGATCGTGCTCAACAAAGACTTCAACCACGCCGGACAACAACAGCAAGGTTGTTTGGCTGCTTTCGCCTTGTTTAAAGATCGGCTGGCCAGCTTTATATTTAACCTCTTTCATGGGAGATCTTTTCCTTGGGTGGTATCATTTTCAAAGATATTGCTCAATTGAAATGGCAATACAGCGCGACCTGCCTATGTCCAATAACCAACGCGCCGTGCCTTTTAGGAGCAATTTGGTGTTCTCAAAATCCGGTACAGGTCATTGCGTGGTCGTGCCGAGGTTTTATCTTTGGTGGTTGCCACCAGTGATTTATCCTGGGCGCTTATCAAATGCCGTAACACCTTCAGGAACATGATGGAAATTCTGCTTATCGCAGGTAAAGATGGCTACAGCCGGAGCGAAAATCGAAGGGTCATCGAGAGTTCCCACCTTGATCACAATCGAACCTGGCCTGCTCGGAGTTTCTGATGCGAGCCCAGTCCCGCAGTTGTCACAAAAATGTCGGGTCACCGGTCGTTCAAGATCAGAACGACGAAATTGCTTCATCTCACCAGATGTCAGCTGAAAGTCCTCGAGAGGAAAAATCATCAGCGCTGCCGGATTTCCGCCACTGATGTACTGACACTCCCGACAATGGCACTGAAGTGATGCTTGTGCCTCACCGGTAATCTCATAACGAACTGCGCCGCAGTAACATCCTCCGGTTATCTTCATTTGTCCGCTCCTCCTATATAAGTTTTCTCCACGCGCTATTATAGGACGGGCAGTAATTTTGTGATGACTTGGCCACCAAAGACTCACGATTGGGCGTTAAATGGCCGCCGGATTCAAACGACTTGCTTTTACCGAAATTGCGCTTTCAGACCCCTGAATTTTTGGTTTACGATGAGCCGCGCAAAGATCACAACTGCAGTTATCTCGTTTAAAATCAAAGACCGATAACGCCATCAGTCCAACTCTGGCCTGCTGGTTTTGGATCACCTATATTTAAATGGATGATTCCAGGCGAAAGACTGGCCTGCGCCAGTGGTCGGGCTCCCGGTTTGAATCAGGGGCCCAAACGGCGAGGGGAGCGTACGGCTTTAGTTAACAATCTTTTAGGCCCAAACATCGACCTTGATTCGAAACCATGAGCCTTAAGAGCGCAAGAGCGCTATGATAGAGTACCTTAAGGGAAGTTTAGAAATTCGGAATATGCTAACTCACGCAACAAATAAATTGCTTGTCGCTTCGTTGTTGAGCGCAACGCTCGTCTTATCGGGCTGTGGCGCCACCACCAGCAGCGATGCCATGAACATACAGATCGGCAAAAAGTTCAGTCTAACGGGGCATTGGACAGGGCAACTTGTAGATGTGAAATACGGAATTCATAGTATCAACATGACCTTAAACGACGGTGGAGGGGCTGTCACTGGCACCCTGATCGCGCCCACCCATAAATGCCTTGGCGATGATTCAAATATGGGACTGGGTAATATGTACGAATGGAATCTAAAAATATCAGGAACAGCTACTCAAGCGGCCGAACATTCCGATGGTGACAACATTTTGACGCCGGAACAGGAAAACAGCAATAGCGGAACCGCCGACCTAGAAACTGACGTCATTTCAGAAACATTTCCAGACGAAGCTGGCGAAGAAGTCACTATAGACCGTCAAGTCTTTTTTTCGCTGAGCGGGAATTCGGATTCTTTAAGCGGGAGATTTTCTGGCACCTGGATTGGCACTGATATTTATTGCCGAAGCGGAATCCAAGGTACTATCGCTATTACTCGAGGCTAGCACTTAACCAGGATGTCTCGACGAAGGTCTTTATTAAACTAGATACTGGGTCGGGGTAACTCCAATGCCTTGGTTTAATGCTCCAGCACTCATTGTTTGTAACTGGAGCTAGCTCATCAAGAGCGAAACTTTCGCTCACTGAAATACCGTGCGTAACGGCGCAATAATCTTTGCTAACCAGTAAAAGGTTTTCAAAATCTCTCCCGCCAGGATTCAAGCACTGCCTCTTGGGAGCTGCTCGATTCAGCTGCTGCTATCGGTGCGCCTGAGACAATGCTGCCTTTTTTGATAAAATCATTATCAAGGGCAACCTCAGTCTCGCTGTCAGCAATGGGAATCCCACTTACCCCAAGATATACCTTATCTTTAAAGATCCGCGCGCCTGTGATCAGCCCCGCGCCAAGCTCGGTTCGCCTGAGTGAGTTGCCACAACTGTAGCCCAGTTCAGCCAATGTGCTGGTGCCGGGAAAGCACGGTTGGGTAATATCCGGCTTATAAATCGGCGCAAACAAGACCTGCTTATTAAGCTCGATCTTGCTGCTCACTTTTTCATCTGCGCCTAAATTGATATACCACCCCTTATCACTTTCTCCGGGACAGGTCGCCCCTTCATCGGTCACATCTTTTAAACGGGAGTAGTTAGTAGAGTGTGAGTTGTCAAACCAAGGAAACAGGGTATCTTTTATACCAAAGATACGGTTTTGAATGGTCGATAACGATAACTGCAGTCTGTCTAGATTGCCTGTGCCAAAATAAATCCAGAGTTTATCCGCACTGTCGATTGATGCCGTGACCGGGTTAAATGACGCGCGTTGATTAACATCATTCCCCCCGGCATCAAAATACTGTGTGGAGTCGAGTAAACCGCTACTACCCATATTGGCTTTATCGATCTTAAATACCTTACTCTCCCTGTCTGCCGAATACAGCATCGCGCCTTTGTATCGCGGCGTGTAGTTCGCGTCGCTCGTGGTATCTGCAGTAACGGCCGTAACCTGTGCGGGATGCGAATTGTTAAATCCGCCGGCCGCATCAGGCAGGTCAATCACTCTCGACACTTTACCCTGATCCGCAATATCAATCAGATAAACGGCAGAGCCGTAATCTTTGTCATCTGTGTTATTAAGACCGCCGCCTATCGCAGCCATCGGCTTTTGGTTCGTTCCGTCAGAGATCGAAACGATGGTTGGCGTGGCTAGAGCTTCACCTAGTTTTTTGTAGTTATAGCCCGAAGAGACACTGCTGTAGCTCTGCTGGGTATATGTGCCGTTAGAGGCCCAGTGGCGGATCACCTCGTTTTGCGGATCATTCTCAAAAGCAAAAAGAAAACTCGGCGACAAAGGATTGGTTACATCCAAAGCAAAATAACCGTACCCTTCTCTGCCAAGGCCTGCCATTAAAACCGTACGCCATTGGCCGCTAAGAAAGATATCTTTAACTACGGCAGAGCCATCAACCCCATAGATCGGGTTGGTGACACCCTCGACACCAGAGAACATAGAACGTAACTTGGGTAGCACGTTTGGGGGTATAAATCCCCATAACTCCTCCCCCTTATCGTCGTTACTGTCTTTAAACGCGTGCAGCATGCCGTCATTGGCGCCTACATAAATTATAGTGTCGCGGCTGGCATTGGCATCGATAAACGCCTGATAGCCGTTTTGTAGCTTGAAGTATTCTTCTGTGTTGGTATCACCCGCTAATTCGGTATCAATTGCCTTTGGTGGCCCCACAATTGCCATCTCGGAGTGATAAATATCACCCAGTTTCCAATTTCGTTGATCTGTTGTTTGCGAATCATTATTCTCGTCGTAGGAATCCTGGCCACGGACAAAATTAATCAGCTTGCTCGCCTCGTCATCGGTTGGGGCAGGTGTAACACCGTCATACATTAGTGCTTTTAGTGCGCTTAAGTTGGCAGTGGCAAAATTATTTAACCCCGCAGCAACCCCTCTTGTTGAAGTCCAGATTTGTCTATCGACTGCAGATTTACCGTTAAGTGTATCTCCCGCCTCCCAGATCAGATCACCCACAGCACCGGTGCTCGAATCCAACTCAGACTTGGCGAGCTTGCCCCGCCACTGGCCGGTGCCCGGGAGGGTAAAGGTCGACTGATAAATATAATCGCCCGCGGCGTCAGAGGAAATTGCCGGCGTGGTACCGGTAAAGATAAAATCTGATTTGCGCCCTTGCAAAAGAAGTGTTTCTATAGCACTTTCGAGGTCTTGTGTGCCCACCTTCCTGGGAGAGACAGGGTAAGTGCCGCCAGCTTTTGCAAGGGCGTCGAAGCGGGCCGCGAATAGCGCGGCTTCGTTCGCCATACCCGATGAACCCTTTCGCATGCCTAAGGGGACAGCATAACCAATAATGTGTGTTTGCACGCCCAACGTCGTGGCCAAAGTTTCCGCATCCGCATTGATAGCTGTTGCGACATCTCCCACCCAATTTTTGCCGGTAATTAACAAAATACTATGTGCTTCACAACTTTTGGGATCGATGGGGCTCAAGAAACCATCCGCCGAGCCACTGTAGTAATCCTTAGCCAATGCAAATGCCGCCTTGGGGGTGGCATTGGTGGTACACGGGCCACAATAAATCCCCCCCCGCTCGATTTGCCCACTGTAGGTCACCCAGTGATCCGTGTAACCGATCCTAGGGATGCCCCCGTTTTTATTAACCGCGCCTTTAAAGGGGCATAATTTGCATAGCATTGGTCGAATCTTGTCCACACCCTCGCCTTCGACATTGTTAGCTTGGGGTACCTCCACTAGGATTTTTGCCCCTTTGCCCATCACCATAAGCCCAAAATCTATACTGCTGGTTATCTCCGGTTTCGCCAGGATTTTTTTCAAAACGCACTTTAAATGTTGCTCTCGGGTCTCTCTTTCTACTGATGTACTCAGATACTCGCCGTCAGCTGAGTATTTCTTGACTACCCCCGCCTTCATATAACCGCCATCCCAGCTCATATAATTCGCATACTCACCGCCACTTCCGCCATCGGCGACAACATTTGTGGGATATCGGACGTAGCGGTTGTGGCCCTCGCCTACCACGTAAATATTGCCGTCGGCGTCAGAACCTAATCCAACCGGTGTTGCTATGGTAGATTCATCGCAATTCATCTTGCGCGAAGCAAAACGTTGCAGAAGGTCTCCACTGTGAGAATATTTTCCGACCTGGCCGCCGCAATCCGGGCCGTATCGGGTACCTGGTATGGGGTCGTCCCAAAGATAATTTAAGGTGGTAAAAGCACGTTGGAGATCATATCGCCGGGGATACCTATACGTACCCGTGTGAAAGGAAGTATGCCCAACCACATAAACCCCATTGGCAGTGACTTCAATATCGTCTTTGCCCGACACCCACCATTGGTCTAGTTGTACACCAGTTCCGTCATCGTAGACAGTAACTGGAAACCCAAACCTGCAATCAAGATAGTCACCCGGCACCGCACCAACGGCCCCGTCCATATTACTCATGTTAATCCCCGCGGGGAATAAGCTTCGGAGACTATATCGATAATTTTGCAAAACGTAGACTTTCCCGCCGTAGACCGAAATACCCGTTAGATCTCCGTACTTGCCACAGGCAGGGAACCATTTATTGCACGTACCCCAGCCTTTACCGGTCGCCGCATCGTAACCATCCCAACCCTCGTGCGCCTCCCACTCCTTCAGCAGGGTGCCGGAGGCATCGAGTTTTGTAATCCACCAGGATGAATCCACTTTTTTTCTGGCGAGCCAGATGTTTCCTTTCGCATCAACATCGATGCCCATAATAGTCTCAAATAAAACATCGTCTGTTGGTGATGTGATCATCATCCTAGCGACTTCGAGGCCATCGGAATCGTATTTAATGATGCCGGCAAAGGAGCCCACGCTCACGTGTCTAACCGTGGCGGCTGACACTCCACAACAATCCCTATTGCCCGCCTGCGCAGGATATACCGCATAGGTGTTGTCGAAGGCGTCAACAGCCATTTTGCTGTAGTCTTCTCTATTAAGAAAATTCTTGCTTGCTTCATTATCTATGTTATGGGCATACGTGCTAATCGGTTTTAGCTCCGGGCTTAATTTCGTGATTCCGCCAGCACCAAAGTCAAGCGCAGAGTTACTTTTCACATGCACATTGCCCTTGGAATCGACGGCGACGTCGCTCGGCAGTCGTATAGCGCCAGTATATTCCATCAGACTTAGGTTTATATCAACGGATGTCTGTACCATCGCGTGCCCAACATCGATCATCAGCAATACGTTGGACCGGCCATAAGCACCAGGAGGCGGAAGCTTTTGCGCAGATACCTGCGCGCTAAACAGCAAAAGAGCGATACAAGCAAGGCTAAGATTAGTTTTCATTGGTGCGCCATGTGAGGCCTGAGATACACGGGTTAAACGATGCATTGAATCTGTAGAAGTCGATTTTGCACAACTAAAACTTAAAGCAGCAGTTATGAGTTTGGGTGTGCACTTCGATATCTTGTTTTTAAAAGAACTGAGCCTTGTCATAATTTAGAATCGTTATATTCTGCCCGCTGCCCCAGCTCATCTTCCCTGCCGGATGAAAGGCCTTGATACCTTAGATCATACATACCTGTTGTTACAAAAGGTACAGTTTTCCTGATGCAAAGTTAACCCCTTGGTCGTGCGGTATTTTCAAGGGGCAAAACTGAGATCAGCCGACCAATAGCAATATTGCGCGGTGTCATCTACCGCTCAAACGGGCCTTATGCGTATTTTGGGCGACACCAATGCCCCGGTGCTGCGTAGGTGAGAAATTGATAAACCTTTACAAAACAAAACAAGGCAAGGCAAGGAAAAATGGCGGCGTCGTTGCCCAATAGATCAATTATTCAATACGCTGATTAGCCAACGTGACTGATCAGTGAAAATGCTGATCGGCCAAAAACTAAAGCGCAATAATGACCTATACAGGTTTTTTTAAAATCTCTCCCGCCACGATTCAATCACAGCCTCTTGCGAGTTGGATGCACTTGGAGTCGCTATTGCGCCCGAAATGATGCTCCCTTTCTTGGTAAAACCGCCGCCAAGGGAAACCGCCGCCTCGTTGTCAGGCGTCCCGCTTATGCCAACATACACCTTATTGTTAAAGATCCGCGCACCTGTAATCTGCCCCGCGCCAAGCTCGGTTCGCCGGAGTACCTTGCCACAGCCGTAGCCTAATTCAGCCAAGGCACTGGTTCCGGGAAAGCAGCCCCCGCTAACATCTGGCGTATAAAGCGGTGCATACAACACTTTATCATTTATCTGTATTTTATTAGTAACCTTCTCATCTTTTCCCAGATTGACATACCATCCAAGATCATCCTCTTTGGGGCAGGACGCCGCTTTATCGGTCACGTTTTTCAGGTTGCTGATGGTCGGGTTGCCCGGATCCCCAATGCCCGGATCCCCAAAGAGAGGGAATTTCTTGTCTTTTATTCCAAAAATACGGTTTTGTATGGTCGATTGTGATAACTCGAGTTTGTCCTGATTGCCTGTGCCAAAATAAAGCCAGACTTTTTTATCACTGTCTTTAGCGCCATCTGTTGTTGCGGTTACAGGCATAAACGACGCGCGTTGATTAACGTTATTTCCCTCACCATCGAAAATAAGATCATATGCATAAGGTTTGCCGTTATCGGTGAAATTAAATTTAAAAAGCTTGCTCTCCATATCAACCACATAAGAAATAGCGCCCTGATACGTTGCCTTTGGCGTCGTATCCGGAGTGACTGCAGTAAATTGAGCCGGCACTGAATTAATGAAGCCACCCTTTGTATCCGGCAAATCAAGGCGGGAACGCCTCCTGCCCGCGGTAGCAAGCTCAATAAGATAAGCTGCAGATCCATACTCTTGCGATTCCGATCCATTAAATCCACCGCCAATTATGGCAAGCCATTTTGGTGGCGCTGCTTCGGACACCAGATTTATGGTTGGGGTAGACCACGCCTGGCCTAATCTTGAATATTCAAATTCACCTGGAATACTGCCATAGTTGTTCTCGGTCAAATTACCAGTTGGGCCCCAATGACGGACAACCCGGTTGATCGGGTCATTGGATAATGCAAAAAGAAACTTAGGGTTTAAAGGGTTGGTGATATCCAACGCAAAATATCCATACCCATCCCGACCAAGCCCCGTGATCACGATGGTGCGCCAATGCCCTTCATAATAAATATCCTTAACAGCCGGTGATCCATCAACCCCATATATAGGGATCGTGGTGTTGGGCACTGAAGTGGTCATCTGGCGCAAGGCCGGCAGGATATTAGGCGGCACAAATCCCCATAATTCTTCGCCAGTATGGTCTTCGAATGCGTGGAGCATTCCATCGTTGGCTCCAACATATACAACCGTGGGCCGACTGGCGTTCGCCTCGAAAAATTCCTGATAATTATTAGTTTTCTTGTAGTATTCTTCTGATTTGGGGTTGCCTGCTTGTTTAGTATTAATCGGTGCGGGTGGCCCAACGATAGCCATTTCCGAGTGATAGATATCACCAAGCTTCCACTTTCGTTGATCGCCCACCTGTAGATCAATGTCTTCATCGTAAGAATCAGTGCCACGAATGAACCCGATCAACTGGGCGGCCTCACTATCGGGCGGTATGCTAACCCCCTCATACAATAGTTTTTTCAGCCCAGCCACATTGCTGGAGGTAAAATTATTTAGTCCATCAGGGACTCCTGCACCGGATGCCACAGTCCAGATCCGCCTTGAATCTGCATCCTTAAGGTTCAGCTGTGTCCCTGCCTCCCAGACCACACTACCAACCGCGCCCGTATCGGAATCTAACGAATACTTGGTTAACTTACCCCTCCACTGACCGTTTTCGGGGATAGTAAAGCCCGATTGATAGATATGATCGCCCGAGGCTGACGGAATCACAGGCGCGGTACCGGTATAGCGGAGATTTGATTTTTGAGTTTTCGAAATGAAGTGCATCAACGTGTCTTGCAGCCCGGCCTCATTATCCGCATAAACAGGTGATAACGGATAGGTTCCACCGGCTTGCGAGAAACTCTCGTAGACATCACTAACTCTGGAATTATCAGAAGAAACACTAAAGCCCACAACAAGGGATTTAACATCCAGATCACGCAACAGCCTTGCGGCGACAGGGTCTGGCCTGCCCCAACTGTCGCCGTCGCTCAGCACAATGATAAAGTTTCTTTGACATGACTCCTCCGGGTCAATTGGGCCCGGTGTAGAGGCGCGTGGCGGCGCCCAACTTGAAGCTGGTGCGCGGTTTTTAAAATAATCCTCGGCAAGCTGCATCGCCGAAAGTAGGTCAGTTCCACTTCTGCGAACCAGCATGTCATAGGCCCTACACCCACCGTAACTCGAATTACACAAAAACGGAAGAATGTTTTCTGCACCATTCTCATCGACCTTAACCAGCATGCGCTCGTCGCCCGTATACGACCAGGCCGTTAGGCCGAAATTCGCCTTACTAGTAACATCCTTGTTTGACAGCAGTCTTTCCAGCACACATTTAACGGTCTCCATTCGGCTTTTGGCCGGTGCCACCTGCGTGATAAATTTTCCGTCTTTGTCATATTTCTTAAGATACTTGGGCATATATTTATGCCCACCAACCAGGTAAATATTACCCTCGGAGTCCGAGCCCATTCCCTTTGGCTGAATAACACCGCCCAGAGCAAAACGGCATGCGACCAGCTTTGGCGCAAATCGCTTTATGAGAGTCCCGGAGTGTGAGTACTTGCCAACGTGACCCCCACAAGAGAGCTCCGTCCATTTTTTGGTTTTTGGATCGCGAACAGCGCTCCCAGCATAATCGGCCATTTCTCCAAGGATATAAATACCGTTGGCAGTGGCTTCGATATCGGTACCGCCTAGCGCCCACCAGGTGGTTTTTTCTAGACCCGTCTCTTTGTTATAGACCCGAACCGGATACCCCCGCTTGCAGTAATCATTAATGCCCGCAATTTTGCCTGCATAACCACGGCCGGAGCCATAGGGGTAGGACGTGTCAGAAACGATATAAACACTGTCACCATATACAGCAAGCCCTTTAGGGTAATAACCTTTACCCGGGTCGCCTTTATATATAGGCTCTATCGCAATTGGCCATTCGCCAAGAAGAGCTCCAGATGGGTCGAGTTTTCTCCAAAGAAAAGGGCCCGGTTCTCCCCGCGAAGGATACGGAGATTTGCATTCAACTTCTTGCCCTTTAGTGCGTATCGCTGTTACGTAGATGTTGCCGTTTGAATCAATATCAATGGCAAGAGGATTGGGAGTTGAAAAGGACTGAACGTGAGCACCACTGGCATCAAATTTGTGTATTTTACCGGTCTTACAATGGGTCAAATAAAGGTTGTCTTCTTTGTCGGTCGCGATCCGACTGGGGAAAGTTTTTTCAGAATTTAAGAAAAACCCATTCCCATAATCCTGAAGCCAGGTGCCAGCGGAGTTGTATTTTCGAAATATCTCTCGGGGATTATACGAAAACGCGCGATGTGCGAGATGCCAACTGCCATCCCCAGACCCGGCAAAATCCATAGGCATAGGCTCAGGCGCTTTGACCCGCTTAGTAGAGTTATTCATGCTCGATGAGTTATCAATCGATAGTAAGATATTCGCCGGGATAGACGAATCGACTCCAGCGCCTGGCGGTGGCTCCTTGGCGCCATAACTGGCAGGCGCTATCAGCAAAAAGGCAATCAGCGCCATGGCAAAATAAAATTGCGCGTGCGCTTTGTGCTGAACCACCTTGGGTTGCACTAGAGCACGGCCAAACTGTTCGGTTGCAAGACGGCTCAACTTGGCATTTGCCTAAATCGCAAGGTCATAACCGCTTGGGCCGGCGCCATACTATAGGTGCCGCACAAACATTTTGAGAGGTCAAATTAATATTCATTGGCCTGGCCCACATCATTTCCTCCATCGGATGAGCCTCC
>Ga0257116_1001709_pt1 | contig 13215 bp, 13 predicted proteins | sample SI112_120mmetaG_FD_190150 | JGI IMG/M metagenome (GOLD analysis project Ga0257116, IMG submission 190150) | Marine microbial communities from Saanich Inlet, British Columbia, Canada - SI112_120m | ecosystem: Environmental > Aquatic > Marine > Inlet | place: Canada: British Columbia | collected...
CACCTTAGTGTACCAAGAAAGTATAAAATTAAACCAGAAAAAGAAGGTCCCTCTTAGGATGTTCTATATAAGAAATTTTAAAAAGTTGTCAGAGGTTTTGGGGTGGTAAAGAAAGCGGCTTTTGTTATTGAATTTTAAATTAATTAGAGACTGGTGAAAAAATGTATAGATTTATAAAAATAATTGTTTTAATAAAATTATTACTTGTTAATTTTGGCTCTTATTCCGCTCCTATTGTCGATGTTTATGAAAATATAACATTTGAGCTTGTGAAGGAGTTGGCGCAAGTTGGCTCGAAACCAGGAATGTTTAGAATTCCTTATGGTATTGCTTATGATGAAAAAAGTGGAAATTATTTCGTTTCTGATTGCATAAATAATACAATCAAAAAATATAACAACAAGGGTTCTTTGTTAAAAGAATGGGGTAGTAAAGGTAGCAAAAAAGAAGAATTTAATTATCCAGCAGATTTATTAATAACCCAAAAAAATGAGTTATTAATATCTGATGAGAAGAACCATAAAATACATAGATATGATTTGAATGGAAATTTTTTAGGTGTTTTTTCTAAATACGGATACGGTACAGGACATGGTCAATTAAATAACCCCCTTGGTATGGCTGAGGATAGTAAGGGTAATATTTATGTTGTGGATAGTCTTAATGTAAGAGTTCAAAAGTATGATCAAGATGGAATTTTTATAAAAACTTTTGCCGGAAGCTTAGGAAATAAGAGTGCAAAACCATCAGAATTTTATGGCCCATATTATATGGCGATAGACTCTAATGACAGAGTTTATGTTACCGATACTAGTCTAAATAGAGTATCGGTTTATGATAAAAATGGAAAAATAATTACTTTATTAGGGGTTGATTATTCGTCTGGTGAATTAGATAATCCTGTTAATTTTGATGATAGGCCAGGAAGGTTTTCATCCCCTAATTACATTCAATATGAAAAAGACAGCGATGTAATTCTTATTTCAGATGTCTTAAATGATAGGGTGCAAGTGTTTGATAATAACTTTAATCTCGTATCAATAATTAATTTACCAGGAGCTAGGCCAAAAATAAGTCTATTAATACCAAACAGCCAATCAGAAGAAGATCTTTCAATAGAAGGTCTAGATAGATTGTATGAGAAAAAAATGATTATTGGCAGTGGAAGTTCTAAAAAAGGCATATTAACCGAATGGGCATTGAGTAATCCTGCAACTCTTGAAGTTAAAGTGGTCAGTAATAATTCTAAAGAAATTGATAATCTTTTAATTGAAAATCCGCTGTCTGAATCGCTTTCTCAGCTTTTAGATAAATTTAAAGGTAAGCATGAAAAACATCAATACAATGTCCATGACTTGTTTTATATTCCTGATAGTAAAAAACGATCAAGAAGTATTTTTATTCCAAAGGGTAAGAAGATTGTAAAAATAGATGATAGTTATACAATTCCACCTGATACTTTATTTTTGACAGAAGTAAAAAACTCTATTACAGATAAATTGATTGAGACTCGAGTTTTGCTATTTGGTGAGGATGAATATATGCTAGGATCGTATACGCCAAATAATAATGACAGTATATTGCTCAGGTCTTATAAATCAACAACATCACAGGAGTGCTTATTTTGCCATATTTCTACAAGCAATGGCTTATTAGGATTTACCCCAGAAGGGCTTGTTTCTGATGATATTATCGAGTTGATTGAAGATAAGTCCAAGACTTTGGTTGAAGATTCGCCACTAAGTAGAATTAGGAATATGTTAGGTTGGTTGCCATATAAAAATGAGAGTCATTCTGTAGTCAATAATAATTTTGCATACGATGCTTTGAAATATTTAAACTTAAATTGTTCATATTGTCATAATGGCAAAAAAGCAACAAATTTTGATATTGAAAAAATTGGGGTCGCTTTAAGTGGAGTTGAAAATTTTAAAGAGCTACCAAGAGATTTTGGTTTATTTAATGTTGTGGATTTAAATGACACAAGTAGATCAAAAATAATACAAATGTTGAGTCTTGGTTTAATGCCTTATGGCGCTGAGGATTCTGACGAAAAAGGTATTTATCTTTTAAAAATGTTAATTAATAGTACGTCAGAAGACTTTCCAAAACATATTCCTTTGCCAGGTGGGGCATATACTCCCACTTATATTGATTTAAAAATAAAAGAAAAATTTTTTGATATAGAAGGGCTGCATGCTGTTCAAGGTGTTGAGTTTAGAGGTTGTTGTAATGACAAGGTCTTTGCTCAAGGTTATGTCAATAGTTTAGGCATGCTAAATAATGAAAAAGAATTTCAGTTTAAAAAAATAGAAAATATTAAGGATGATCTGATAGCCTTATCATCTGATATTTCTACAGATATATTGGGTAACATTTATGTCACAAGCTATAGAAATGGCACGGTGACAAGGTTTGATAAAAATTTAAATAATCCATTAGTCATAATTAATAATTTAAATTATCCGCTTGGGATTTCAACACGGGGCAATGATATCATTACAATCAATTCAGCAGATCATGAAATTATCAAGTCAGATTTAAGTGGAAATATAGAGTGGAGAAGGGAATATACAGGAGACGGGCTTCATAATCCTTATGGCGTTGAGATGACTTCTGAAAATATATTTGTTACTTTTAACAAGGAGAGTGTTATTGTTAAAATGGATTTGGATGGTAATATATTAAAGATGATAGGGCCATCATTGCCAGACGGCACTGTCATGTCAAATATTCAAAGTGTGTCTATTGGTCCTAAGGGTAATATTTATGTAATTGATACAAGAAATACAAGGATAGTTATTTTTGATGATAATTTAGAATATGTTGCGGTTGCATTTGACAATAATATTGATTCAATGAGAGGGCTTGATGTTAATAATATGACTGGAGAAATTATGGCCAGTGGCTTTTCACTTGAGTCACCTTCTGTGACCGAGGGGAACAGCGGTATTTTTATATTTAATCCTGTTTTTGACATGCTGAATAATGACAAGTAATAAAAGTTACATTGCACGAACTGCAATTATTCATGAAAATGTCTCTTTAGGGGAGAGTGTCATTATCGAAGATGGGTGTATTATCGGCCTACCTTTTGCGGGAATGAATGGTGAGTGCACGACTATTGGAGATAATGCGCATATCAGAGCGGGAACATATATATATGCTGGTAATACAATTGGACAGAATTTTCAGACTGGAAATAAGGCTAATATTAGAGAATTAAATGTTATTGGAGACGATGTCAGTATTGGGACTCTGTCAACAGTTGAGCATCATGTAAATATAGGTAACGATGTTAGAATTCATTCCCAAGTATTTATACCTGAGTTTACTATTCTTAATGATGGCTGCTGGTTAGGGCCTAATGTTGTAATTACCAATGCAAGATACCCTATGTATTTAAATAGCAAGCAAACTTTACAAGGAGTGGTTATCAATGGCAATGCTAAAATAGGAGCTAATTCAACCATATTACCTGGAGTGGAAATTGGAAAAAATAGCCTTATTGGCGCTGGAAGCGTTGTAACTAAAAATATTTCCTCTAATATTATTGCATACGGTAGTCCAGCTATAGAAGTTAGAGAAATTCATTACTAAGGGCTAAAAGAAATGGTTAATTTTTTAGATTTATCGTCACAATATAAGAGTATTCAACCAGATATTGATAATGCAATTAAAAATGTTATAAGTGAATCTGCATTTATTGGAGGTAAGTACGTAGATAAATTTGAGAGTGATTTTTCAGATTACATTGGCTCCAATTATTGTATTGGTGTCGGCAATGGTACAGATGCTTTGGAAATTGCAATAGAATCTTTAAGTCTTCCTATAGGGTCAGAAATTATAGTACCTGCAAATTCATTTATTGCCAGTTCTGAGGCGGTTACACGCACTGGACATAAAGTGGTTTTTTGTGATGTGGACGAAGAGTCATATGTGGTTTCAATTAAAGACATTGAAAAGCGTATCACATCTAAAACTAAAGCTATCATTGCTGTTCATCTTTATGGGCATTCTTGTGATATGGATGCATTAACCGAGCTATCCTCTAAATTTAATCTTCGAATAATAGAGGATTGTGCACAAGCCCATGGGGCTGAATATAAAGAAAAAAAAGTTGGCAGCATTGGCGATATTGCAACGTTTAGCTTCTATCCAGGAAAAAATTTAGGCGCTTATGGTGATGGTGGTGCAATAACTACAAATGATGAATACTTATCAACCCAATGTAGAAAAATAGCTAATCATGGCAGGGTGTCAAAATATAATCATGATTTTGAAGGAAGAAACTCAAGACTGGATGGACTACAAGCTGCCATTTTAAGTGTAAAGTTAAAATATTTAGATACTTGGCTAGAGAAAAGAACAGAGATTGCTGATATATACTTGAAAGAGTTGAGCAGTATTTCAGATATAGTATTACCAGTAAGGAAAAGCTGGTCGAAGCAAGCGTATCATCTATTTGTTATTCGTACTGAGAAGAGAGATCAGTTAAAAGAATTTTTAATTGATAGGGGTGTTCAAGTAGGGGTTCATTATCCCATTTCATTGCCAAAATTAAAGGCATATGATTATTTAGATCAAGCTAATGAGTTGTTATTTGCAAACCGTTCAGACTCTTTACTATTAAGTTTACCAATAGGCGAGCATTTATCCGTTGATGATGTTTATAAGGTTGTACATTTAGTTAAAGATTTTTTTCAGTATGACTACAAGGCTTTATAAGAAATGAATGTATGGATTTTTCAAACTGGCGAGCCACTACCAATAGATACTAACGTTCGGCCAATGCGTGCTATAAACTTGACAGAAGCCTTAGTGGCATCAGGCCATAATGTGATTTTGTGGAGTTCTGCGTTTTATCACCAAGAAAAAATACATCGTTGTAATAGCTATAAAAAAATACAAGTATCCGATTCTGTAGAAATTAGATTAATACCAAGCTCTGGATATAAGAAGAATGTTGGTTTTGCAAGGCTATTTGATCATATGATTTTGGCTAAAAATTTAAAAAAATTGTTATTGCAAGAAAAGACAAGGCCCGATGTTGCTTTTATTGGGTATCCTCCAATTGAATCTGCATCAATAATGATACATTGGCTTGCAAAGCGAAATATACCGTGCTTACTAGATGTTAAAGATCAGTGGCCGTCATTTATAATTGATGCACTACCAAAATGGGGGAAAGGTATTGGTCGCGTCTTACTTTCGCCATATTTTTATTTAGCCAGACGAGCTATGAAAGAAGCAACAGGCTTGACAGCTATGGCTGATGATTTTCTAATGTGGGCTTTAAATTTTTCAAATAGAAAGAGAACCGATAAAGATATTGTTGTTCCATTGACGACAGCGAATTTCGAAGTTGGCGCTAATGAGATGGAAAGTTCAAAACAGTGGTGGGCAGAGAGAGGTGTTATCGATAATAAAAAAATAAAAATTATGTTTGTTGGCAGTCATTATCCTTCTCTCGATTTTTCACCTATTTTTGAAGCTGCTGCGCTATTTACTGAACAAGGTGTGGAATGTGATTTTATTATTTGTGGACACGGTGAATTGACAGAATCTCTTATTATTAAAGCAAAGAATTATGAAAATATATTATTCCCAGGATGGGTGGATCGTCCAAAAGTTGAGGAACTGGCAAAAATGTCTATGGCTTCAATTGCACCCTTTAGGAACATTGATTGCTACATGAAAAGTTTACCTAATAAGGTGATTGACTCTTTATCTTTAGGACTTCCAATACTGAGCCCGCTTAAAGGTGAGGTAAGAAGGTTGATTAATGTGGAAAAAGTTGGTTTGGAATATAAAGAGGGCTCTGGAGAATCTTTATATAGCCGTATAATTAAGTTAAGTCACAATGAGAGCTTATGTCAAAAAATTTCAGAAAATGCAACTGATTTGTATAACCAAAGATTTTCATATGAAGTTGTATATGGTGGATTGGTTAAGCACTTAGAAAAGATAGTAATAAAAAATGATTGACAAGGATATTGAAAAAATACGTTACGATAAAAGAGCAGAATTATTACTTAATACTGATAGAATTAGGCATCTTGAAAAATCAAAAAAATACCTTAATACACCATACGAACACTATTTTAAAGTTTTAAAAGAGCAAGAGAGTTGTCAATCTAAGTTGCTGGAGATTGGCGCAGGAATGGGTGAAAATACAGAACCCTTAGTTGATATGACATATGAGGTATGTGCTACTGACATCTCTCCAAAATCTGTAAAATTAATGAACAATGTATTCTATGAGTGTGCAAATTTTTCAGCAGAAGTTGCTGATATGGAAAAACTACCTTTTGATGACGAAAGTTTTAATGTAGTGTGTAGTGCTGGTAGCTTAAGTTATGGCGATAATGCGGTGGTTATGAATGAAATTTATAGAGTTCTTAAACCGGAGGGTGTGATGATCGTAGTGGATTCTCTTAATAATAATCCTATATATCGATTTAATCGATATATACATTACCTAAAAGGTAATAGATCTAAAAGTACACTTGTAAGAATGCCAACTATAAGTTTGATTGATAAATATACCAAAAAATTTGGACACGTAGAGGTGAAATTTTTTGGTGCTATAACTTGGATTTTTCCATTGCTAAGTAAAGTATTAACTGAACAAGTGATAATCAATCTTTCTAACTGGGTAGATGTTAGGTTTAATATAAAAAGAGCAGCCTTTAAATTTGTAATGGTGGTGATAAAAAAATGAAAAATGATTTAAAAGAGTTATCTAATCCAGAAAAATACCATGATTCGATATCAATCAATAATCAAAATACTGATACATTAAAAAATATGCTAAGAGCAATGTTTTTAATTAGAAAAACTGAACAACAATTGGCATTGGGTAGAAAAAATGGTCTAATTGGTGGTCCGGTACATCTTGGAGTTGGTCAAGAGGCGATTGCTGTTGGGATATCACAGAATTTAAGAAAAACCGATCGTGTATTTAGTGCGCATAGATCTCACTCTCATCTGCTGGCATTGAATCCAAATTTTTATAAATTATTTGCAGAGGTATTGGGAAAGGAGACGGGGTTTTCAAAAGGTATGGGAGGCTCTATGCATTTATATGATCAGTCAAATGGGTTTTATGGCTCGGTGCCAATTGTTGCTGGTACAGTATCTTTAGCTGTTGGAGCTGCTATGGCTGCTAAGATGCAAAAAACAGATGATATCGGCGTTGCGTATATTGGCGATGGGGCAGTAGAAGAGGGTGTGGTGCATGAGTCATTTAATTTAGCAAAGATTCAAAAAGCACCAATGCTATTTGTCATTGAAAATAATTTATTTGCAAGTCATATGCATATTTCACTGAGACAACCAAGTGATATGATCTCAAGGTTTGCCATAGCTAACGATATTCCTTATAAATTGGTAGATGGAAATGATGTGGTTGCTGTAGCTAAAGCTTCTAAAGAGTTGATTGATGATATACGTGCTGGAAAAGGTCCTGGATTAATAGAGCTGGTAACCTATCGGTGGTATGGGCATGTTGATTGGCGAGATGATGTCGATGTAGGTGTCGATAGATCTCTTGATGATATTGAAAATTGGAAGGCGAGAGATCCTATTATGCGCTTATCTAAATCAATGATAAAAGCCAAGATGTGGACTATAGAAGAAGGTAAAAATTTAAATAATAAGATTGATAAAGAGATTCAGATTGCTTGGGAAATGGCGATGAATGACCCATACCCTTCATCCGATGTAACTTTGAAGTATGTATACTCATAAGAGAATAAATGAAAACTCAAAATTATAATTATGGTACCGCCATACTAGCAGCATTTGAATATTTACTAGAAAATTATCCAGAAGTATTTGTAATTGGTCAAGGTTTGTGGAGTCCTTGGTATGTGGGTAACACCATGACTGATTTAGACAAAAAGTTTGGTATTGAACGTATTATTGATACACCTGTATCAGAGTCAGCTTGTACTGGTGCAGCGGTTGGCGCATCTTTAGCTGGTATGAAACCTATTGTGGTACACCCTCGTATGGACTTTATGTTATACGCTATGGATGCAGTGGTTAATCAGGCAGCTAAGTGGTCGCACATGTTGGGTGGGCAAGCGCATCCTGGTGTAACAATTCGTAGTATTATTAATCGTGGTGGTGAGCAGGGTGCTCAGCATTCACAAGCGTTACACGCATGGTTTGCACATGTCCCTGGGCTTCGCGTGGTTATGCCATCAACTGTAGCAGATGCTCGTGATTTATTGATTGCATCAGTATTGTGCAATGATCCTGTTATGTACATTGATGATCGATGGCTGTATGATCAAGAAGATGAATTACCTCCTGTAGTTGAACTTAATTTGACTACTCAAAGACCAATGGTTAGTATTACTGGAGGCGATATAACTATTGTTGCCTCTGGCCATGCTTCGTTGTTAGCAAGAGAAGCGGCTCAGCAGCTTGAAAATGAAAATGTTTCAGTGGAAGTGGTAGATGTAAGGGTGTTAAATCCTTTTCATGCTGAAGAGATTATAGAGTCCGTCAAAAAGACAAAAAATTTATTGGTAGTTGATTCTGGCTGGATTTCTGGAGGCTTCTCTGCTGAGGTTATTGCCAAGGTAGTTGAGCAACTGCCTGTAGATTGTTTAAGTAGTCCACCAGTAAGAGTCGCCTTGCCTGATGCGCCCGCACCAACTTCAAGAGTTCTTGAAAAGGCTTATTACACTTCGACCAATGATGTGGTTGAAGCAGTTAAAAAAATATTAAAAAAATAAAATTACACGGAGAAATTATGCCAACACAAGTTCCATTTTTTGAATACCCAAGACTTTGGTCTGATGATAGGGAGGAGTTTTTATCAATTATTGATAATGTATCCTCGTCAGGAGGCTTTATTTTACAAAAGTCTGTATCTGATTTTGAATCAGAATTAGCCAATTACACAGGCTCTAATTATGCCGTTGGTGTGGGTAATGCAACTGATGGTATGGAGATATTTCTAGAAGCAATTGGGATTAATCCAGGAGATGAAATTATTATTTCATCGCATACAATGTTGGCAACAGCTTCTGCGATTAAAGTTGCAGGTGGTGTGCCTATTCCTGTTGATATTGGTGAGGATAATTTAATTAGTATTCAAGCAATAGAAAATGCTATTACACCCAGTACCGTTGGTATTATGCCTACCCAATTAAATGGCAGAGTGTGTGATATGGATGCTATCTTAGCTATCGCTAAGAAATATGCACTGTTTGTTGTTGAAGATGCAGCTCAGGCGTTAGGGGCAAAGTATAAAGGGCGACATGCGGGTACTTTTGGACTGGCATCTGATATTAGTTTTTTTCCTGCAAAAGTATTAGGCTGCCTTGGAGATGCGGGTGGTGTATTAGTGAATGATAAAGATCTTTATCATAAAATATTCCAATTGCACGATCATGGTCGAGATGTTGATGGCGAGGTAAGAAGGTGGGGTAGAAATTCAAGACTAGACAATATACAAGCTGCAATATTGAGCTATAAACTAAAAACTTATGACAAGGTAATTGCACGTAGAAGAGAAGTGGCCCAAATGTATCAAGAACGTTTAGGAATGTTGAATGAATTACAGCTTCCTGCTCCACCAAGTGCAACATCAGATAATTTTGATGTGTATCAAAATTATGAGTTAACAGCAGATAATCGTGACGAGTTAAAAGTTCACTTAGGCGAGAAAAATATTGGCACACTTATTCAATGGGGTGGTACGGCAGTACACCAATTTAAACAACTAGGTTTTGATCAGGTATTGCCAGATACAGAACGATTTTTTGAACGTTGTATCATGTTACCAATGAATGTATTTATTAGTGATAGTGATGTAGATTATATTTGTGAATCCGTGATAGAGTTTTATAGAAAATGATAAAAAGGCTGGTTGATATTTTGGTAGCACTTTTTGGGTTGTTAGTTGTTAGCCTGATTTTACTGCCTATTATGTTCTTAGTATGGAAAGAGGATAAGAGGTCGCCTTTTTATATTACAGCTAGATCTGGTAGAAATGGCACGACATTTAAGATGTTTAAATTAAGGTCAATGGTGGTTGATGCAGATAAGTCTGGTGTGGATTCAACTAGCAGTAATGATATAAGAATCACCCCAATAGGTCATAAAATCAGAAGATACAAACTTGATGAGCTCATTCAGTTATGGAATGTATTGATAGGTGATATGAGTCTAGTTGGTCCCAGGCCTAATGTGAAAAGCGAAACTGATTTGTATACCGATGTTGAAAAGGAGCTACTTTTAGTAAGGCCAGGAATTACTGATTTCTCATCAATTGTATTTTCAGATGAAGGTGAAATTTTAGAAGGTAAAGATAATCCAGATCTTGTATACAATCAACTTATTAGACCTTGGAAAAGTAGATTAGGGCTAATTTATATCAAAAACCAGTCTCTTTTATTAGATTTACAACTTATTTTGTATACTCTAGTTGCCATTATTTCCAAACAAAAAGCGCTTATTTGGGTGGCTGAAAAATTGAGAAAACTGAATGTTGATGCAGAGACTATAAAAATTTCTAAGAGGAGGGTAAGTTTATACCCTTTTCCCCCTCCTGGTTCGAGTGAGATTGTTAGCTCAAGATAATTTGAGTTTTCTTTTTAGCTGCTAGTATTTATACTAGCAGCATCATTTTTAATTCAACTTATATCACTTTGTAGGTTTGCTGTGAAAATTTTATGGATGACTTTCTTAAAGGTTGTGAGTCACTAGCAAAGATGGTGATAATTTTAAATTGGGTTATTATTTTTTCTATAGTCAATTAATAATCAACCAGTTACTATCATTCCAGCTTTGAAGATATCTCATTGTGCTACTTTCTGATTTCCAGCCGCCTCTGAGCATAATTTTTTCTAGTGGAATATTTTTGTTTAATAAATCAAGTGCAGCGCCAACTCTAAATGAGTGACCTGACAGTTCTCCAATTTTATTCAGGCCAGCTTTCTTTTGAAGACTTTTTAAAAGATGGTTAATTGATGCAGGTGTAAGTGATGGGTTAGTAGATAGATTTCGTTTGAAGCTTCTTAGGATGTAGCCACTATCTTGATCAATTGTTAGTGACCAGCTTAAAATCATCCCAGATAATTCTCCAGATATTGGAATTATTTTCCCTTGATTATACTGATCAGTTTTAGAGTGCCTCAGTAGGAGTGCATGTTTATGATTACCGAAATGTTGCAGATCTTCAAATTTAAATTGACAAATTTCAGAGCGTCGACGCATAGTTTCATAACCAAGTTGTAAAAGTAGCTTGTTTCTGAGACTAGCAATATCATCAGAACAAACATCTTTGAGCTTGGTTAGAATATCATAGGTTAAGGGTGTTGCTTGTTTTTGAGGTTTGCCAAATTTTCTTCTAAGCTTTTTAAAGGTTAGAAGAACCACTGGTTCTTTTGTGGGGTTGGTGCTTTTAGTGAGATTGAATATACTACTAAGACTGGCTACTCGCCTTTGAATGGTTGCAACAGTTAGACTTTCACCCATCTGTAGAATATAGTCTGCAAATTTATCTTCATGAGTATCTAGGGGGTCGTATTGATATTTTTGACACCAGGTGGCATAATGTTCAAAATCTGACCTATAAGATCTGATAGTATTGGGTGCGTAAGCACCCTCTAATGAATTGAAGAGGTTATTTATTTTTTTCATGTTTAGTATTAATTGATATATTAAACATCATTATATCTTATTTATATGATTTCATCTAGACAAATTAAAGCGGCACGTGCACTCCTTGACTGGAAGGGTCAAGACTTAGCCGACAAGAGTGGCGTTGGCGTTGCTACACTTAGAAGGTATGAAGCTCAAGATGGAATACCTAATGCGAACAAGTTTGTCATTAAGGCTATTAAAACCTGCTTGGAAGAGGCGGGGATAATATTCTCTGGAGATCCATTGACTGATCCCGGGGTAAAGCTTCGTAAGAGCGATTGATTTTATGACTGAAGATAAACTCAAACAAAGCCTAGCTATTCTTAATCCAATTCGCACAGTGAAGCTTAAAGACAAGACTGGGAATTTTGAAGCTATTTTGCAAGGACTTCTATCTGATCTTGAAACGCCCAATACTTTGAGTGTTTTGCTGTGTGAGCAAATTGCGGAGTCAATCTTTTGGATGAGGAGACATGTAGAAGACAAGGAGCTGATACTTCTGGAGGCTACTGCTGAAAAAATTGATAAAGCACAAAGTGGTTATGGCGATGGTAGGACTTACACTGCTGAAGATGTAAAACAAGTCTTACTAGGTGATGAGGCGCTTAAGCAGAAGATTAATGATGAACTAAAAAATACCAGGGCAACAAACCCTATCGCCACATCTTTTGATGGTTGTCGTGCAAAGGCATTTGTATCCTGCGCTAAAGAAGTTAGAATTGCTGACGATCTAATCCAAAGGCAGATGCTTAATATTAGACACCTTCAAAGAAGTCTTGATGCTATTGACATGAAGTCTCGAATTATCAGGCGTATGGATCTAGAGCTTGAGCGCATCGAACGGGATTTAACTGTACTAGAGTATGACCCAGAAGCAGACTAAAGCTAATAGAGAGAACGCGAAGCAATCTACTGGACCAAGAACTAGGTCAGGTAAGGGTAGGTCCAGTCAAAACTCAATCAAACACGGTCTTAATCAGGCGCTCGATCTTGAGCACAATAATCATTTCATTATACTTTTGAGACTTGTAAAGGAGGATGGCTACTCTCATGATGAGGCTTATTCCATCCTCTCAGCTATCTTTGATCACCGTCGAGTGATGGAGGCGTGTGATCAGCAGTATCATGAACTAAAAGAGGTCTTTGGTCAAGCGGAGGCTGAGATGATTCGAGAACTTGAGAGTGATGATGAGTTGGGCCGTAGAACTCTAGGCTATAATGAAAAATTAGTGATTGGAAGGTTTAAGGCAAGAACAAAGAGAACGAATGAAAGGCTTGGATCGGTTCTAGTGCAACGCGTCAGGCGTCTGGGTAAGTTGATTCGATACCAGAGACGATCCATCTCTCAGATCCGTCGCATTACTCAAGAAATAAAAAATGACAAAACAAACCCATTTATATTTGATTTTTGATAAATGCCCTTATCGTCAATAAAAAAAGCTATATTATCTTAGGGTCTAGATAACTTTAGAGGCATAATATCATGATAATATGCCTCTATGACAGTAAAAAACAAGTATGTAAAACATGCCCATATTTCTGAGGCTA
>Ga0257116_1001710_pt1 | contig 13211 bp, 9 predicted proteins | sample SI112_120mmetaG_FD_190150 | JGI IMG/M metagenome (GOLD analysis project Ga0257116, IMG submission 190150) | Marine microbial communities from Saanich Inlet, British Columbia, Canada - SI112_120m | ecosystem: Environmental > Aquatic > Marine > Inlet | place: Canada: British Columbia | collected...
GCGCAGGTTGTTGAAGCCTATAGAAGCAAAGTCGGTGAACTGGTGAGCGGTCAGGTTAAGAAGGTGACTCGCGAAGCGGTCATTGTGGATCTGGGTAGCAATGCGGAGGCGATACTACCGCGGGAAGAATGGATTCCTCGTGAAACTTTCAGAGTTGGCGATCGGCTCCGGGGCTTGCTCGAAGAAGTTCGGCCCGAGGCAAGAGGCCCGCAGTTGGCATTGACGCGAACCTCACCTTTGGTGCTGATTGAGCTGTTCAAAATTGAGGTTCCAGAGATTTCTGACGGCATTATTGAAATTCTTGGCTGCGCCCGTGATCCGGGCTCGCGGGCCAAGATCGCGGTAAAGACGAACGACGGAAGAATTGATCCTGTTGGCGCCTGCGTTGGCATGCGAGGTTCGCGGGTTCAGGCGGTGTCCAATGAGCTGGGCAATGAAAGAATCGACATTGTTCCCTGGGACGACAACGTCGCCCAGCTAGCTATTAATGCAATGTCACCTGCTGAAGTTGTCTCTATCGTAGTTGATGAAGAAACCCGAAGTATGGATATCGCTGTATCGGAAGAGAACCTTGCCCAGGCGATTGGCCGAGGCGGCCAGAATGTGAAGCTCGCGAGTGAGTTGACAGGCTGGGAACTGAACATCATGACCGAGGAAGAGGCTGCAGAGAAGCACGAAGCTGAAGCCGGTTCGGTCATGGAGAGCTTCATGCAACAGTTGGATGTTGATGAAGACGTTGCCGTCGTTCTTGTTGAAGAGGGATTCACAAGCCTTGAAGAAGTAGCCTATGTGCCCATTGAAGAAATGATTGCTATCAATGGGTTTGACGAGGACATCGTTGAGGAACTTCGGTCACGAGCCAAGAACGCGATAACCACGCAAGAACTTGCGACTGAAGAAGAGCTTGGTAGTACAGAGCCTGCGGAAGACCTGCTTAACATGGAAGGTATGGATAGACGCCTGGCCTATTTACTTGCAGGAAGGGACATCATCACGATGGAAGATCTGGCAGAGCAGGCGATTGACGATTTAATAGATATTGAAGAAATGACTGAGGAACGTGCCGGTGAGTTGATAATGACCGCACGAGCGCCCTGGTTTGAAGACGAAGAGTCTGAAGGCACAACGTCAGAAGCCGAAACTGAGGCGTAATTAGAGGTATTTTTATGGCAGAAGAATCAGTAGGACAACTCGCGGAGACAGTCGGCACGCCGGTGGAACGTCTGTTGCTTCAGATGGAGGAAGCAGGCCTGCCCCAGCGTGTGTCTGATGATGTCATATTGGAAGACGAGAAAGAGATACTGCTCGCGTTCCTGAAGAAGAGCCATGGTGAAGACGAGGGAGCGCCCAGAAAGATAACATTGAAGCGCAGGACGCTCTCTACTTTGAAAACAGGGGGGTCTGCGGGACGTGGTCGTACCGTCAATGTAGAAGTCCGAAAGAAAAGAACTTACGTTCGTCGTGGAACACCCGAAGTTGAAGAAGCGTCAGAGGCTGAAGAAGCGAAGCTAGCCGAAGCGCCGGAAGTCGCAGCAGGCAAGGACATTGATGCCGAAGCAGAACGTAAAAGGCAGGAGGTTGCTGTTGAACTGCTAGCTGAACAGGAAGAGCGAGAGCAGAAGGCGAAAGAGGAAGAAGAGAAGAAACGTCTTTCAGAAGAAGCTGCGGCTTCTTCTGAAAAAAAGAAAGAGCCAACTACTGAAGAAGCGGTTGAAGAAACCAGTATTTCCAATCGGAAAGACAAGAGAGATCGTCACGACCTTGACGAAGAAGAAGTACAAGCCAAAAAATCCAAGCAGGGTAGCCGTAAGCGTCGTGTGGAAGAACTGGCGGGTGATGATTTGCTCGAAGTTGATCTGGCGGCAGTGAAGGATCTGGAAGAAGATGTTGTAGTTGCTGAAGGAAAGGTAGAAGAAGCCACGCCGCTGGGCCTGAGTTCACCTCGAACCCGACGGACATCCGGTGGAAAACCCTCGAAACGGCACAAGTTCAATGCGCCAACAGAAGAAATCAAACGTGAGGTTGAATTGGCTGAAAGTGTAACGATCCAACAGCTTTCCCAAAAAATGTCCGTAAAGGCATCGGCTGTTATCAAGACATTGTTTGGCCTCGGCATTATGAAGACAATCAATGAGTCAATCGACCAGGAAACAGCGACACTCGTAGCTGAAGAGTTTGGTCTTTCAGTGAGGCTGCTTGATGTCGATGCAGTAGAGAAGACACTTGAAGATGAGCTGGTTTACGAGGCTGAAGAACAGCACCGGGCTCCGGTTGTTACTGTGATGGGACATGTTGACCACGGTAAAACGTCGCTGCTGGACTATATCCGAAGTTCACGTGTCGCGAGTGGCGAAGCTGGTGGCATTACACAGCACATTGGGGCATATCGCGTGGAGACCAACCACGGAGAGATCTGCTTCATCGACACCCCGGGGCATGCAGCTTTCACTGCGATGCGCGAAAGGGGAGCTAATTCTACAGATATCGTCATTCTGGTTGTGGCTGCAGACGATGGTGTGATGCCGCAGACAGAAGAAGCCATCAAGCATGCAAAAAGCGCCGGTGCACCAATTGTGGTCGCGATTAACAAGATTGACAAAGAAGGCGCGGATCTGGATCGCGTCAAAAACGAACTGGTAGCGCGTGAGGTGGTACCGGAAGACTGGGGTGGAGACACTCAGTTTATTCCCTGTAGTGCGATTACGGGCGCAGGAGTTGAAGAACTCCTTGAAGCCGTACTGCTGCAGGCAGAACTGCTGGAGCTCAAAGCCGTGATAGACGGACCGGCTCAAGGTGTTGTTATTGAGTCGGAGCTGAACAAGGGCAAGGGTCCGGTTGCGACCTTATTGGTGCAAAACGGCACGCTGAAGCAGGGTGATCTTATAGTTGCCGGACAGTATTTTGGGCGGGCTCGTGCGCTGAATGATGAATCGGGTAAACAGGTTAAGTTAGCGGGCCCAGCGACTCCGGTTGCCGCGCTTGGACTTAATGGCACCCCTAATGCTGGCGATTCTTTTGTTGTTGCCAAAGATGAGAAGCGCGCTCGAGAAGTTGCAGAGTTCAGGGCACAGCGTGCCACTAATGCGCGACTGAATACCGGTGCCGGTGCGTCTCTGGATAGTCTGTTGGAAAACTTTGGCGCTGATGAAGTTAAACGGCTGAATGTTATTGTGAAGGCGGATGTCAGAGGTTCACTCGAGGCGATTGTGACTGCCCTGAATGACGTCGGTAACGAAGAAGTACAGGTTAACGTCGTGATGTCCGGTGTTGGTGGAATAACGGAATCAGATGTGTCCTACGCTGTAACAGCAGGGGCCGTCGTGTTTGGTTTTAATGTTCGGGCCGATAACGCCGCGAAGAGAGTGGTCGAGTCAGAAGGCCTGGATCTTCGCTACTACAAGGTTATATATGACCTTGTAGACGATGTTAGAGATGCTTTGTCAGGTATGCTTTCACCGGAAGTAAGAGAAGATATTGTTGGAATAGCAGAGGTTCGGGACGTGTTCGAGTCCAAGAAAATGGGTCAGATTGCTGGCTCCATGGTCATCGAAGGAACTATTTCCAGATCCAAGCAGATTCGTGTTCTACGGGACAATGTGGTGATTTACGAAGGTGAGCTCGAATCACTGAGGCGCTTTAAAGACGAAGTACAGAGCGTTTCGAGTGGAACTGAGTGTGGTATTGGCGTCAAAAACTACAATGACGTGAAAAAAGGTGACCAGATCGAAGTGTTCGATACTCGAGAAGTTGCCCGGGAACTTTAAGGGTCGATAGCGATGCCAAAAGAATCCAGCCGAGGTCGTAAGATTGGCGACCTCATTCAGCGCGAAGTAGCGGTGCTTGTTCAGCGTGAAATCAAAGACCCACGGATTGGAATGGTTACCATCAATGAGGCCACGGTTAGCCGTGATTTAGCTTTCTCTGACATCTATTTCACAGTACTGCCATCTGAAAACACCGAGATAGTCGAGGAAGTACTCAACGAAGCAAGTGGCTTCCTGCGCTCACAGCTAGCGAAAGTACTGAGTACCCGTACAACCCCCAAGCTACGTTTTCATTACGATAATACGATCGAAAGTGGCGCTCGCATGAATAAAGCGATAAATAAGGCGCTCTCGCAGGATGAAAGTCAGCGTGATCCGAGTCAGACGGATGAGTAGACGAGGAAGAAAAGGCAGGAATATCAGTGGGATATTGTTGCTGGACAAACCTGCGGGGATAACGTCTAATACCGCGCTGCAGATTGTGAAGCGGCTATTTGATGCCTGTAAGGCTGGGCATACAGGGTCCCTGGACCCGCTTGCGACTGGCGTTCTGCCTCTTTGTTTCGGTGAAGCCACCAAGTTCTCCCAGTTCTTGCTCGATGCTGATAAACGCTATCAGGCTACGTTCAAACTGGGAGTTATCACGGACTCTGGAGATGCAGACGGTAAGGTCCTTGAAACGAGGGCTGTTCCTGAGATCAGCGACTCCAAACTTGAAAGTGTCCTTGAAAACTATCGAGGAGAGATCAGTCAGATTCCATCGATGTTCTCGGCGTTAAAGGTGAATGGACAACCACTTTACAAGCTTGCTCGTCAGGGAATAGAAATCGAACGCAAGTCGCGCCAGGTGACGATTCACGAACTGGCTGTCCTGGAACGCCATCAGGACGAAATAACGGTTGATGTGCATTGTACTAAAGGAACATATGTCAGAACGCTGGCAGAAGATATAGGGCTGGAGCTCGGTTGCGGCGCTCACGTGGTGGAACTGCGTCGACTGGCAGCTGGACCGTACACGGTTGATGAGACCGTCTCTATGGAACAGCTTGAAGCATTGGCAGAAGACAAAGCTCAGCTGGATGCAAAATTACAGCCAGTGAGCTCAGCTGTTCAGGATTGGCCGCAAGTTGAGCTGACAGAAGTTACGGCTTCCTATATCAAGCAGGGACAGCCAGTTCAGATTGCGAATGCACCGACCACAGGATGGGTAAGTATTTTTTCAGAGTCTGACGATCCCAATGAAGAGTTCATTGGGGTTGGTGAGGTTATGGATGATGGACGGATAGCACCAAGACGATTAGTCGTTACTAATTAAGCTAGTCGAACAACACATTTTTCTATCGAGAGGTTTGGATAACCAATACTCTCGATGGCGAGAGTTCCGCCAGCGATGGCAGAACCCGCAGAACAAATTGCGAAGTGATTTGTTCTGGCGCGAGCGGGCCAAGGCCCGTGACTACTCGCCAATATGCAGGAAAGCATATTGGCGAAATAAGAAAAGCAGGTCATCTATAAATATGCGTGGATATACCTGATTGTTTAACGGCCGAATATCCAGTGATTGGGTTAGGGCCAGGGCATATTAAACTGGAGAAAAACTAGTGGCTTTATCAGTCGAAAGAAAGGCTGAAATCGTTAAAGATTTCGGCACATCAGAGAACGACACAGGATCACCTGAAGTACAGGTAGCCCTGTTAACTGCGAATATTGAACAACTTCAATCGCATTTCAAGGAGCATGCCCATGATCATCATTCACGGGTAGGACTTCTACGTATGGTTAGTCAAAGAAGAAAATTATTGAACTATCTACGCAACAAAAACCCCGACCGTTATACATCTACTATTAAGAGGTTAGGTTTGCGTCGGTAGTGTTAGTGTCGGTGATTGGCACCGACTATGGAGATTAATGTGAGTTATATAAGTAAGAAATTTATGTTCGGTGACCAGGAAGTCCTCCTGGAAACTGGAAAGGTTGCGAGACAAGCAACAGCATCTGTCATGGTAACCATGGCAGAAACAACAGTTCTAGTTGCAGTGGTTGCACGTCCTGACATGAAAGCGGGTCAGGCCTTCTTCCCCTTAACAGTGAACTACGAAGAAAAAACATATGCAGCGGGTAAAATTCCCGGTGGTTTCTTCAAGCGAGAAGGTCGACCTTCCGAGAAGGAAACGCTGACATGTCGTTTGATCGATCGTCCTATCCGTCCACTCTTCCCTAAAGGTTTCATGAACGAAGTTCAGGTTACTTGTCAGGTAGTTTCAGCGGCGAAGGATGTAGATCCAGATATCGTTGCCATGATCGGAGTATCAGCGGCTTTGGCCCTGTCCGGTTTACCATTCGCAGGTCCGATCGGTGCTGCGCGAGTTGGTTTTACGCCTGAAGGTTACTTGCTCAATCCTGGCTACGAGGCGCTTAAGACTTCAGAACTTGACATGGTTGTCGCAGGTACTGAAACCGCGGTCTTGATGGTCGAATCAGAAGCGAACGAACTAACTGAAGATCAGATGCTGGGTGCGGTACTTTTCGCTCACCAGGAAATGCAATCAGTTATTGCCGCATGTGCTGAGCTAAAAGCAGAAGCAGGCAAAGAGGCCTGGGTCTGGGAGCCAGCTGCCCCTAACACTGCACTGATTGAAGCGATTACTACTCAGTTCGGCGAAGAGATTGGCGCTGCTTATCGAATCACTGAAAAGATGTCCCGCCAGGACAAACTCTCTGAGCTCAAAGCTGCCGCAGTGGCGGCGCTTGAGAACGAAGAGACAGCCAAAGACGACATCAAAGCTGTATTTGACAGTGTCGGAAAGTCTATCGTTCGTCGCGCTATCGTATCGGGCCAGCCTCGAATTGACGGCCGTGATACTACAACGGTACGCCAGATCGATGTTGAAGTTGGTGTGCTGGCGAAGGCACATGGTTCTGCACTGTTTACACGGGGTGAGACTCAGGCGCTGGTTTCAACCACTCTGGGCTCTATGAGAGATGCTGCGATCATTGATGCGCTACAAGGCTCATATCGGGATAACTTCCTGTTGCACTACAACTTCCCACATTACAGTGTTGGTGAAACCGGTTTTTCTGGCGGACCCAAGCGACGTGAAATTGGTCATGGCCGATTAGCGCGACGGGCTATAGCTGCGATGCTGCCGAAGAGTGAAGACTGGCCGTATACGACTCGAGTTGTATCTGAAATCACAGAATCAAACGGGTCGTCTTCAATGGCTTCTGTCTGTGGCGCGAGTCTGGCCCTGATGGATGCTGGTGTACCTATTAAGGCGCCAGTCGCTGGTATTGCCATGGGCCTAGTGCTTGAAGGTGAAGAATTTGCCGTGCTGACCGATATCCTGGGTGATGAAGATCACCTTGGTGATATGGACTTTAAAGTGGCGGGCACTGAAACAGGTGTTACCGCGCTTCAGATGGACATCAAGATCCAGGGTATTACTGAGCAGATAATGGAAACTGCACTTGGCCAGGCTAAGGTTGCAAGGCTACATATTCTGGGTGAGATGAACAAAGTGCTCGGCCAGTCTCGTGAAGGTGTTTCTGAGAATGCACCTGCAATGGTGACGATCAAGGTTGAAGCAGACAAGGTCCGGGATGTTATCGGTAAAGGTGGTTCTACTATTCGTGGAATTACAGAACAAACCGGTGCTTCTGTTGATATAGAAGACGATGGCTCAATCACTATCTTTGGCGAAGACGCCGACTCTCGTGATGCTGCAGTTGCGATGATCGAGGCGATTACCAAGGAAGCCGAAGTTGGGCAGATCTACACGGGCAAGGTCGTTAAGATCGCAGACTTTGGTGCCTTTGTTAATATTCTTCCTGGCAAGGATGGTCTGGTTCATATTTCCCAGATAGCCAAGGAACGTGTTGAGAAAGTCACCGACTACCTGACCGAAGGGCAGGAAGTTAAGGTGCTGGTTCTTGATGTGGATCGTGGTCGAATCAAGCTTTCGATGAAAGAACTGGTTGAAGATGAGCCGGCTGAAGAAGTAGAAGAAGCAACGGACGAGCCAAACGGCAACGTTGCGGAAGGTAACAGTGATGAAAGCGCAAGCTAACCACTAACCTTTTGGTTTACAAAACGCCGTCTTCTGACGGCGTTTTTGTTTCTGTTAGCTGTATCCCTCGCTTTTAGAAAACGACCCTTTATGAGGTTACTGGGCTGTTCCTGATCAGGTCATTCACGACTGAAGGGTCGGCCAGCGTAGTGATATCTCCCAGGTTGTCCAGTTCGTTCTCTGCAATCTTACGGAGAATGCGCCGCATGATCTTGCCGGACCGGGTCTTCGGTAAGCCAGGGGCCCATTGGAGGATATCGGGTTTTGCGATTGCGCCAATCTCTGATCGCACCAGGTTGTTAAGTTCACTCAAAAGTTCATCAGTGCCTTCGGTTCCCTGCATCAAGGTGACGAACGCGTAGATTCCCTGGCCCTTAATGTCGTGGGGATAACCGACAACTGCGGCTTCAGCAACAAGGCTGTGTTCGACCAGTGCATTTTCGATCTCTGCGGTACCCAGGCGATGCCCGGAAACATTCAAGACATCGTCAACCCTGCCAGTGATCCAGAAATAACCATCTTCGTCTCGTCGGGCACCATCACCGGTGAAGTAATAACCTGGATAGGTCGAGTAGTAGGTGTCTATACACCTTTGGTGATCTCCAAAAATGGTCCTGATTTGGCCCGGCCATGAACCGCTAATCGCCAGGTTACCTGAAGCAGCGCCTTCCAGCTCTTTGCCATTTTCATCCAGCAGGACGGGTTTGACGCCAAAAAAAGGTGTGGTAGCTGAGCCCGGTTTTAAATCTGTTGCTCCCGGCAGGGGGGTGATCATGATGCCGCCAGTTTCCGTTTGCCACCATGTATCTACGATCGGGCACCGCGCGTCACCCACTACATGGTAATACCATTCCCAGGCTTCCGGATTGATGGGCTCACCAACACTGCCTAATAATCGAAGACTCTCGCGGGAGGTTGATTTTACGAAGTCGTCTCCCTGGCTCATGAGTGCACGCAGGGCAGTCGGCGCGGTGTAGAAAATATTGACCTTGTGCTTGTCGACGACCTGCCAGCACCTCGAAGAATCGGGGTAGGTGGGAACACCTTCGAACATCAAGGTGATCGCGCCGTTGGCGAGGGGGCCGTAGACAATGTAGGAATGTCCTGTCACCCAGCCAACGTCTGCAGTGCACCAGTAGACATCACCTTCGTGATAATCAAATACATACTTATGGGTCATTGCGGCCTGTAACAGGTACCCGCCGGTAGTGTGAAGGACACCTTTTGGTTTTCCCGTTGAGCCGGAAGTATACAGAATGAACAAAGGGTCTTCGCTTCCCATGGGAATGGCTTCGCACTCCGGTGAGACCTGGCTCGTTGCCTCCTCATACCAGACATCACGATCGTCGAACCAGTCGATTTTCCCACCTGTTCGTTTAACGACCAGTACAGTAGAAACATCGGGACAGTCTTCGAGAGCTTTGTCGGTGTTTTCTTTAAGGGGAATCGGTCTGCCGCCGCGTACTCCTTCATCAGCGGTGATCACCGTCCTGCAATCTGAATCCAGGATTCGGTCCTTTAACGCATGCGGAGAGAAACCGCCAAACACAACCGAGTGTACTGCGCCTATCCGTGCGCAGGCCAACATCGCGTAGGCGGCTTCCGGGATCATTGGCATATAGATGCAGACTCGGTCACCCTTGTTGACTCCGCGATCCAGCAGTACGTTGGAAAGTCTACAGACGTGATCGTGAAGTTCACGATAAGTGACACGGAGGTCATCATCGGGATCATCGCCTTCCCAGATGATGGCGGTGTGGTCAGCTTTCAGCTCAAGATGTCGATCGATGCAGTTGTAGCTTGCGTTTAGCTCTGCACCTAAGAACCATTTTGCCTCGCCTTGATTAAAGTCTGACTCGGTCAGCTTGTCCCAGGGTTTAAACCAGGTGATGAATTCATCTGCTTTCTGGGACCAGAACTCATCCGATCGATTAATCGAGGCGTCATACATCGCAAGGTATTGATCGTTGCGTATATGTGTGTGGTTCTCGAATTCTTTGGGGACCGGATAAACTTTTTGTTCCGCCATTACGGCTCCTTCAAACCAGATGTGATGGGATAGACAGGGTGCCACAATGTGGCTCGGCTTAAAACCAGGATCAGACAGGAGTTGTAACGGGTATTCTGGATCCCGGGGTTAGTTCAAGGACGTTTGATCACTGGGACGGGCTTTCGGACGAGGTTTTCGCTTACGTTTACGCTGCCGACCGTTGCTGGTCGATTGTTTCATGGCAAGCTTTCGTTCTTCTGTGGCTTCCTGGTATTCCGTCCACCACTCCCCGAGTTGTTCTGTTTTCTCGCCAGCCTGTTCTCGCAGTAGAAGAAAATCATAAGCAGCCCTGAAGCGCTTATGTTCCATCGTTCTGTCGGGTTTCTGGCCAAACCGGGAAGGTAGTCGCGACTGAAGGAACCAGATGTCTCTCATCGGACCGGAGAACCGTTTCGGGATAGAGGTGAAAAGCTGTTGTTTCGATATCACATTGTTAGCCGCTTCATGTGCAGCAGCGTATGTGATCTCACCCTCTTGTTCTAGCCGTTCTTTTTCTTCGATAAATGGATACCAGAGTACCGCCGCATATATAAAAGCTGGTGTGACGGGCATTTTTTTCGCGATTCTTTGGTCTGTGCTGGTTAGTGCCAGCCGTACGAGTTCTTCAGTCGCATTGTTCTCCATCGACCGCTTGGAATCCGGGAACAACCACCCATAGATATCATTCTCCAGCATGGCATCGAAAGCAGCAGTGCCATAACCAGACAGGAAAAGCTTGAGTACTTCCTCAAATAACCTGGCCGGGGGAACATCCTGTATAAGGTAGCCCAGCGATCTGATAGAGCTCTGGAGATCCGACTCCAAACCAAATTCCAGTTTCGCCTGAAACCTGATGGCACGAAGCATCCTGACCGGGTCTTCCCTTAGTCGGCCGGTTGGGTCACCGATTGTCCTGATAATCTGGTTTTCAATATCGGCAGTACCGTCTGCGAGATCGATGATTTCCTTTCCCTGGGGCTCGTAATAGATGGCATTCATCGTGAAGTCCCGCCGGAACACATCCTCTTCGAAGGTGCCATAGACATTGTCGTTCAGGGTCATACCGGAATCAGAGTGATTCTCGTCGTACTCATCTGCGTGAGGTCCGCGAAAAGTTGTAACTTCTATTATTTCGCGTCCAAACCGGACATGAACAATCCTAAATCGTTTCCCAATGATGCGAGAGTTGCGAAACAACTCACGGACTTCTTCCGGGTGAGCATCCGTTGCGATGTCAAAATCTTTTGGGGTTTTGCGCAGCAACAGATCACGAATACAGCCGCCGACGAGGTATGCCTGGAAGCCTTGGTCCTGCAGGCGACTGATTACCTTGCTGGCATTGATACTGATGGCACTTTCTTCAATAGAGCTTAAAGAATTCATCTTTGATGCTGTAAATCAGTCATTTGGCAAGAGTTGGCCTGGAAGTCCCAGCGTATTGTTGGGAGTAAAGTTGAAAATACGAGTCGTAAAAAACAAGTTTAAAGAGGTAACGTATTTAGAATCGAATAGTTTAACAGAGCGAACTGGTTCTTACGGTAACGTTTTTGCGGGGGGGGAAAGAAAATGGGAAAAGCGAACTTTGCTCATTTAGCGAGCCAGAACCTCATTACTATTATGTCTATTACTATTTTTCAACCTGCCGCCCGAAAGTGAATGTCATTGCCAGATTTTTTCTATTTGTTCTATGTTGACTGGCAGGTACCACTATCCCGGAATTGTGGGAAAATAAACAACCGTATAAAAATCAACAACATATAAAATTTTACTCCCATATTGCCAGGTAGATTGTTACTCAATGTCTCGTTCATGGGTAAAAAGGTAACACTAACGTAAGCGGCTCTTCTCACGGGGAATGCCTAATTTCTGTGGTAGATGTCATGAACATTTGGAATAGTAGCTGGATTCCAGGAGGAGGCGGCCTTCTCCAGCAATTCTTTGATGCTTAAGGAGTACTCGTGTGTATTCTGGCCCAGGTCTGATAGCGCGCTACGGATAGTGGTTAAAGCATCACTGGTATCCACCGGTTTTGCATGAGCCTGTTTACTCAGTTTGTTTCCCGACTCGTCCACCAATACTGGGATATGCAGATACTCGGGTGGTGAAACCTCTAACTGTTCGTAAAGCGCTAGTTGGCGGGGTGTCGAATCAAGCAGGTCATTCCCGCGGACAATATGGCTGACGGAATAGTGGATGTCATCAACGACAACGGCGAGCTGGTATGCGTGAAGTCCATCTTTGCGCTTGATGATGAAGTCGCCAACTTCCTTTTCCAGATCCCAGGTCTGTAAACCAAGGCAACGATCATTGATTGATACGCTGTGCCTGGGCACCTGGAGTCGAACTGCATATGGTCCAACGGGCGCGAGATGCTTCCTGAGACGGCAGGTGCCTGGATAAATGCCAGGAACCGCTTTTCGGGAACAGGTGCATGGAAAGGTAAATGCTTGAATGGATTCAAGGGCGTCGTCGTAGGATTTCAGTCTGCTGCTCTGGCAGAGGACCTCAAGGTCCCAGTGCAGGCCAAATGCGAGTAGCTGTCTGATGATTTCCTGGGGTGCGTCTATGGACTCTCGGGGCGGGTCAAGGTCTTCAATCCGGAGTAGCCATTTACCACCTGCATGTCGGGCATCAAGAAAACTTGCCACGGCAGCAACTAACGATCCATAGTGTAACGGGCCGGTCGGGGAGGGGGCGAATCGACCGACGTAATCCATCTTAGAGAGGTATGTTTGGCATTATAGGGTGAACACTATTTTACCCGCGGATCTGACGCTCCTTGATTTCATCAAGCGTCTTACAGTCAATGCACTGCGTTGCGGTTGGGCGAGCTTCCAGCCGTTGCACACCGATCTCAATACCACAGGACTCGCAGTAACCGTAATCATCCTGATCGATCAACTCGAGAGTTTTGTCGATTTTTCGAATCAGTTTTCGTTCGCGGTCGCGAGTTTTTAGTTCAAGGCTGAACTCTTCTTCCTGGCTTGCTCTGTCGGCTGGGTCAGGATGGTTAGCTGCCTCATCTTTCATATGGCTTACAGTTCTGTCCACTTCTTCCATCAGCTGGAATTTCCACTCCATTAGGATATCGCTGAAATGAGCTCTCTGCTCAGCGTTCATATACTCCTCATTGATTCTTGTTCTATAAGGAGTAACGCTAGGTTCGTTAGGAACAGTTCTTGGCCTTGCTACGCTAGGTGGTGGCCGTGGTGCTTTCTGCTTTACTTCAGCTACTTTTTTTGGGGCTGCAGCTTTCTTGATTGCAACCTTCGTCTTCGGGATGGGTTTCCCTGCTGTTTTTGCTGTCGAACTCAACTTCTTCGTGACCTTTTTAATGCTGGTTGAAGTTTT
>Ga0257116_1001732_pt1 | contig 13063 bp, 10 predicted proteins | sample SI112_120mmetaG_FD_190150 | JGI IMG/M metagenome (GOLD analysis project Ga0257116, IMG submission 190150) | Marine microbial communities from Saanich Inlet, British Columbia, Canada - SI112_120m | ecosystem: Environmental > Aquatic > Marine > Inlet | place: Canada: British Columbia | collected...
CGGGAAATAAGGAATAAAGATGGACAACATATACAGACCATATCTAATGACTATCAGCGATATGATAGATGAAGCGCCTGGCGTAAGGACATTCCGACTTAACTTCTCAGACGAAGAAGAAGGCAAGAAGTTCAAATTCCAGACCGGACAATTCGGGCTCTATTCAGTGTTCGGCGCCGGCGAAAGTACCTTCTGTATCGCCTCGTCACCAACAAGGGAAGACTACATTGAGTGCACCTTCAGAGAGGCTGGAAGGGTTACCAAAGCGCTAAGAGAACTGAACATTGGCGACACTGTTGGATTCAGAGGACCATACGGAAATGTGTTTCCTATAGATAAATGGGAAGGTAAAAATCTTGTGTTTGTTGCAGGTGGTATTGCATTGCCTCCATTGAGATCAGTTATCTGGAACTGCCTCGACCTTCGTGATAAATATAAAAATGTTACCATTATATATGGAGCAAAAACGGTTGATGACCTGGTATACAAAAATGAACTTAAGGAGTGGGAAGCAAGGGATGATATTAACCTGGTAACTACTGTTGACCCAGGTGGAGAGACACCTGAGTGGACAGGCAAGGTTGGCTTTGTTCCGACGGTTGTGGAAGAGGCGGCACCGGACAGTAAAGATACAATTGCTATCGTATGCGGCCCTCCCATTATGATTAAGTTTACATTACCTGTACTGGAGAAACTCGGTTTCAAACAAGATAGCGTTTACACCACTCTTGAGAACAGGATGAAATGCGGTCTTGGAAAATGTGGTAGATGTAACATTGGTTGTACTTATGTTTGTAAGGAAGGACCAGTATTTACTGCTGAAGAGATAAGTAAGATGCCTGATGAGTTCTAAAGACGTAACAATCATATCAATCGCAGGAAAGCAGAATGCAGGCAAGACAACCCTGATCAAAGATCTCATCCCAAAACTAAAAGAGCATGGATACAGAGTAGGAACCCTCAAGTACAACATCAGAAAATTTGATATTGATCACGAAGGCAAGGATACATACAAGTATTCTAGCTCAGGCGCAGATTCTGTCGCTATTTCAACACAAAGTGAGTTTGTAGTAATGAAGAAGACTGCAAAGCCACTTACGCTACAAGAAATTATCGAAGCGCACTTTAGTGATGTAGACGTTGTGCTGGTTGAAGGATATAGAGAAGACGATTATCCAAGGATCAGAATAATAGATCCGCAAGATACAAATGCAGTTAAAACAGACTCAGAAAACGAGTTATTACTTGTAAATGAAAAAACGGAAAACAGCTGTTTTTCTATAAACGGTATAAACAGAGCTAGGGATTTTATAGAAAAATCCTTGAAAATTACCTGAAAATACTATATAGAGAGTAACTTTTTAGAAAAGCAGGGCTTATACTTTTTTATATAAAATGGAGGTGGTAAAATGAGTGCAGTATTAGAGACATACTTTCAGCATGTTGTGGTAGATAAGCTTAACGAAACGATTACCAAGCAGTTTGAGGAGATGAGAGAAGATCTTCAGGTACTAAAGCAACTCAAGTCAGATTATTCCAGTCTCCGCACTGAACTGGATACCCTGAAACAGCGTTTTTCAGAATCCGGCAACGAGATAAATGAGATGTTGTTAGCTAAACCCGGCAAGAAGGCTGTGGCAAAAAAGAAACCGGCAACAGCAAAAAAGCTGGCAGTTAAGAAGAAAACAACTAAAAAATAGGCTTCTTAAACAGTCTCTGATAACTAAACCATAAAGAGAAATATTCCGTGCATGGTAGTAAGTTCCTCTCTTTTTAAGGCATCGGTTAGCGTCGCTGTTAACAGATGCCACGCCACACTCAAATTCTTGATTCAAACGTTACTATTCAATCTTTACAGAATAGTGGTGTCTGATCATCTGACATCGAATAATTCAAAACCATTCGATCAATCAATTCACCACAAGGAAAAACCCTGACATCTTAGTGACTTCTTGTCCTCGGCGCCTTCTGTCCAGGGAGTGGCAGCTTTGAAATCCCTCATTCATCAAATCAAACTCATCAAATCCACTTAGTTTTACACTGGTTTTATATCGCCTCATTTTATAGTATATTAGCTTAAGAATTTACAACATTTCTTCTAATACCTATGAAAATATATTCACTACAGGATTTTATCAAATATCTTGACGCAAATGGCGAACTCGTACGTATCAAAACAGAAGTGGATGCCAAATTGGAAGTTACTGAAATTTCCATCAGGGCTTTGCAGCAGGGAATGCCTGCTCTACTTTTTGAAAACGTAAAGGGTGCTAAATTCCCACTGGCCATGAACGTACTTGCCAGTGACAAACGTATTGAACTTGCACTGGGTAAACACCCGGACCAGCTTGGCGAAGAGTTGATTACGTTTATGGAAGATGCTATGCCTCCAAATCCGAAGGTGTTTTTCAAACATCCGGGAACAACCAGACGAATTATCAGTGCCATCCCCAGGACGACATTCAGATCCACTTCTCAGGAAGTGGTCAGTCAGCCAAACCTGGATGATCTCCCGGTTATCACCAGCTGGCCTGATGACGGCGGACCTTTTATCACTCTGCCCCAGGTTTTTACTTATGACCCGCGTGACGGGAAACGAAACCTGGGAATGTATCGTATGCAGGTCTTCGATAACCAGACAACTGGCATGCACTGGCAGATACAGAAAGGCGGTGGATTCCATTTCTATCAGGCTAAAAAAATGGGTAAGGATTTTAAGATTGCGGTAGCATTGGGAACTGATCCTGCTCTACTGCTGGCGACAGTCGCCGCATTACCTGAAGGCATAGACGAAGTCATGTTCAGCGGATTCCTTCGCGGCAGAAGGACAAGGATGACAAAAGGCAGGAGTATACCTATCAAGGTGCCAGCGGATGCGGAGTTTGTCCTTGAGGGCACTGTTCACCCTACAGAGTTGCGTATGGAAGGTCCGTTTGGTGATCACTTCGGCCACTATTCTCACGCTTCTAAATTTCCTGTTTTTCACATAAGTAAAGTTACGCATAGAAAAAACGCTATCTATCCCGCAACAGTTGTGGGCCGCCCCCCTATGGAAGACAAATACCTGGGGAATGCAACGCAACAGGTCCTTGGTCCGCTTATTCGACTGATTCATCATGAAATCCGTGAACTCTGGGCTTATTATGAAGCAGGGTTTCATAACCTGCTGGTAATTTCAATAGAAGAACGTTACCAGAAAGAGGCGATGAAGACAGCCATCTCCATAATGGGTGAAGGACAGCTCTCATTAACAAAATGTATTGTAATGGTTTCCGAAGAGGTCAACCCGCGCGACTTCAATGCCGTTCTGAAGGCAATCCGAGAAAACTTTGATCCAACATACGATTTTATCATGATCCCAAAAGTCCCGCTGGATACCCTTGATTTCACCAGTTACAAGATGAACCTTGGAAGCAAGATGATAATGGATGCAACAAAATCAGGTAACGTAGATAAGAAGAAGATTCCTACGAAATCAGAAATAGGCCAATTGGTAAAGTCTATAGATAATCGAGTGCTGGATTTTGAGCTTCTGGGTGAGACACTGTTGGTCGTTACAGTTAAGGAGAACGGAAGGGACGTTGTCAGCAAATTAACAAAATCAAAAGAACTAGTCGGACCAAAGATTATTGCGGCAGTAAGCCCTGATGTTGATATCAGTAATCAGGAACAGACCATCTGGGGTATATTCACAAGATTTGACGCGGAGCGTGATATTATGTTTACCGAGGAAAAACTGGTAGGCATAAGCCCCATATTCAAGGGCAAGATGGGAATTGATGCCACGTGGAAAAAAGGCTATCCTGCACCACTGACAATGACAGATGAAATAATCAAAAAAGTAGATGAGCGTTGGGACAGCTACTGGAAATAAGTTAAGTCACTTTCGCAACAACACCCATCCTTCGACTCCACTCAGGATGACGTAACGACGAGCGCTCAGAACTATGTCACACTGAGCAGAGTCGAAGTGTTATCAACGTTAAAATAACCATTGACATTCGTAACCTGCAAGGTTACGATCATGCATGATCAAATCTTTTAAGCATAAAGGACTTGAAACTTTTTTCTATACTGGGAAAAAGAAAGGAATAAGACCTGAACATGCTATAAGACTCGAAAGAATCCTTGACCGACTAAATGCTGCAGATGAAGCAAAAGACATGAATTACCCGGGATCAGACCTACATAAATTGGCTGGAAATAAGAAAGGCCAATATGCAGTGAAAGTATCTGGCAACTGGAGAATATTTTTTGAGTTCGTAGAAGGAAATGTCTATATTGTTGATTATGATGATTACCATTAATTAAGTGACGAAATGAAAATAATGAAGAGACAACCAACACACCCGGGAAAAATTATAAAAGAAGATTATTTAAAACCTTTATGTATGACCATTACTGAAATGGCAATCACTCTAGGGATCTCAAGAAAAACCCTATCAAAGATTCTGAACGAAAGAGGAACTGTAACGCCAGATATGGCACTCCGATTATCTAGAGCTTTTGATACAACCCCGGATTTATGGCTAAATTTACAAAAAAATTACGATTTATGGCAAGCTGAGCATAGTTCAAAGGAATGGTTGAGAGTTAAGTCTCTAAACATGCAAACGCTTCACTCAAATACATAAGTCAGCAGCGAATAAATAAGTAGTGTTGACGCCTTTGTCATGTGCAGTTCAACAATGTTGATATCCGTAATCAGGAACAAACCATCTGGGGCATCTTCACTAGATTTGACGCAGAACGTGATATTATGTTTACCGAGGAAAAACTGGTAGGCATAAGCCCCATATTCAAAGGCAAGATGGGAATTGATGCCACGTGGAAAAAAGGCTATCCTGCACCACTGACAATGACAGATGAAATAATCAAAAAAGTAGATGAGCGTTGGGACAGCTACTGGAAATAAGTTAGCTATGATTAAGAAGTCACTGCCGGGTTGCTTTATAGAAATTTCACTTGAAAATTGTTTTAAAGTAATATAAACCATGACTATGATATTGGAAATATACAGACGCCATATATTTCAGATAACAATAGTAGCTGTATATTTAACTCTTATGTGTAGAAACAAAAAGGGTACACAATGAAACATTTTGACGTATGGTCTATACTTGTATTAATTATTACGTTTGTACTTTTTAGTTTAGCCTTATTCTTTACGGGCTTTACACATGATATTTTATTAGAGGCAGGTGTATTTTTGGTTTCTGTAAAACTTATCATAATGGCTTATAAAGCAAGTAAAAGCTCCAGTAAAATTGAACTTGAACTCAAAGAAATCAAGGAGCTTATAAAGAAGAACAATGAAAGTACATAACAAGGCGCTTGCAGCCGAAAGCTCCTCTCATCCCTCACTTCGCACCGCTTAAGCGCTACGTTAGGTGTTCAATCTTATGAATAAACCATGTCAAAACCAGAAAATATTACCGTAGAAATAACTGGAATGTCCTGTGCATCATGTGCACAAAGAATAGAAACCGCGATTGGCAACACTGAAGGCGTGAGTGAGTCTATCGTCAACTTTGCCACAAGAAAAGCCACAGTTACGGGCATCATCCCTGCCGAAGAGATCCATAAAATTATTGAGGGGTTGGGTTATAGTGTTGTCAAAGAGGATGTACCCTCCATATCGGAAGAGGAGATCGCCCGATCGGAGTGGAAGCGGTTTTTGACTTCAGCAATATTAAGCGTACCAGTCTTCATAATCAGTATGTTTATGCTCCATTTCAAATTCTCCGACCTTTGCCAATTCATCTTAACAACCACCGTGATTTTCTGGCCGGGCATCGGCTTCTTTAAAAATGCCCTGAAACAGGTCAGACACTGGTCGCTGGGAATGGACTCCCTGATTGCACTGGGTGCAGGCGCTGCTTACTGTTTCAGTGTGATAACCCTTTTAAAGGGAGGAAGCGGGCTCTACTTTGAATCCGCCTCAATAATAATTACCTTGATCCTGCTCGGCAGGTTTTTCGAATCAAAGGCAAAGGGCAAGGCCGGTGAGGCGATTAGGAAACTGATGGATTTGCAGCCGAAGAGTGCCAGGGTGGTGAGAGACGGCACAACAATAGAAATACCTGTAACTGAAGTACTGGTGAGAGAATCTATCATTATAAGACCCGGAGAGAAGATACCGGTTGACGGAGTGATAACAGAGGGATGTACCTCCATTGATGAATCAATGTTGACCGGTGAAAGCATGCCCGTTAAAAAGGTTGAGGACGATAAGGTCTTTGGTGGTACGGTGAATACAACAGGCCTGATTTATATCGCAGCCGAAAAAATCGGGACAGATACGATTCTTGCCCACATAGCAAAACTGGTTGAAGACGCTCAGGGCTCAAGAGCCCCTGTTCAACGATTAGCTGATAAAGTCTCCGGAGTATTTGTACAGATCGTCATCTCTATAGCATTGCTGACTCTGGTTGTATGGCTGTTGACAGGAAATCCATTTAGTGAAGCAATTATTCCTGCCGTTGCGGTACTGGTGATTGCATGCCCGTGTGCACTGGGTCTTGCTACACCTACGGCCGTTATGGTGGGTACCGGCAGAGCAGCAGGAGCAGGAATACTGATTAAAGATGCAACAAGTCTGGAACTTGCACATAAGATTAAGACACTGGTATTGGATAAAACCGGAACAATAACAGAAGGAAAACCAAGGGTTACAGATCTGTTTCATAAAGCGGATGGTGAAAAAGAGACAACAGAAATGGGTACCGAAGAGGCAAAGAACCTTTTACACATAATGGGAAGCTGCGAACAACATTCGGAGCACCCTATAGGAAAGGCGATCGTAAACTACGTCAGGGACAATGATATAGACATTAGTGAAGTGAAGGAGTTCAAAACTGTTACCGGCATGGGCATTTGGGCAAGTCATAACTGGTCTACTGTTTTAATCGGTAGCGAAAGGTTAATGGAAGAGAATAATATCGAAGTATCAGGATTGAAACAGAGAGCTGAGGAGATTAAAAGTGAAGGTAAAACCGTTGCCTTTATGGCTATTGACAATGAGATAAAGGCCGTTATTGGAATTGGAGACATGGTCAGGGATACTTCGGAAAATGCCATTCAAAGGATCAAGGATATGGACGTTGAAATTATTATGCTTACCGGTGACAATGAGATTGTTGCTGAAGCGATCGGTAAAAAGATGAATATTGACACTGTACATGCTAACCTCAAACCATCGGATAAAAGTAATGAGATAAAGAGACTTCAACAAAACGGCAAGGTTGTAGGAATGATAGGAGACGGGATAAATGACGCCCCTGCACTGGCCACTGCAGACGTCAGCTTTGCAATTGGAACCGCCACCGAAATCGCAATGGAAGCCGCAAATATTACGCTTGTCAAAGGCGATATTACAAAGGCATGGGAAGCACTGAGACTGAGCAGACAGACGATGAAGATAATCAAGCAGAACCTTTTCTGGGCCTTCGGCTACAACGTCATCGCAATACCCTTCGCCGCACTTGGTTACCTTAACCCCATGATCGCCGCAGGCGCCATGGCATTCAGCTCCGTATCCGTGGTGACAAACTCCCTGAGATTGAGGAGATTCAATTTGACAAGCAACAAGGAATAACACAAACACATTTTACTTCACAAAATAAGAATATATGTATAGACTAATTCTAGTCTTTCAAAAAAACCAAGTAAACAATGAATCCAAAAATTACTGAAAACAGAATCTACTTTCTCTCTATGTTCTTGTCAGCAATGCTATTCTCTATTGCGATGTTTGCAGAGAACTCAATAGCTGAGGAGAAGACCAGCCTCTTAAAAATCAGATGGGTGATAGACGAGGCGTTAAGATCGAATCCCGAACTCCAGTCGGCGAAACTGAGCTGGAGCGCATCAACAGAGAGGATACGACAGGAGAGAGCTCTGGATGATCCTATCGTCGGATTTACATATTTTGGAGAGCAGGTTCAGACCCGTGTAGGCGAAAAACAGGCAGGAGTAATGGCATCACAAAAGATACCATTTCTCGGAAAGCGCAGCTTAAAGGGAGAGGTCGCAAGAAATGAAGCTAAAGTATCAGGAGGAAAATATCTGACGCTTGAAAGAGAGATTGTAGCAAAAGCCAAATCTGCATTCTATGAATTATACTGGGCACAACAATCTATAAGCATAAACGAAGAGAACAGAAATCTTCTAAAGCGGTTTGTCAAGATTGCCGAGGTAAAATATGCCACCGGTAAAGCCACACAGCAGGACGTCCTGAAGGCACAGGTGGAGCTTTCCAAAATAGTAAATGAACTGATCACTCTGGAGCAGCTAAAAGAGACAGCTATAGCAAGGATAAATACTCTATTGAATCTCCACCCTGACACACCACTCGGTACTCCTGAGGCGGTGGATATTGAGAAGCTCACTGTTTCACTGAAGGACCTGTACGCAAAAGCAAAAGAGGTCAGCCCTGATCTGAGCATACTCAAATACAAAATAGAGAGAGAGAAGGCAGCTTATAAACTCGCAAAAAGACAGTACTTCCCTGATTTTACATTCGGTCTTAATTATACCTTTATCAATGATATGCCATCGTCAGTAATGTCATCACCGCTTGGAGAGAGCAGGGATTCATACACGGGCACTCTGAGCATGAATGTCCCTATCTTTCAGAAGAGAAAACATGACGCAGGTGTAAGAGAGGCAAATGCCAGACTGAAATCCAGTAAAATGGCATATAAAAACAGAGAAAATTTGACACTTTTTGAAGTAAAGGATTTTCACTTTAAAGTACAAACCGCGGAGAGACTCGTAAAGCTCTACCGGGACAGTATCATACCGCAGGCAAAGCAATCACTTAAGGCAGCTGAGAGCGGATACCAGTCAGGCCAGGTAGACTTTCTGAATCTTATTGACAGCCAGAGAGTTCTGCTAGATTTCAATCTTGCGTTTTATAGAGCAGTAGCCGACTTCGGTACAAACATAGCAGGACTGGAGAGAGTAGTTGGAGTTGAGTTATCAAGAAAAGATAAATAAGTAATGGGTAAGAGTAAAGGGGCATTCCCTTTATGTACCTGTTTCAGCTTTGCGTCTCTAACCTCTTTAAGAAAATTTTATATCCTATTACCTTTTGCTCTCTGGCAAGAGAATTAATGAAGCAGTACACTTACTAGTATTTCTGGTGATCTTGTAATAAGGAAAGAACGGACAGATGTCAAAAACAGAGTTGGACAACAAAATCAAGTCAGTTAACTCCAGCGTGAAAGATACCATGCACATGGAGATAAAAAATATACCTTATGAATCGACAGAAGAAGTATTGAAAGCAAACGCTAACAGGTTTCGTGCTATATTTGACCAGACGGCTGTCGGCGTTGCACAGATTAAAACAACGACAGGTAATTTTGTTATGGTTAATAAAAGATATTGTGACATTGTTGGCTATACACAAGAGGAGATGAATAAAACCTCATTTATGGAAATTACTCATCCTGATGATCTTATAACTGACCTGGATAATATGCTAAAACTGGTTGATGGTGAAATTAAAGGTTTTACAATGGAAAAACGCTACCGCCACAAGGATGGTTCTACTGTCTGGGTAAACCTTACTGTATCCCCTATGTGGGATGTAGGTGACAAACCTGATTCTCATATAGCAGTTGTAGAAGATATTACCGAACGCAAGCAGATAGAAGTAAAACTAAAGGACCTTAACAAAAACCTGGAACAACAAGTGGAAGAACGTACAGCCGAGTTATCAGAGCTAAACAAGATATTGAAAAAGGATATCACTGAACGCAAACATACTGAGGAGGCTCTTAAGAACAGCAAGCAACTCCTTCAGCTTCTAATGGATTCCGCCCTTGAACATATTATTGCAGTCAATAAGGATGGGGTCATTATGTTTCTAAACAGAGCGACAGCAACTTTCCTGGGAGGAGAACCGAAAGATATTGCCGGTAAACACCTTGACGATTTTTTACCAGAGAAAACAGCTAAGGAATGGATGACCTTCCACTCGATGATTTTGCAATCAGGAGTTGGTGAGTTTAAAGAAGACTCCTATACAGTTGGAGGAAAGACCTTGTGGCTGTATACAAATTCTCAACCTGTCAGAAACCATTCAGGTGAGAACGAAATGGTCTTAAATGTCTCCTCTGACATAACAGACCGTAAGATGTCAGAAAAAGTACTGCAGGAACAAAAAGAGGCTTTAGAGCAAAAGAATACAGCTCTTAATGAAGTCCTTGGACAGATCGAGATTGAAAAGAAGCGTATAAAAGACAATGTAATAGCTAATGCAGAAAACCTCCTATTACCTATTATAGAAAAGATCAGCTTAAAAGACCAGTCGAGTGAGTATATACCGATACTGAAAAGAAACCTGCTGGAATTAACGTCTTCGTTCGGTGCAAGGCTGTCCGATAAAAAAACAAAATTAACTCCCAGAGAGATTGATATTTGTAATATGATAAAGAACGGGCTTACAAGTAAAGAGATGGCAGACCTCTTAAATATTTCCCCCCAAACCATTGAAAAACACCGTGCCCATATCAGGAAAAAACTGGGTATTGTTAACAAAAAGCTTAATCTGCCGGTCGTCCTCAATACAATCTAACGACAATCCCCTCACCACTACACATACACACACCCAAATTGGGTATTTTATATACCCGATATGTACCCAAAAACCCCCTGTTGATACTTTTGTTATATAGTATAGTATTGGTTATCCGAATAGCCAAATCAAAGGTACTTGAGAAAATTTCGGCACCTAAGTAATAGCAGTTTTGTTTTACTAACTTTCGATTTCGTAGAATATTTTAATATTCTATGCAGCACATATACCGTTAGGAGCCATAACTGATTACCAGAATATAACATCTGGTAGTTTGAACTTGCGAAATAAGTGGTTTCAACAAAAAGATACAATTATGACAAAGGGATACAAACCCCAATACACGCCGTATTATTTCCAGCTGGAAAAAAGAATCGTCTTTGATGGAGCGGCAGCGGAGACTCTGGTCGACACAGTCGAGGACGCAGCAGCAGCTGAAAGCCTTCAGCAGGCGGTACAGGAATCTATTGCAAACGACACCGAGGCACAAGCACTTGACGAGGCAGTAGAAGTCTTTTTACAAAGCCCGCTGGCAACAGAGGACCAACAGACCACTGAAAACAGTCTAACCACAACAGATAGCCTGGCAGACAACACACAATCAATAAGCAGTGTCCTGTTTGTAGATTCCGGTGTACAAAATTACGAGCAACTGATTCAGGGTGTGGACAAAAACGTGGCGGTTGTGATTTTAGACAGCAGCCTGGACGGCGTGCGGCAGATTGCCGATGCCCTTGGCTCTTACAGTAACCTTGAAAGCATTCAGATCCTTTCTCACGGTGGCGAGGGACAGGTAAGCCTTGGCAACACCTCTCTGAATAATTCTACTATAGATACCTATGCGGAAGAGTTAAAAATCTGGGGAAACTCCCTTTCCGCTGATGGAGACATACTGCTTTTCGGCTGTTACGTCGCAGCAAATGAAGGCAGTGCATTCGTTAGTCGTCTTGCTGATCTGACAGATGCCGACATCGCAGCATCAGAAGATTTGACAGGTAGTGCGCTTTCAGGTGGAGACTGGGATCTGGAGAAGTCAACAGGCTCCATTGAAGCGACCATTTTTAACAATCTCTCGACCCTTGCTTCTTATGAGGGGACACTTGCAATCGCTATCAGCGGTTCAACGGCAGATTGGGATGTCGTTTTGAAAGGGAGTAAATTTGACAATGCGGATGATCAGCAATCACCACAGACAGACCTGGACCTGGTTGGAAACAGTACTCACGCTCTTTTGTATATGAAATTTGATGAGAAAGATGCTGGTACCGCAGATGATGAGATCGGTTTTAGAGTAAGGGTTACAGGTTCTAAATCGTCAACATCATCAAGTTTCTCATCTGGATATATATTCACGGGTGTTGACTCTGACCTTGATGGCGACCTCGACTTCTTCATCAGCATTAGTACGAAAAATAATTCTGGTATACAGGTATGGAGCCCTGGAACCGGGGCCAATAATTCACCAAGTACTACAACTATTACAAGCGGTGTACAGATAGTATCTGAAGACGATTTTGACTCCACCAACTATTCGTTTACTCCCGTTAGCAGCACTACAGATCCGAGTGCAGTTAATAATGATATGAAAACCAGCTCCAACCTGAGCCTGTCTGGCAATTATGATGAAGTAGATCACTTTCTTTCATTTAAATTCTCATTTGCATCCCTGGTAACAGCGCTGGGTAATAAACTCATAACCATAGATAAAGATACAACGCTTCAATACACCCTTGCAACATCAACCCAATCAAATTCCTTCAATAGCGACATTGGCGGCTATAGTAAAACAGATGATACATCAACAACATATGCGGCCCAGGGTGCTTTCTCGGCAAAAGCGAGTTACTCGAATGCGCCGCCTGAGATAACGTCGAATGGCGGTGGAGCTACTGCTTCTGTAAATGTTGTACAAAACACCACTACAGTAACTACTCCAACTGCAACAGACCCTAATAGCGACACGGTTACTTTTACTGTTAACGGCGGGGCAGACGCTGCTAAATTCGAGATAGTCTCTGGAGTTCTGAAATTTAAGACAGCCCCAACCCAGAACAGTGGAAGTGCTGCTAGCTCAGATGTCTATACCGTAGAGGTGCAAGCCAGTGATGGCACTGATACCGATACACAGACTCTCACTGTTACTGTAACAGGCTCTAACAGTGCCCCGACATTAACAGACAGTACAATAAACGGTACCGAGGATACTACCATAACATTTACTGCCGCCAACTTTACAGGCAAGTTTACAGATAGTGATAACGATTCTCTAGGCAAGATAAAGATAACCTCTCTTCCGGCCAATGGAACACTGAAATTAAGCGGTACAGCCGTAAGCGTAAATGACGAGGTGATGGCGGCAAATCTGCCTAATCTTACCTTTGTGCCAAATGCAAACTGGAACGGTTCAACGACATTGAATTGGAAGGGACACGATGGAACAGTCTATTCCACTTCCGCTGCTACCATGACTCTGTCAAT
>Ga0257116_1001753_pt1 | contig 12944 bp, 6 predicted proteins | sample SI112_120mmetaG_FD_190150 | JGI IMG/M metagenome (GOLD analysis project Ga0257116, IMG submission 190150) | Marine microbial communities from Saanich Inlet, British Columbia, Canada - SI112_120m | ecosystem: Environmental > Aquatic > Marine > Inlet | place: Canada: British Columbia | collected...
ACACGCAAAGGAGGGATACGACGTTATTGCATTTACATCTTAAAGCGCTTGGGGATTCCTTAACTCCCCTACCCGCCGGTTGATGACCGGGGGATAGGGGTTGGTTTACTCGAAGTATTGACTCAGTTATGCGCGGTGATAATCATGACGAATCACTCGGGGGTGCATGTGCGATAACCGTCCTCGCTGGGTGTTGCGCCATTGCTAAATTTTCGTGCGCGCGTGTAGCGATCAAACGCTTCCGGGATACGCTCCATCGTCGAGCTCTATCGACAGTCCCCGTATCGGCATTAATAAGCGCCTCATTCAAAATTACTGATTACCCACATTCCGGTACCATGGTCGGCGATCCAGTCGGACGGCACATAAACCCATCCTTGCTCACCCCAGTTCGAACTCCAGGAATTTTTAAGCACGTACCAACCATCGCTTGATGCTCGAGGGACACCCTCGGGCAGTAAATCGTTAGGTATCGCTGCTACTATTTGGACCTGGTGACCTCCGCCAGGAGAATTGCCAGCAGCCACGCTCTGGGCAATGGCTTGTTTGCAGGCGCTATCATAAATCAGGAATCCCGCGTCGTTTTGACAATTCCTGCCCCTATTTCCAAATCCAGAAAAGTCGGCCAGGATGCCCATGGTCATTCCTGCAGCAGCAGTCGGCGCCATCGTCCAAGACACAGCTATGTTGAAAAGTTGGGTGTTATTCTCTGTCCATAGATTTAAGACATCTTTTATTTTGTGCTCACTTGGTATTGAGGGATCGATATTCCAAAGTGAGTAGCAATTTAGTGTCCGATCACACCAAAAGAAATTTTCTCCCTGGTGATTTGTCTCTGAGCAATGCTCCGCCGAATAATTGTCACAGACGCCTTGAAAGCCATTATCTGCCGGACAATTAGCCCCCCTACACTGGAAATAGGAGGGGTTATAGTCCCATCCACTCTCATAAGGGATGGGCGTGTCTAATTCCCCGAGTAATTCGACATTCGGCGTATCTGGACTGCGAAACTGATTAAGACGGTTGGAGGCCCAAGCGTACTGCTCTGAAAGATTGACCCATTTATTATCTCGGATAGCAATACTAGTCTCGAGCGCTCCCATCGCGGCAAACACGGTGCATAAACCTCTATTTCCCTGTTGCTTTACGCACCCAGTCATCCATTTCATTGGGAAGTATGCCCGTGCAAAAAGACTATCTTCATGATGTCGTCCAGGCTGATCAATGCCGTAAGCATTGTTTGGACCTCGGTTTACGGCTCGATCTGTCCCGTCTCCACTTCCAATTTCTGCCGCACAGTTAAGTGGTCTTTCCGCCGGAGGGAGAACACCAGAGGCCCTAAGACCTCGGATATGTGCCAGGTAGGTCTCTGAGAGTTGCAGATTCCTCTTCCCAATAATTCGCAGACTTTCTTTAGACACAATTTCGGGTGATACGATCCTGCTTTTATATTTCTGCCAAACATCTTTCGGGAGGCTGTCCCAGCGGGCTTGATATATTTCGGCCTGTTTTTGTCGAGAATTCATAGAGCGAATGCTACTAGCCAGCATTCGAATGGTCTCATTTGCTCCAAGTAAGGCGACGGTTGACTTCTCACCATTTCGATAAGTAATTTGAGATAGGTAAGTTCCCGCCCCGTCTACTTTTTCTGACTTGGCAAGATTGAGTAAATGCTCAAAACGTTTCAGCGAGGGGTAGTAAGCAATCATCTTGCGGAGGTAATCAGCGTTTTCGTTATAAGATTTTTTTAACACCTCTATTTCGTTTTTTGTTTTCGATGGGTATTCAAGGACCGCGTTTCCGCTTTCCAATAGCATTAGAGCCTTCTTCTCAGAAATTTCTTTCGCATTTTTTGGTACCGAGCCATTGTTCGAGTAAGCCGTTTCGGGACTAAGCTTTTCTGTTGCATAAGTATTTAGACTCGCGATGAACAAAATTGGAATCGCGCAAAACACTCGCAAGTAACGTGTCACTTGTTGCATGAATTCTTCCTCTCGCCGTCAGGCACTTAGTATTTACAGGATCTAACTCGGAATAATCTTAAACCCCACGACAGAGTTAATCAAAGACAATCTGTTTTAGACGTGATGGGGGTCACATTGGGGCGTGTCAGAGTACGTATAGGTACTTTATCTCAAATCTCATATAAACATCTCAAGAGACTAAAAGTTACGCTCTCTAGGGCCCGAATTAAGCCTAAGAAGGCTTCCCTACCAGGATCAAATACCCTTTTAGGAAAACTTAAAACGTTAAGTTTTCCCTCCGCTTTGTGAGTGGAATATCTCTATAGATTTGAATATGAAAAAGGGGTGGGTACCATTGACCTCATCGATAATTATCTTAAATAAATGTGACCCCAGTCACATCTAAAACTCGAGAACTCCCCAACACTTGGGTATTCTTGAGGCATAACTGAACGAGAATCTCATCAGAGATTTCAATTTTGCCGTACGATGTACTAAAGAAGCCCTAATGTTTGTCGTCAGATGCCCGGATCAGATCCTTATAGGAGAGACTTAATTATGACTAGATTGGTTACTTTGATTTTTATGATTCTTGGGTTGGTTGGATCGGGGAGTATCCTTGCCCACAGCGCAGCCGACTCTAATAATGAGCAATTACAGGCCCTCGTTAACCAAACCGATGCGATCTTCTATGGCGAGGTCAAAGAAGTCCTGTACCGTGTTTCTGAGTCCAGCAAGAGAAGCCCCAAAGGGGTGCCGCATACGTTTGTTCGATATCAAATACTCGATACGCTTCGCGGCTCTGTAAGCCGGGAGGTTATTCTGAGATTTGTGGGTGGCACCGACGGCAAAGGCGGCATCATGATGCAAGATAATGTGCCTACTTTCCGCAAGGGTGAACGAGATGTGCTGCTCGTCACTGGCGGTGAACTTGACGACTGCCCGCTAGTGTCCTGTGTCGATGGTCGCTTCCGAGTTCTTGAGAACCGGGTCTACAACGGCTGGGGTGTGCCAGTGGTTAACGTCGAAAAGAATATCGAGATGCGGGGTAAGCCTCGATACGAGGTCAATGTGCTTGAATACCCGCGGCCAGAGTTTGATGACCTCATCACCCGACCGGAGATTCAGGAGCGCCTCAAAAAACTCACTCAAACGAAGTCTCTCGCCGAGCTAAAAAAGGAGTATGAAGCGAAGGCGCCGAAAACGATAAAAGTGACCTATGGCTTTTCAGATCCGGCGGACTCGCGAGGGGACAACCCGGGCCGAAGTAGCTCGGTCTCAGAATCAAAAAATCTCGCCGAAACCCGACCTGCGATTCCGATTAGCAAACTAATTGCAAGTTTACGAGTGGCGTCACAGAAAGCCGGCAAGCCAAGAAACAAAGTCGTCTCAGCCGACCCCGAAAAACCATTTCTCCCGTATGAGTGGGAACTGGCGGTCGCGCCAAATATCGACATTCCCAAACAAAAAATCACGCCTGAAGAAGAGGCAGAGCGAAAAAGTATGCTCGAAGGGGATGACCTGGAGAATTAAGGAATCAGCATAGATCATGAAGTCACGCTGTCCTACCTGACGAAATAAAAGAACAACTCCGTAATCGGGAGAACTAAACAATGAACCGAATAATCTTTTTCCTTCCTATTTTATTACTCATTAGTGCATCTAACGCGATGGCAGCAAGCTTCAAAAAGTGCGATGGAGACTCATCCAAAAAACAAAAGTGGAACGTAGATCAGATCAGAGTTGAGATAAATACCACTAGCTATCCGGAAAACTGGAGGACAAGAATAAAAGATGCGATTAGGATCGTAAACACGAACCCATCACCGTTTTGGATAAACACTGTGGAACGAGGTGGCGGTGTTGGTAGACATAACGGTCAGAATGAAATTTACTACGCCCATATCGATAAGCTTGGGCTGGCATCAACCTGGAGCTATTGTTACTGGTTACCCATTTTTGGTTGGGAATGGGGAATAGATGAAGTGGACGTCATTCTTGATGCGTCGCCAACCTCGCTAAACGGTACACCTTATCCAGATTGGACACTCTCTGAACTGAAATCGAGAAACTGGAAATATGGCGGATCTAAGAATATGGCGGAAAGTGTTTTCGTGCACGAATTTGGACACTTACTGGGCTTGAAGCACGTTAATTCAGAATACAACATCATGGGTGATGCAGAAGACCATATGATCACCCAAAACGGCAAGACCAGATCCTATTTTGGGGAGGACGCGTCTTGGGGAGCGCGGCAGCTTTACGGAACTCAAAGCTCTGCCTTTAGGGATCTGTCAGTAAGCCATTTTCGATATACAGGCGTTGACGGCGAGTACTCTGAACATGAGCGAACACGTGCATTAGAAAATAGTAGTGGCAGTTGGGTAGAGGCCCCGAAATACGGGAGAAACCCTGATCGTTCTGTCAACGAGCTAATATATGGCGTAGATTTAGGCGATCGCATCCGCTTTGAATATACGGTTGAAAACAATGGCAAGCAAACTGAAAACAATGTCCGAGGCGGCATCTATATCTCCACCAATGACTGGATTTCAACGAGTGATCGACGAATCTCCACCCATACGTGGTCCAGCATCGCAGCACAAGGTGCGGCGTACACTTTTACCTATGAGATCACAATTCCGAACGATCTAGACCAGGGTCGCGTCTACTATGTGGGATACATTATCGACGATAACAATAGGGTGCCAGAGAAAATCGGCAATAACAACGCCGCGTATGTGCCCGTATTGATCAACTAGGCTTCAGGAGTATCATTGGGAAAAAGCCCCGTTTATGCGGGGCTTTTCTTATTCCAATCTCTCCACCAAATCCTCCGCCCTTAAGTGCGTATAGCGCATCAGCATCCTTGTATCTTTATGCCCTGTAATAGGGCGGTTTTACCGGCCCCAGCAAAAACCACCTTTCATATGTGACGGGGATCACATACAGTAGGTATGCATAATAGGTAGGTTCACTAGGGTTCTAAGTTCTACCTCAACCGGAGATATTGAATATGAAATACGCCCACAAGTTCCTAAGTACCAGATTCGCCCTTATTGCAGTAGTTCCCTTGCTATTCACCGTGCCATTGCCGGCAGGGGCAGAGGAGATACATGGAGATTCGCATGACCGTCCCCAGCAGACACACAACACTTCGCTTGGGAGGAACTCTCTCGGTTGGTTGCCGGCCAGTTCCGGGTCGCTCACTCGCGGTGTGAAGAACACCGCTATTGGTTCTAATGCCCTCCAGAGAAATTTAACAGGCAGTTACAACACAGCCGTAGGTGCAAGTGCGCTCCCAATGAACAGCACGGGCAAGGACAACACCGCCATTGGTTACAAAACCCTCTACAGAAGCACCACGGGCGGTGCCAACACCGCCATTGGTAGTGAAGCCCTACCTGAAAACCAAACGGGCGGTGCCAACACCGCCATTGGTTACAAAACCCTCCACCAAAACCGCAACGGCAGCAATAACACCGCCGTTGGTTGGTTAGCCCTCCAAAAAAACAACACGGGCAGCAAAAACACTGGGCTGGGCTTCGAGGCCCTTAGGGACAATAAGACCGGTAAATACAATACCGGACTGGGCGCTCGAGCCGGGTGCTTCACTAACGGCTCCCGCAATATCTTCCTTGGCTATCGCGCGGGATGTAGCAGCGATTACAGTAAGGTGAGCAATAAACTGGTCATCGCCAACGGGAAGGAGCGCACCGATAAACTCATCACCGGTGATTTTTCTACTGACAAGGTGACAATTCACGGCGATATACATGCCAGTGGCGTTTTGACCCATTCCGATGGCCGCCTAAAAAAGGACATCAAACCCTTAACCCATGCGCTTGATTCAATCCTGCAACTAGAAGGTAAAACCTACCGCTGGAAAGAGGACACTACCTTTGCCAACAAGAAAGACATTGGCCTTGTGGCCCAAGAGGTAGAGCAGATATTCCCAGAACTCGTAGCAGAAGATGAGAAGGGCTATAAAGGCATTGCTTATTCCAAACTAACGGCAGTTCTCATTGAAGCCATAAAGGAACAGCAAGGCCAGATGGTTAGTCAGCAACAGCAGATGACTGAGCAGGAGACACGGTTCACAGCAGAGATAACTGCATTGCAAGACGAGAACACCCAACTCAAGGCACTAGTCGAAGGCCAGATGGAAGCGTTGTTGGCAAGGGTTGCTATGCTAGAGGGCGTTCAGGTGGCGGCAAACTGATTCTTTTGAACTTATCCTTTTATTTAGCCCCGCTTATGCGGGGCTTTTCTTATCCCAACCTCTCAACCAAATCCTCCACCCTTAGATGCGTATAGCATCAGCATACGCGCGTCTTTATTCCCTGTAGTAGGGTCGTTTTACCAACCTCAGCAAAAACCATCTAATAAATGTGACCCCCATCACATACAGGAGTATGCTTATTGGCAAAGGTTTAGTATGTTTTTTAATGTTAAGGAAAAGGAGAAAATCAGTTGAAAAAGTCACTTATTTTCGGATTAGGCATGGTGTTAATGGCGCTGCAGGCAAATGTCTGGGCCGCGACCTGTGCCACGGAGAAAAAGGCTAAAGGCTACATGGTCAAGGTCTTGTCGCCGGCTATGGCTACGGTGATTAACAAAAATGATCCTTTTCTGGTGCAGTACTCGGACCCGGGCCAGTCATTAGGGATTGTGGTTACTGTGGCCCTGCATACAATCACAGGCAACAAGAAAGCGCCTAAGGCGGTAAAGGCCCTAAAAAATCAGCCCAATTCGGGCAGCGTACTGTTAACCGGTGCCAATCTGATGAATCCCGGGTCCAAGGCTGATGGTAAGTTTTTCTTTAGGGTCAGTGGTGCGGGTAAGTCTGTCGACAGTGAATGTTTTGCTTTTGCCCCTCAACTTAAGGGTGCCGCCAAGCAAACGGCAGATGCCGAACTACAGGGACTCCAGCAGACGGTCAAAACCTACGCCGAACAGATAGCCGCGCTGACAAAGACACTCGCAGATCTCGAGATCCAGTTAGCCACGGGGGCCGACAAAAAAGCATTGATACAACGTGCGAGTGATGAAGCAGGTGCAACAAAGTCGTGTTATATAAGTTGTAAAGAATTTCAGGACACAATTTACGATTTACAGTCCCAAATATCGCACCTCAGCGAAGCACTGTCCAATATTGATCGACGCCTCAACGGCCATACCCGAGCAATCGGAAAGAACATGACCGATTTGCAAGAGTACAAAGAGATAACGGACAGTTTGCTAGCAGCGCGAGGAGCCTATCAACGTCACACACACGCTTTAAACCAACACGATCATTTTATCCATGCGAGCGAGGACCACGATGAATTCCATGTTGGACCACAATTGCCCACTGCTGCGCAGATCCGTCAGCCCACGTCTATAATCAATACGAACACCAGTGGTATTTGGTGTTGGTGGGATAAACGAATAGCACAGTGCACCCCTAGGCATTAGGCATATCCACGATAGGTAATTAGTTTTGCGAGCAAAAGCAAAAACAAGCGTCACAACGATAGTTGTTCCACAAGCCATGTCACACTAAATCGTATGGACAGGTCACTCTGCCAAAGAGCGTACATCAAGCAATCTGATCTCCTGCCGGTCATCGACCGGTGGGAGATCAGGGAATACCCAGTCGCCTTAAGATGTAAACGTAATAACGTCGTACGCCTCCTTTGCGTGTGACTGACCTTAGTTAACGAGAAACCCCGCCCCGGCGGGGTTTCTTTTTTATCATCCCGGGATCTCTTGCCCGGGTAAGAGACTGACTACACTCCGCCGGTACTCATCTCGAAGATCGGCAACAGCAGGGCGATGACAACCATGCCCACTACGCCACCCATAAAGAGCACCATGAAGGGCTCAATGATGGAGGTTATGCCCGAGACGGCCTCGCGGGTCTGGCGGTCATAGACCTCGGCCACCCGCTGCATCATTGGTCCCACCTGACCGGATTCTTCGCCCAGCGCGATCATCTCGCGAAGCAGTACCGGAATCACCGGAGCATCAGCCAGTGCGGTGGCAAGCGGTTTGCCGTGGCGTACCTCTGCTAGTGCTCTTTGCATGATATGACTGATGTAACGGTTGCCAGAAACCTCCCCGGCAGAGGCAAAAGCATCGACCAGGTTGACCCCGGACTCCAGCAGCGTACCCGCAGTGCGCGCCAGTCGAGCAATCGCGAACTGGGCCATGAAGTTGCCCAGCCCCGGCAGTTCAAGCCGGGTACGATCCCACTGAAAAGCACCGCTTTCGGTCTTGACCCATGCCTTGAATGACGCCCCCGCCACCACTACACCCGCGACAACAGCTGGCCACCAGGTGGCCGCAAAGTCGCCGGCGTTAAGAAGAATCTGCGTAGGCCCCGGCAGGGCCCGGCCCATGTCCTCAAACATGGTGGCAAACTGCGGTACCACGTAGGCAAACATCACACCCAGCGCGATCACCATCGCGGCCATCATCATCGCCGGATAGGTCATCGCGCTCTTAAAACGGTCTGCCAGTGCCTCATCTGCCTCGCGCATCTCGGCAAGGCGTACCAGCATCGCATCGAGAATACCCCCGGTCTCACCGGCGCGTACCATGCTGAGAAAGATATTACCGAAATAGTTTGGGTAGCCCGACAGCGCCTGCGAGAAATCCTGACCTTGCTGTATCGATGTGCTGAGATCTGCCACCATCTCGGCCATGGGGCCCGCGCTCTGCTGGCGCGAAACAAACTCAAGCGCCCGCGCGAGTGGAAAACCGGCCTCAAGCAAGGTGGCAAACTGACGGGTCAGGATGGTGATATCGCGCGGCTTTATCTTCTTGGCGCCACCCAGACGCAGCGACAGCCCGCCGCCGGAACCGCTGCCACTGCTATCGGCTTCCTCATCCAACTGCTGCAACTGGATGCCCTGCCCCGCTAGCAACGCAATCGCCTGCCTGCGGTCGGGTGCCTCGATGGTGCCCGCGCACGGCTTGCCGCCACGCGCACCTTTGTACTGAAAAGACGCCACTAGTGGCCGACGCGGAACACCTCGTCCCGCGTGGTCAGGCCCTGTTCGACCTTGATGAGCCCATCTTCGAGAATCGTTATCATACCGTTATCCCGGGCATGCTGCTGAATCTCAGCGGAGCTGCGCCCTTCCATGATGAGTTTGCGTGTGTCGTCACTGATCAGCAGCAGCTCATAGATGCCCACGCGCCCCCGGAATCCACTGTAGTCGCAGTGGCGACAGCCTGGCGCATGCCAGCTGTTGTCACCCTCATCCTCTTGCACCCGACAGTCCGGACAGAGCCGGCGCACCAGGCGCTGGGCAAACACACCGATCACCGTTGACGCCACCAGGTAGGGGTCAACTCCCATATCGATCAGGCGCGTCACCGCAGTGGCGGTATCGTTGGTGTGTAGGGTCGAGAAGACCAGGTGCCCGGTCAGGGCTGACTGGGCCGCCGTCTCGGCAGTTTCGCGGTCACGGATCTCTCCCACCAGAATAATGTCCGGGTCCAGGCGCAGGATGCTGCGCAGCACCGCCGCAAAGGTCAGGTCGATCTTGGCATTCACCTGAATCTGCTTGATGCCGTCCAACTGGTACTCGACCGGGTCTTCGACGGTAATCACGTTTACGTCGGGCGTGCTGATCTCGTTAACGGTGGCGTACAGTGTCGTGGTCTTGCCCGAGCCGGTTGGGCCAGTCACCAGTACGATGCCGTTGGCCCGGCGAATCAGTTCCTGCCACTGCGGACCAATGGTAGGACCCATGCGCAGGTCCTCCAGGCTGACCCGGATGCTGGATTTATCTAAAATGCGCATAACCACGCTTTCGCCATGGACCGTGGGTACCGTCGCCACGCGGAGGTCATAACCGCGCCCCTCAATACGCAATGCGATGCGCCCATCCTGCGGCAGCCGCCGTTCGGCGATATCGAGATCGGCCAGAATCTTGATACGACTGATCACCGCCGGCTGGAATTGGCGCGGCACACTGTTTACCGCCTGCAACAGGCCATCGATGCGGTAACGCACATCCAGGCGGGTCTCGCCCGGGTCCAGGTGAATATCAGATACCCCCCGACTGATGGCCTCGGCAAAGATACTGTTGACCAATTTAATGACAGGTGCCGCCTGGGCCTGTTCCTGGATATCGTCTAGTTGTTCCAGTTGTTGCCAGTCATTCTCGCTATCCTCACCAGTGCTCTCGTCATCCACCTGGCTGAGGTTCTGGTAAGTGTTCTCAATCAGCCGCTCGAGAAACTCCGGCTCGGTCAGACGCAGTCGTATCGGCGCGCCCAGTAGCTGGGCGCACTCACTGGAAACAGAGCCCAGAAACGGAGTCGTGGTCAATACCTGCACGCCTTGAGCATCGTAAAAAACTGGAAGCAGACAGTGCATACGCGCAAAATCACCAGGCAGGCGTCTTGGCAGATCGGTGTCGATCAGTAAATCATCAGTTGGGAAAAGCGGATCGATACCGGTTGCGCGTTCAAGCAACTGGAGTACCTGCCGGGGTTCCTGGTGGTTGTAGCGGTAACGCCGCCATAGGCTAACCGGGCTCTGACGCAACAGTTCCAGAATTAACTGTGCTCCCGAATCAGTATCCGGCTGGAACAGGAGCGCGTCGTTCTCCAGGCGTGGCAACGACAGTTCGCGACTGATGCGCTCATCAATCTTGCGGCTGTGGCCGCGCAGCCGCTCCACCTGGACCCTATCGAGCCGCCAGCATTCCCCGGTACTCGACACACGCATCGCCGCGTTGAAATTCCCGTGCTGCAGCAGCCCAGCTACTCCAGTTAATGCTCCTGTGCTCAGGGTGGCTACCGCAGTATCCTGCGCACTTTCCTTGATGATGCGGTACTCACCGCTTGCCACTAGGAAAGCCGCCTGGGCCGCATCGTTTTCGTGAAAAAGGTAGTCGCCGGCCTCATGCTTCTCGAAACATGGCGCCAGTTCCCGCACCAGCGCATACAGATCTATAGCGTTGAGCTCAGCGAAGAGTTGTGTCTTACGTAGCAGATGGTACTGCCGATCGAGCGCCGCGTTCTCGAGTAGTGCCTGACGATACTCGGAGTGAGACTCAAGCCATTCGTTAAAGGCCGGACGGGCCAGGGCTACCAGCGTGGTATCCTCAGCGGCCCGGTATTCCACCTGGGCCTCGCCGCCGTTTAGTAGAGCCGGAGCACCTACGACCTCGCCTTGCCCGACCGTATAGGCATACGCCCCGTCGGCCAGGCGGCGGCTTTCGGCAACCTGCACGTTGCCCGAGCAGACCAAAAAGGCAGTATCGGGCTCATCACTGGCTTTCTTGAAAACCTCACCCGCTGGCACATCGCGAATTTCATCAAAACGTCCAGCGAGGCTTTCCATCACCTCAATCGGCAATCCCGCCATCAGGCGCGACTGGGACAGGGACTGGGCAATACTGGCCTGCACGGAATTATCAGATCGTTGTTTCGGTAGAAACCAGCGCTCTACAGATCAAACTCCATCTCGATGTGATCCAGTGCACCGGCAGTGGCAGCGCCCGGATGCTTGAGCAACTGGTCAGTGCCAACCTCAATGGCCTCCTGTTCAGAGAGAATCACATAAGGCGTGATCAGAATCAACAGCTCAGTTGATTTCTTTTGCTTTTGCTGAGAACCGAAAAGTGGCCCAACACCAGGTAGATCTTTAAGCTCAGGAATGCCGGCATTACCGCCAGAAATATCATCGCGGATCAGACCGCTGATCACCAGGGTATGCTTGTCCTTGATGATCACATGCGTTTTCACCACGCGCTCCGTGATCGTGTGCTGATTATTTCCTGATCCAGAAGCACCCGCAATAACGTTGCTGTTGGAAATCTCCAGATCGAGGGTAACATCCCGGTTGTTGGCTATGGTGGGTTTCAGTTTTAGCTCCAGGCCAACTTTCTCTCTATCGAATGTTTCGATCGGCTGGTTATTGGTATCCATCCGGGTTTCCTTGAGTACCGGAATCTCGTCACCAATGCGCAGATTGGCCTCCATGTTATTTGAGGCCATCAGGTGCGGTGAGGCCAGTACCCGGGCATCGGAATCCCTGGCCAGCAGATTGATCATCATCGAATAATTCTTAGGATCAAGCAGTGCGTAATTGATGCCGCCCGGACTGCCCGATAGTACGCCCTGGGCGCTGTCAACCACCGTCGAGCCTAGAGCAAAAGTGCTGGGATCGGAGAACGTAAGCGCCGCCATCGGCAACACATTCAGCAACTGCTGCCATTGCAGGCCCATGCGGTTGTGCTGATCCAGCGTGATCTCCACGACCTTGGCCTCGAGTAGTATCTGGGGGCTGCGTTTATCCAACTCCACCAGCATATTGACTACCGCCCGATGATACTTTTCCTCCGCCGTTATGATCAAACTGTTGGTGCGTTCCTCGACAATCACGCTGCCGGATACCAGAGCGCTTTCACCTTCGGTGACACTTTGAGGTGCCTCCTGTCCAGCCAGTTGCGCGACAAAACCAGCAATCACAGGGCCGAGTTTGACTACCGCGGCATACTGCAACGGATAGGTACGAGTGATCGCAACACGCTGGGGTGCGTCGAGTTCCTCGACCAGTTTCAAAATGGACCGCAACTTGGAAACCGCTGCCGTCACCAGCACCACACCCGCATCACGATTAGTCGACACAGGCCGCATCAGGCCCATCGCGGCGAGCGTCTCTGCAAGGGTCTCCTCGTCGATATACTGTGGGCGGATCGCGACAATAGCGACCTGGTCATCCGGCATTCCGGGCTTATAAATCGGAAAGCCGCTCATCTCGGCGATGGCGTCTTGCACCACGCTGATGTAACCGTCGTTCTCAATAACAGCGAAACCGCGATGCTTCAAAATGGAGTGCAACAGATTGACTGCCTGCGCTCGGGTGACCGGACCTGGCGATATAACAGTAACCATTCCCGACACCCCTTCACCAGGCACCACATTGATATCCAGCAGATGGGCGTAGGCCTCCAATACCTCGAGGATATCGGC
>Ga0257116_1001761_pt1 | contig 12914 bp, 20 predicted proteins | sample SI112_120mmetaG_FD_190150 | JGI IMG/M metagenome (GOLD analysis project Ga0257116, IMG submission 190150) | Marine microbial communities from Saanich Inlet, British Columbia, Canada - SI112_120m | ecosystem: Environmental > Aquatic > Marine > Inlet | place: Canada: British Columbia | collected...
AATCCTACCAAGATAGGTGCAATGCTTGTTAGTATTGTCATCATTTAAACCACCTTTTGATAACATAGGTTATCTTCTGCCACCATACAGTGTGAATGAATTGACCTTTCTCGTTTCTTGTTAGATATTTCTTCATCTTCTCCCCCTATATAATCATTATGTTTAAAGGTATGTTCCAAACGTCTGGAAGATAAGCGATTGGTGCTCCATTAACCACCAACCAGAACATTAAGTCTTTCCGAGTTTATACAACATATCAAATATCTTATCTAACTTGCTATTGATTTGCTTGGTGATTTGGTGCATTTCACTTTTACCATTTTTGATTGACTCACTGTTATGAGCAATCTGTTGTCCGTGTAATGCCACATTCTTCTCGATACCTGAGACGTAACTTATCATACCTATCACTAACACTGCGGTAGTTAATAGGTGTGATATGTTTATTGTTCGGCTTAAATGCCAAGGCTCTGTTTTCTTTTCCATTCATAGTCCTTATGTCTTAGGATAAGCAGATTTAACTGCTGTGATAGCATCATCAAGAGTTGTAGTACCATTCTGTCTATCCCAGTAAGCCATATCAGCTTGTTCGGTTAGACTTGGATATGCTAATGCTCTATCTCTTTGATATTGTTTGCTATCATATTCTGCTTGGAGTCTAGTTACTTCAGCATCAACTAATGACTGATTTAATGTTACTGAATTACCCTTAACATCAAAAGCACCTTTGGTGTCATCAATAGTAACTACATTAGAGTGGGTGTTATATATTGCTTCGTGACTCATATTATGCTCCTATTTCCATTAAGGTAAGTGATGACGCACCTCTAAAATCATAATCAGCATTATCTCTATCGGTAACTCCTCTATTAAGATAAGCAACTGTACTACCATCACTACTTCTAGCCTTAAATGTATAAGTAATAGAACTGGTTGTGCTTGGTGAATCAAGATATTGTTGTGATAATGTTTCGCCAGCATAGGCATCTACTCTTCCTACAACACCTGATGAACGACCTCTTGAACTAGCAGCATCAGCAAGAAATATTTGTGTACTATCTCTCCAAAGAGATGTGTATGTTGTATAAGCTGAGTCTGAACAAACCATAGTGGCAGAATACATTACCAATATCTTATTTGATGTTGAAGTTGGCGTTATACTTGCTGACATTAATGCACTTGACCAAGATGTTCCTGTATGACTTGCAGTATCAGTTTTTGTTGTCTGAACAACCCGTAACACCTTACCAACCCCAGTCAAAGCACTACCATCAATAGCAGGTAAAGCACCAGATAACTTAGATGAACTCATTCCAGCTATCTTAGCATCTGTAATAGCACCACTTCCAATCCTATCAGCTGGTAAAGTACCTGTAGTTAAAGCACTAGCATCATCACTAGCAGGTAAATTATCTATTTGAACCTTTTTAGATGTACCACCAGCATTAACAATTAATTCTTCCGTACCTGCTGGTGTAGTCAGTTCGGTTAATGCACTTATTTTTTTAGTTGCCATTATTTACTCCGCTATTATGTATGCTGATGTCATTTCATCTATGAGAAACGCACCGTTTTCTAATGTTATTTCAATTTCTTCTGATAATGATGGTCTTTTACGCATTATCTTAACGATCTGATGAATCCAATTAAGTGTTAATGCTTTAACCTTTTCAGTCTTTTTAGGCTTTCTTCTTTGCGAGAATTGACGTATATTTCTACCACTTCCCTTATTGAAAGAGCTTTTTAACTTACGTATTCTTGCTTTAGATAACATTATCCTAGCGTAACAGACCAAGTGATTTTAAGAGCATCAGATGCGGTCTTATTTACACTTGAGAATGTTGCCCTATTTAACATTGTGCCAGATGATGAAGCATTTAAAATACCAGCTTCAGTGATCGTGCCAGTTCCAGTACCAGCTGGGAAGTCACCAATGTATGATATAACATTAGTTGATACTGCTTTAGAAGTCAAAGTTACACGCCCAACCTCTGCTGTTAATGATGAATCACCGATCACTTCTGTTGTGTTGTCAGTACCAATAGCCATATGACTAAATGATGTGCCAGAACCACTAACCAAAGTAGCGACTAATGCCTTGCCAGTAGTAACAATAATGTTATTAACCTTTTCTTCTTGAATTACTTTACCATCTCTAATAAGTTGGATTTTTAACTTACCTTTAATCCCGATTTCCTCGTTCATATATTTCTCCAGTTTCTTGTTTGTAATTTAAAACCAGCAAATCGATGGTTTTTCTATATTTTAAAAACTCTTTATCTTTAGCATTAACAATGCCTAAGTTGAGTATTCTAAATTCTTCATCAACACTATAAATATCCCTAATCTGGGATTGTAATTGCTCACGCTTATACTTCTTTATCTCGTCAATGTTTGGCTTCTTAATACGCATTATGGCTCAACCGTAGCGTGTGCTAAGAATGTTTTATCAAAATAAACACCAATCTGTACTTTCATATCATTAATAGGCTCAATCTGTTCATCAGTAGCACCGCTTCTTAAAACCACAAGACCATCTGGTTCGCACCAGACACTATCACCATCTTCTAACTTAGCAGAGTCGTCAAAGTGAATTTCAGCACCTTGATTAATATTGACTAAGCCTTTTAATTTAACGGTCTTTCCTTTCAATGTGCCTTGTATCTTAATAATACATTGCTCTGGATTGCTTGTCCAATAGTCTAACACAAATCCCTTGTCGTATTCCTTACCGTATGTTATTGTTTCCATTATTCAGTTTCCAAGTATTCACCAGCTTCAGTCAATACAAATTCACCAGCTTCGGTTATTACTAACTCTGGGAATGTTGATACTGGCGTTCCATCAGTTATTGTCATTGAATCTGTTAATGATACATCCCAGAATAAGATGCCAGTAAACCTTAAAACAGTATCATCAATAGCAACTGTGTCTGTTAATGATAGTTCATAATCAAATACAAGCGATTCTGTGATACTTAACGAATCAGTCAAGCGTTGTACTGGTTGAACATCAATTGATTCAGTAATAGACAATGAATCAGATAATGATTGGAACAGTGTATTAACATCATTAAGTGTTATTGTTGGTGTTCCATCAGTAATTGAAATTGAATCGGTCAAATCACTGGTCTGTAAATAGAAGCCAGTACCAGTATGATTCTCACGTACCGATAAATGGATTAAATCTGGTGTCTTATCAACAGCCGAACCAAACTCAAGCGTTCTACTAACAACAAGACCCTTATCTAATACACCGTTTACATAAATAGGTGTTTCAACCGTTACATAATCACCCACTTCAATAGCCAAGTTCTTTAATACTGTGCTGATACCTGCTTCAAACTTTGGTGATGAATGTTTATCGTATAAGCGTTTAGATACAAATTCAGCAGTTATCTGATCACGTGCCATTGGCAAATCGTATGACCTTTCTCTTGAATGTGTACCCCTTGCTCTGATAGCATCTAACTTTGTTTTAGTATAGAAAGCACCAGTGCCAATCTTTTCAGCGTAATCATATCTTCTGCTAAAGTCTTTGACTGGTGAATAGTCATATCTAACACTAATGTCAGTGGCTAAATCAGAAGCCTTTGAACGTGCTAAAGACATTGACTTCATTACTAAATCATCTGACTGAATATCATCATCTTTGGTTGGTGTGCCGCCAGTATATTTAATCCGAGCAATACCGTTTTGCCAGTTAATCGTTGAGTTAGAGTGGAATAACATATCACCCACAATATCTCTTAGTCTATTAGGCTCAGTAATGGCAAAATCTATACAATGAAACCCCTCTACTGTATCAGTATTGGACAAATCAGCAGTAGGCGATGGATTAGTTGAATTAATTGATTTCGTGTTTAATAATGGATATTTGGAAGCACCCGAATTAGCGGCATTATCAGTATTGAAAACCTTGTCAAAATCCGTATCCATTTCAGACTCATTAACGAATGAAACGATATTAGCACTGCCCTCAGTACCAACTAAAGGATTACGAGCATATAGGTTAATGAACTTCTTAATTTGGTTGTGTGGCGTTACATATCCAGCAGAACCATCACAGATACCAATAACATCACAAGTAACCTTTTGACCGACCAATACATCAGCAGCACTATTACCGCCTACTAATTTAATAGTTCCGCTTTTAACTACTGAACCAGTTTTGACTGCCGAACCAGTTTTATAAACCTGTGCTTTAACATCATTTGCGTTTGTTGTGCCACTTCCAACTGGTGGTGGGTAACTTGTTATAGCAGTAACATCTTTCGGTCGATTGCTTCCCCACACTCTATTTACATTTGAATAGGTAACACCACCATCAGCATCAACTCTTTGTGAATTTATATAAATATATTTCCAGCCAGTATCAAATATACTAGCACCTGTTCCAAAAGTGCTGATATAAAAACGTACTCTTACTTGTGGACTCATTGATGTAAATGAAACGGGATAACTAACATATTGATTCGGGTAATCGTGAGCCAACATACTGAAAGAACCAGACGTAATTTTAATTGTTACCTTGCCATTTTCAAAAGCAACTGGGTCAATATCAGTATGCCAAACAGCATTAATAGTTATCGAATGATTATAGGCTTGAACTGCAGCAACGTGTTTATGTCCAGGCTCATCAACATCAATAGTATCATCAACACCAATCGTATCATCAACAACCAAAGTATCTACAACAGTTATGCCCTCGGCTGCACTTTTGCCAATACCACCAGCATTAGTTGGAACGATAACGTAAGCTTTGCCCGTTGGTAAATTCCAATCCATACAAGTCAAAGGCATTTGATGGTCAGTTATAACTTGTGCTGATACTGGCAATCCATCAACCTTAACATTAACGATTGATTCCACTGCGTGGTCAGCTACTAAATAAGCATAACCCTCATTAGTTGTTGCACAAAGACTACCTGATTCGTAAACGGTATCACTGGCATTGTGGTCTGTTTTTAATGGTGCGTCTAATGTTATTTTCCAAAGATTAACGGTTGTATCAAATGTAACATCTGTTGGCTGTATAACTTCGTTTGAATTGTGCCAAGTACCACTATTCGCTTCACAAGTTGTTTGGTCAGTATAAAGCGGATTATTACATTGTCCATCATACGAATTACCAGTTACAGGGCTTTTTACTGTATTAATGGTCATTTCTGGATAAATTCCAATATCTTTCCACCAACCAATATCATCAGCAACAAAGATATAGGCATCACCCTCTACTACTATAACCGCATTACCGTTGGCATCTACTGAATCATAAATCCTACCATTACCAGTAGCACCTAATACAGAAGCAAAACCACTTGCTACTGCCCTACATTCCAAATCACGAACCCTGCCCATAATAATAGGCTTAGTATCGCCAATTGAATCAGGATCAGCGTATGGATATTCTTCACGAGTGATTAACTCTGGCAATTGCTTATCATAGATATTGGCAATATCTTGTAGGTTGAAAGAAACTGAATCTTCAGTTATCTCAATATCACCCTCAACAATACCAATATGTATGATTTCGGCATCTGTTACCGTACCACTTCCAGCCGTATCTTCAAAGCCGAGATAAACCGTACACTTCATACCTGCTTGAATAACACCAGCAAGATTAGATGGTGAGTTGGCAATTTGTAAACCCATCTCGCCCATTACTTGATTAGATTGATCAAGCGATTGCTTAAGTGGTGAAGTATTAATTAAACGTGCTTCATAGGCTTGTGAGTCGTAAGTAACGCCACGCTCTGACCAATAGAAGTTAGTTGTGGTTTTAGTACCAGTACCAGCAGAAGCACCAGAAACATAGGTTATTAATTCATACTTACAGAATATAACTGGTAAATATGAACTTGATGCTAACTTGGTTGTGAAACCAGAGCCAAAACTTCTCATTATGCCGTCTGTATTAAATTAAACGTAGCACGATACATTCTGTCTTTGAATATTTCAGAAATGTGTAATTCGTTCTCAAATCTAACCGTGTATGAATCTGAATATGGGTCTGTATAACTAAAGGTTTTTTCCATTCCATTAACCGTTGAATCATAGAACGATTCCAAAGCATCACGCTCAGTTTCACTGGTTAATACTACGCTGATTGTATAGCGGTAATTAGTAACGCTTCTTGAATAGACAAAGAACGAGCCATCTTCCATTTGAACGCTTGAATTATGCTTAATGACTTCACGCTCATAAGGTGTTTCTGGATTGTTGTTAAACGTCAGCGTTGTTGTTGGTGATGCTAAGGTTGGGTATTTAAATATCATTATCTTGCTCTCGCCATTGATAAGTTACCATATCCACCCATTCCAGTTGCTCTTGCTATGTTCATTCCAACCCTTGCCCCTCTTGATACATTATCAGCACGAGAACCTAATGCGTTATTAATACCGTGTGCTGTGGCGTTAGTGTATATGTTTGTAACATTTGTTGAGCCACCTGCGTTTGGTGATATTCTACCCGAAGTTGTGGGCGTAAACATCTCAGCACCACGTTCACCAACTAAATAAGGTCTATTTGCTGATACACCACCGCCCGATGCTCTTGTGCCAAACCATGACTTTCCTTTTTCTTGATTGGCAAGACCTTGTCCAGTAGCATAACCAACAGAACCTAATACACCACGACCAGACGCTCTTTGTTTAGCGTAATTCGCTGAAAACTGATTAACTGACCTAAACATATCAGCCACGTATTTAAGTGCTGAACCTAATGCTCTAACAACTACCATAGTGTTGTTAATACCATCTTTGATACCCTGCCACATTGATGAACCATCTGTTGTTAAGAAATCTTTAATTTTATTAAACCACTTTAATAGAGTTTCGCCAAACTCCTTGCCAGACTTTTTCATTTTTTCCATATCAACTTTGAATGAAAAGAATGACCAACCCATTTCTTTAAATGAGCCAACGAAAGCAGAACCAAGACCTTTCACCCATTCAATAGCACCGCCCATTACTTGACTAAGCATATGTGCCCAACCAAATAGAACGCCATTATCGCCCCATTCATCAATCTTATCTAACACCCCTTGTAATGCCTCTTTAACTCGTGGTAATAATGTTTTAGATACTAAATTCTCAAAGTTAGTCCAAGCATCTGATAAATTTGAAAGCATACCGTTCATTGTCTTAGAGCGTTCAGCCATAGCACCAGCATATTTCTCATTCCAAATAGCTGATAATGTAGAAGTAACCATCTTTCTATTATTACGGTCAATAATCTTAAATGATTCTTTGCCCATCTTATCGGTAAAGGCTAATGCGGTTTGACCAGTCTGCTCAAGGTTCGCACCCATCTTCTTAGCGTTTGCTTTTGTAACTACAATAGCCTTAATACCGAACTCTTTTAAACGCTCAAATTCGCCAGTTTGGGCATCTGCTAACGCTTCTACTGCTTCATTAATATCTTTACCCATAGCGGCAGCTGTGTCGCCTAGAGTACCCATTACTTTAGTTCCATCAATACCGTAAGCAGCTAACTTAACAAATGATGCTGTTAAATTATCAATTTCAAATGGTGTTTTCTTAGCGAACTCATTTAACCATGAAAAAGCCTTATTCGCTTTTTCGGTTGAGCCTAATACAGATTTTAGTGTGGCTTTATAATCTTCAAAAGCACCACCAGTTTTGAGGATGGACTTGGTTAATGAAATGAACCCATAAGCACCAGCTAAAGCAACAACTGCTGTTTTAAGGCTGAATATTGATTTAGCAACACCCTTGAAAGCCTTAGTCATTCCACGACCAGCCTTTTTAGCTACTTTTGATAATCTTTTTAATTTCTTTGATATGCCACGAATAGTACGAGATGCTTTATCTCTAACACTAATCAGTATTTGCATTTGTTGATTGCTCATCTATACACTCCATCATCATTACTAAACGGTTCGGTTGATCCGCCCAAGTTCCAGAGTTAGGGTATTCCCCCTGCTTCCAATATTTGAATATTCTAAAATACTCGCCTACTTCTTGAGCATCTATCACTGGACATCTTGAAGCGTGTCCCTTGATACCGTGTGCCATAACTATTGTTGAAGCATCAAGACTACAACCACGTACATCTTTATCGTGATTTGAGCAGTTGTTACAATCATATCTTAATTCACTTTGAATGATTGCCCCAATTACTTTTTTTCTTCGTCATCTCCAAAGCCATTAAGGTTTAGAGCCACGTTGCCTAATTCTTCAACAATACCTAATCTTGCCAGTTTGTCCATAGTGGTGTCAGAAAGCCGACCTCTCTCAAGTTTAATTGGGAAAGGTAAGTTGTCTGCCTTTTTAAGCGAGTAACGAAGTGAATCAGCAGTTAAGCCAAATAGATTAGTTTTAATCTCTTGACCGTTATCACCCAAATCAAATGAGATGTGCTTGTCCTTAATCTCTGCGAACTTCATAAAGGTAATAGTACCTAAATGAAATACCGTAGGTTGCTCACCCTCAATGAAACTTAAATGTTTCATATCGTGTGAATCTTTATAAGCATCAACGTCTGATTTCTTTAAATCAATCGCTGGGTCATCTGTTGAAACAACTTCTAATGTTTCACTTCTATCAATCGCTTTAAACGCCATTACGAAACAGTGCCTTTAGCTAATGCCCCTGAACCTTGTCCAGAGAAACTAAAGCCAATAACACCTTCAGAAGTGGCTTCAATGCCAACCTCGCCAAGTGTGATTGAGCCAGTATAGTTATCATCACCAGTAGTATCACCCTCTGGTCTAATTTCAATCGAATAGACTGAATCACCAGAAATAACCTCTGTTACTATTGCTGATTGGTAAGTATCGTCTGGATCAAACATACCTGAACCCTCAACTGACCAATTCTTATTAGTCGCTGTGGTGTCAATCCATTCATCACCAAATGCGTTATGTTGCTCTGAGTTCTGAGTGATTGATAAGGTAAAACTGGTTAATTCACCAATTAAGTTACCCGAACTATCACGTAAAGAACCGTTATATCCTTTAATCGTTGCCATTATTTAACTCCTGTTTTAATGGTTGTAAATGTAATCAAATATCCACGCTCTTGCCTATCAACTTCAATAGTTATATCATCAACCGTTTCACCCCGTGTATCTTCAAATATTGATTCCATCAAAGATAGTCGGTAATGTTTGGTGTCTAAGAATAACTCAAACTCCTCAGTCAAATCATAAGCACGTTTGTCGAAAGGGGATTCATCTTCATTTTTAGTAAATGTTTTAGAACCCTCTCTGAACTCACGATTGTTAAGCGTTTCTTTTGTTGTAAATTTAAAGCCCCTGCCTTTTAACAGACTAATCATTTCATCAATACCACTTGGTTAGATTGCTTTTCTTCACTCTCGTCAATAGTGCCATCTTCATCAGTATCATAGTCAGCCTTTATAGTGGTCAATTCACTTTCGTAATTTTCCTTAAAGACTAAATAAGATTCGTGATAAATATCATCTGAATCAGCGTCTTGTCGTTTAGCCATACAAATCAATTCTAAACACTTAGTCAAATGAAGTTCTTTCACTTGAGCAGTTGTTATAAATAATGTAACGTCTAAGCCACGATTACGCATCTCATTAGCGATGATGTCATAAGCACGGTCAATGTAAGCCTTATAATCAATCAATACAATACCAAACCCAGTTGAACTGTCTACCGCATTGGATAGAGTAGCAAAACCGAGTGTAGCTGTACTGCTTGACACATAAGTAGTAATCACCGCATCAACACCAGCATTATCACCATTGATAAAACCGATAGTAGCACCAATCAATTCTTTATCATCAAGCGAGGTTAATCGCTTACAAGTTAAAGTTGTAGTTGAGCCACCATCTGCCTTTTCATAGTAATCAGCTAATATTGGTAGTGCCGCAATAATGTCCGCATTTTTAAGCACCCACGCCATTGGTTATACCTCGTTAAAACACGCCAACTCTTTCATAGAGTCGTAATGTGCTTTTTTAGATAAAGTAACAGTATCACCCTTTTTATAAGTATAGATACCACCATCAATGCCGTGTGAACCGTCAGCAATTGCTTTTAATTTAAGTTTAGCAGAAGTCTTTTTAGCATCTGCTTTTTTACTTACTGCTTTACTCACATTAAACTCCAGTTAGTACGCGAAGTGCGTTCTGATCGATAACGCCATACTTCAAAATTCCATGCCAACCTACGTTAATTTTTCTATTTAAATTATCATTACCCTCAGCAATAACAAGCATTGGATTCATAGCAACAGCCTTACCAAGTGCGTTCATACCGAAACAAACAGCAGTACCAGCCGTAACATTAGAATCTTCAACAATAGTAAAACCCTCTAAAGCACCAACGATGCCAGAAGTCGCTTGACCAATATCTGTGTTTTGAGCAATAGTAATGTAATCACCTTTAATATCAGATACTTGAGCTGGATTAACAAATGCTACAAAACGACCATCTGGGAACTTAGCGATACCAGCGTTAGCCAAAGCAGTATATGCTTCACGTAAGTCTAGGTTATCTAAAGTACCAGCAGTATCAGCAGCGATAGTATTAGTACCAGCTTCAAGAGCAGCAAGACCTAACTTGTCGGTTGTTTCACCAAGGTTTACACCAACTAATTCAGCAGATGCTAAGTCAGCTTTACCAGCAGTAGCAATATTAGCCAAGCTAGTTGAAGTGATTACCGCACCATATTCAGCCATAGTTAAAGTAACTTTGGTGTCAGTCATTGTTGTTGATGTTGCTTCAGTACCGTCAGTTAGTGGCGTAGTTGCCGCCGACATACGTGAGAATACAGTGAAAGCAATTGATGAAGCCATATCGTCTTGACGAATAGTAGCGTAAGCATCAACTTTGTTGTAAGAGTTACCAGATACGATAACCGCTTGATTCATTAAATCTACTACCGAATCCGATAGTAGTGATTTAGTATTTACAGCCATTTTATTTCTCCTAAGAAATTATAATTCATTCTGGAGTGCGTATAGTTCAGCCATAGTTTTAGCGGATTTAACTCGTTCACCAACATCTAATGACGCTCGGTTTGAAGTCGCATCTACTCTCTTTGGTTGTACATCGCCACCAGAAAATAAGTAAGGTTTATCACCTTTTAATTGTTCAATAAATGTTGATTGGTCAAAGTCATCAGTAGCACTTGCTTGTGCTAATAGATGTTTGAAGTAATCAGCATCTTTGATACCATTTTCAGTAACAACTTTCTGGACTGCCATATCAGCAACCATCATTTTGTTATTACTTTCCAAGCCATCAATTGTACTATTCAATGTTTGAATCAACTCTGCCGCCTTATCCAAATCGGATTTATTGGCTTCATCGTTTTCTCTTTTAGCATTGATTAACTCTCGTGCTTGTTCGATTGAATCTACACCTAATTGTTCTGCCAGTTCAGTCTTTGCTCGGTTCGCACCTTTGCTAAAGCCTTTGTCTATTAGTTTATCAAGTTTAGATTGTGATAATACCACCTCATTTTCAGTCTTAGGAGTTTCGACCTCTACCGTTTTATCCACGTCTGGCATAACATTTACCTCTTATATATAAAAAGTCGCTTTAATAATAACATACTATTTTAACCCTTTGGCAATAAAAGTGCCAATACGTTTGTACATATGTTCTTCTTGCTTGTCATCAAGACCAAAAAAAAGGCGTTTTAATTTGTGATGATTACCGTGTGCTTTATTGGTTTCCGTACTGCTATTGAAATAAATCCTCGCACCATCTCTATATTTCTGTGACCTTATAGAGTTAAGCATCTGTCCGTTGAATGTTAGATTGACCTTTGCTGAACGCCCAGCCTTTTTACGCCTTTTAATATAATCATCATTCTTATAGCCCTTGAATACTTTGTTGTTCATATCCTTACCCTTTTGGGTTCGGTTTTGAATACCAACAACAAAAGATTCAGCAACAGATGCCACTTCTTCATCAGTAGCAGATAACGTCTTTAATACACGCTTAAAGTTAGGGAATTTAGTTACACGAATACCCATTAGCTTTGGCTTCCTCTTTTTTCATCTTATAGAATCTATGGCGGCAGTTATATCTACGCTTTGGATTGCCCTCTAATTCATTCTTCTTTGAGTCGTTATAGCATTTATTCTTGGCTAATAATCCAGAGCAATATTGTCTTGTAGCACCATCATTAACACCAACATAAACCCAAACACCATCACCAACATCTTTAGCCCTTAAATCAATCAATTCTTGCTGAAATTCACCAATGGCAGTTAAAGCATAAGTCTTTGAATACTTAGCTAAATTAGAACCCTCAAGCGTCTGGGCAATTCCAGCAGTCATATCAACTAATGAAGCATCTGATATAGCGTATTTATACAACTCACGCTTAACCGTTAAGCCAACATCATCAGCCAGTCTTAGAAACTGATTACGCTTCATATTCTTTAGCGTTTGAATCTTAACCGCATCATCTGCTGTAAACATAGCCTTGTCAAATCCACCAGCAGTAAATGAATTTACTGTGCCTTTATACATCTGATCAAACTGCTTATCAATCAAATCATTAACTAAGTCGTAATATCCAGCTTGTTTTAGTGAATCACGCCAAGCAAATTCATAGTTAAGAATATCATCAGTTGATAACCCAGCCAGTTGTGCTTGTGCTATACGCTGAACACGCTTAAATACTTTCTCTGCTTCACCATCAAATTGATTGATGAATCCATCTATACGGTCTTGCTCTTGATTGTATATTGAATCAAGTGTTGGCATTTGCCCCTAAACCTAGAGCGTTCATAGTAGCGTTCAATGAGCCACCAGTTGAAACCTTGTTTAGCATCTCATTACGTGCGTTAATATTATCATCAACATCAACCCTTGCTTCATCTTCTGCTAAGTCTGGATTATTACGCATCAATACTTTGTGTGGTGAAGTTAAACCTAAGCCAATTGCTTGTTGGTCTATCT
>Ga0257116_1001767_pt1 | contig 12892 bp, 13 predicted proteins | sample SI112_120mmetaG_FD_190150 | JGI IMG/M metagenome (GOLD analysis project Ga0257116, IMG submission 190150) | Marine microbial communities from Saanich Inlet, British Columbia, Canada - SI112_120m | ecosystem: Environmental > Aquatic > Marine > Inlet | place: Canada: British Columbia | collected...
AAAAATCTACCATGGCAAGTTACAAGCCCATTATCATCAAAAAAAATATTTCTCGAAAAGAAGTTGCACTCATTGAGACTGAGAATTCTGATTTGCACGGGGTAAGTGTTGAAACTTTTATAAGCCGTGAATATCGAGATAAAGAAACTGGTGCTCACTTACTAGGTTATATTTCAGAGATAAATAAAAAACAGCTCCCCAAGTATAAAAAAAGAGATAACAAAAATTATCAACTGGGAGATTTCATAGGTCAGTTTGGTCTGGAAGAGCAGCTTGATACAACTCTTAGAGGACAAAATGGTCACGAATATGTTGAAGTAGATGCACTTGGTAGGAAGAAAAAGCACATCAAAAAAGATAATTTATTCGCTGGAATTGAAAATAAGAGATCTGTTCCTGGTCTCAATGTTAGACTCACTATAGATAGAGATATGCAGTTAAGTGGGTTCAAGGCCTTAGAAGGAAAGGTCGGTGGAGCAGTAGCTGTAAGTTTAAAAACTGGCGAAATCCTAGCAATGGTTTCCACCCCATCATTTGATCCCTCTCAATTTAGTAGAGGGCTGAGCACAGAATATTGGTCATCACTCGTTAATAATGTTGATAATCCTCTTAGAGATAGAACCATTCAAGAACACTATTCCCCAGGTTCAACCTTCAAAATGGTAACAGCAGTTGCTCTTTTAGAGGAGGGCTTAATTGATGAAAATACCGAAATTAAATGTACTGGAAAATTTAAGCTCGGTAGAAGAAATTATCACTGCTGGAAAAAATATGGGCATGGCAAGGTTAAGCTATTTAAAGCGTTAAGAGAGTCATGTAATATATATTTTCAAAAACTATCTCTGAAACTAGATATTGATATACTTGCAAAGTACGCCAGGATGTTCGGGTTTGGATTAAAGTCTGGGATTAAATTGCCACGTGAGGTATCTGGTCTTTTTCCAACCAAAGAGTGGAAGAAAAAAAGAAACGGCATAGATTGGCAATTGGGAGAGACTCTTAGTTGTGCAATTGGGCAATCATTCGTGCTCGCAAGTCCACTCCAAATGGCCATGGCCTACTCAGTACTTGGCAATGGAGGCACTCTTTATAAACCCACTCTAGTTAAAGAGGTTTTTTCAAACTCAGGCGAAATTATTAAACGAATTGAACCGGTTATTACCAAGAAAATTATCATAAGTGAGAAAACACAAAGGCTTGTGAAGGAAGGTCTCTACCAGGTGGCCAATCATCCCAAAGGGACAGGTTGGTGGAGAAGTATAAGAAAAGGTTTGCAACTTTCAGGAAAAACAGGAACCTCTCAAGTTAAGAGTGCTTCGAGCTCTGAAAACCTATATGAAAAATGTGAAAACAAAGATTATAATGATCGCCATCACGGACATTTTATTGGATTTGGTCCAAAATCAGACCCACAAGTTGCAGTCGCTGCAACAATAGAACATGGCTGCCACGGAAGCTCAGCTGCACTTCCCATTGTAACAGCAATTATGTCTACCTACATGAAGAAGTATCTTCCCAATATGCAAAAAGAATTTGAAATTCTTGAAAAAAAGGTCTTTGCCAAAGAGATGGCCAAAAGAAGGAAGATAAAACAAAGAGCTGATGAGGAAAAAGAGCAGAAGAAAAAACTGAAGGAAAAAACTGAAGAAATCTTGGAGGTTATTTGAATCTAAAGATTGATATCGTAAATTATTTAAAAAAATATGACCTGAGTTTTTTTGGTATCGTCATTATTATATTTATCATTGGGATATTAAACCTGTATTCTGCAACTCACGCAGCCAATAAGGTTGTCCTTGGCGCTATCTACAAAAAACAACTTATTATGTTTGGAGTGGCCATGGGGGTTGGGTTCCTCGTAAGTTTTATTCGACCCAAAAATTATTTTAGGTTCGCCTATGTCTTGTACGGTCTCAATATATTCGCGTTAATTTTGGTATTAATCATGGGAAATAAAGCTCTTGGGGCCCAGAGATGGTTAGTCCTTGGTCCTATAAGGTTTCAGCCTTCAGAAATGATGAAAATTTCTGTGGTTCTGGCACTCGCCAGGTGGTACACAAAGAATAATCCCCATACAGAAACAGGGCTTAAAGAGTTAGTAGTCCCAGGTCTCATCGCACTTTTTCCAGCAATGCTTATTATTGTTGAACCCGATCTGGGAACAGGCTTGATTGTTCTCTTAGTATTTTTAATGATCGCATTCTACAGAAGACTCAAATGGAAAACGATAATAATTGTATCCATTATGGCGGCACTCGCTGGTGGGGTTATGTTTGAGTTTGGTCTCAAAAACTATCAAAAACAAAGAATACTTACCTTTCTTGATGATACTGCTGATGCCAGAGGGACAGGTTACAACGCTATTCAAAGTAAGATTGCCATTGGGTCTGGGCAAATTTTTGGTAAGGGCTATAAAAAATCTTCTCAGGCATCACTCAATTATCTACCTGAAAACCATACTGACTTTGTTTTCTCAATCTTCAATGAAGAGCACGGTCTTTTGGGCTCCATTTTACTATTAGCACTATACGGGATTTTATTTTTCAGATTTTTGTGGCTTTCCACTTCTGTCTTAAGATTTTTTGATTCCTTGCTCGCCATTGGACTGATGTCTATTTTCTTTTTTCATACAGTGGTCAATATGGGAATGGTCATGGGTCTTATGCCTATTGTTGGTCTTCCGCTGCCGTTAATGTCCTATGGGGGCTCTAGTCTTCTCACGTTCGGGGTGTGCATTGGCATTGCCACAGGTCTCAGTAATTCTAGGAATTTCTTTTAATCTAATTGGACATTTTGAAAAATATCCATGCTTACTCAGATCACTCCTAGTCAACTTCTTAACTGCTCCCTTTGCCTTGGTGTTGGCGCTTGGCAGTTGCCCTTGCCCACCCAAGATAAATTTCTTACTTACACATGACCACTAACATACTGATGATTTCAAATAAAATCCTCTTGGTAAGTCTTTACCAATTTCACGTATTAGTGTTAAAAATGAGATCGATTTTTTGTAGATTGTGAGAAGCCCATAATGAACTTAAAAATTATGTTCCATTTATTAATTCCAGCTGGGTGGGCAAGGGCAACTGCCAAGCGCCAACAAAAAGGAAAACAAAAAAAGAAAAGGGGATTACTCATGACTGGTTTCCTGAACCTCAGGTCCAGTATCTAACTTCTTCTTCGTTAATAACACCAAGAAAACTCTCGGGAGCAGCTTCAGTCCCTTTAAGATCATTTTGGTGAATCTTGCTGTAGAAATTTTCGAGAGTCATCTCAAGTCTTTCGAGCTCGATTTCACCAATAAGTAGGTTCACTGTTTTTTCTAAATCGTTAAGAGTGGAAATTAGGTTTGATTTAAACTTCTCACCATATTGAGTAAGAAAGATATGGCTTTCTCTTTTATCAGTGCTACTGGTAACTCTTTTTATATAGCCTCTTTTTTCAAGTTCATTTAGATGGCTAGTCATTGTTTGTTTTTTGAGATTACAAGCACTACCAATTTTCTTTATGGGTGTGCCTTCATTTTCACAAATGTAGATGAGGATTTCTAAAAAGCTCACTCTCAGGTCAGTAAAGCCTTTCCCTTGAAGTTTTTGATTCAGAATTTGACCAAGAAGTCGGTAGTTTTTTTTGAGAAGACTGTTTACTCGTGAAATCCTTAACATAAGCTGGTCCCATTATAATTTTTCCATGTCACCCTAGCGCTAGTATGACTATCAGACTATAACGAATGAAAAAGATTTTGGCAAAGCTTTGAGTTTTATAAGTTTTGTAAAGGTCGTACTAATTCCTCAGGTAATTTTGCAAACTCAAAAGGAACTTGCTCATCGCTTACTTTAAGATTCTGAGCGTCTTGTTCCATCTCTACATTTTGAACAATGCCATTATGCCAAAAGATTTGATTAAGGGCCTTAAGGTGTTTGAGATTTGAGGAGCTTTGACTCTGATCGGCGAAGGCTGACATTGATATAGTTAAAGTGGCCAGCAGCAGTGCACCTGTCATAAATTTATTCATTTTTTCTCCTCATACGGCCTTAATTTTCATGAATTTGGCCTTGTAACTGTATTAACTGCAGGCCAAGGGCCAAATATAGAAAACTCTAAATAATATTTATTTTGTTATTTTAATTGGAGTACTATGGGCGTGCCTGATCAATTACCAAGAGGTTGTTTTGAAGAAATTTATCATGTCTTTGATTTTGATATTTTCCCACTCTGTTTATTCAAAGAGTTTAGAGAAGCTTCTAGATAGGATTGACCGTCTACATCGATCTGATTCCTCTGAAGTGCAAATGGAGATGCAAATCCAGACTCCTAATTGGAAGCGGACTCTAAAAATGAAAGTTTGGACAAAGGGACTGGAACGGACGTTTATTACAATACTAGCTCCCAAGAAGGACAAAGGGATCTCTACTTTAAAAAGAGACAATGATATGTGGAATTTTTTCCCAAAAATTAACAAGGTGATTAAAGTTCCTCCTTCGATGATGATGGGTTCCTGGATGGGCTCAGACCTAACAAATGATGATTTAGTAAAAGAGAATACCTATAGAAAAGATTTCAACTCAAAATTTGGAGTAGAAGATCAAAACTATTATAGGATCATTTCCACTCCCAAACCTGAAACTGTAACAGTTTGGGGAAAAGTGGAGATTTTAGTAGATAAGAAGAATGAATTTCCTATTAAACAGATTTATTACGATGAAAATATGGAAAAAATTCGAGTTATGGAAATGAAAGAAATTAAAAAAATTGGTGGCAAGACTATTCCGACAGTTTTAGAGCTAGTGCCATTAAAGAAGAAGGGAAATAAAACAATTATCAAATACACTGCTGCGGAATTTAACAAAGAAATTTCTGATAGCGTTTTTAGTAAGAGAAATCTTCAAAAGAGGCGATAAGTTTGATCTGGGCCATTGGTTTTAGAAATATTCTTAGAAACAAAAGAAGAAGCCTTCTTACTATGGGTATGATGGTTTTTGGCTTTACTCTATTTTCATTCTTTGTTTGCATTGCCGATGGTGGTTATGAAATTTATATTGATCATTTTATTAGAGAGCGAACTGGTCATCTACAGATTCACCAAAAAGGATATTTAGATAATCCGAGGTTTTTTACCGCTATAAAAGATCCAAAGACCGTAACAGATGATCTGGGTACTTTCTCTGAAATAGAATCTACCTCTTCAAGAATTCACTTCGGTTCACTAAGCTTTTTCAAAAAAAAAACGCAGGGTGTGCAAATCATGGCAGTTGATCCTGAAAAAGAAGCTATGCTCACTACTTTGAAAAAAAGAGTAAACCGGGGTGTATATTTTTCAGGCTCGTCAGGCCATGAAGTCATTTTGGGAAAGGGTGTTTCGGAAGTATTAAAAGCAAAAGTAGGTAGTGATATATATTTGATAGGACAAGGAGCAGATGGTTCAATTGCCAATGACTCTTTTAAAGTCATAGGTATCATCGATCACCCAGGTAGAGGTATGGATGATCAAAAAGTATATATGCCTCTAAGAATAGCATCTGAGTTTCTTTCTTTTGGAGATAGAATTCATGAAATTTCATTGATTGTAAAAGATGGTACCAATATCCCCAAATTAAAAAAGAAGTTGCAGCAAAAATTAGGTGACGGGCTTGAGGTGAGTTCCTGGGAAGAAGTAGAAAAAGATTTTTACAAAGCAATGCAAGCAGATAAAAAAGGTGACACTGTTGCAAGGTTCATTCTTATCTTGGTTATGGCCATAGGGGTATTCAATACCGTTTTAATGTCAATTCTTGAACGAACCAGAGAATTTGGGGTGATAAAAGCTATTGGTGGACGACCCATTGATATTGCGAAATTAATTTTCATTGAAAATTTTATCATGGCCCTCTTCAGCATTGCTATAGGATCAATTTTTTCAACCTTTCTCAATTACTATTTTTCTAAATATGGAATCGATTTGGCCACACCCATTGAATGGGGCGGAATTATCATAAAAGAAATAAAAGGGAAAGTGATGTTAGCTTGCTACACCACTCCTTCAAAAATTATATTGACCACTACATTTTTTGTTTGTTTGTACCCTTCATGGATGGCCATGAAAATATTGCCCTCAAAGGCAATGAGAGCAGCTTAGAGGAACGAAATTGTTATTATTTTTTAAATTAGGGTTTAGAAATTTATTTAGAAATACTAGAAGATCTCTTATTGCAGCGATTGCTATTGGTATAGGGCTTGCGTCTCTTATTTTAGCAGATGGCTTTTGGGTCGGAATGCTAGACAATATGATTATCAATGTAACTGATACGTTTTTGGGACATGGCCAGATTCATCAAAAAGATTTTCAAAAATCAGTAAGCGTAGAAAATACAATTTCTAATTTAGAAAATGTGATTAAAAAATTAAATGGGCAGGAAAATATTGTAGCCTATTCTTCACGAGTGATAACAATGTCACTTATATCCTCCGCTGAGGACTCTGCAAATGTCTTACTTTACGGCATTGATCCTAAGGATGAATTCAAAATCTCAAAAGTAGAGAAACGAATTATTGAGGGAGGCTCACTTGAAAAAGATGGGGATATTTTAATTGGGCACAAACAGAAAAAAAGACTCGGAGTTAGACTTGGAGACCGAATTGTTGTGACCATGGCCCAGGCCCACACAGGCGAGCTTGTTCAAGAGCTATTTAGATTAAAAGGGGTCTTTTCACTTGGTTCCGATCAAATGGATGAAGGAGTGGTCTTTATTAAAAAATCGAAGGCACAATCTCTTTTGGGTTTAGAAGGCAAAGTACATGAAATCGCTTTTCGTTTTAAAGAGTTATCTGAGGTAGACAATTCAGTTGAGTTTTTCCAGTCTCTTAACAGCGAACAAAATATTGCAGAGAGCTGGAAAGATTTGGCTCCGGGTGTGGTCTCAACAATTGATATGAGTACAGTATCCATATCAATTCTTTCCACCATTCTTCTCGCCCTTGTTTCTTTGGGAATTCTCAATACTCTTTTTATGTCACTCTATGAGAGGTTATTTGAGTTTGGAGTGCTTAGATCACTTGGAACTCGCTCGCGCTCACTATTATTAATGATTTTATCTGAGGCAGCGGCCCTTTCTCTACTGAGTATGTTTTTTGGGATCATCATAGCTATTGTGATTGGTGGGTTTTGGGCAAAATATGGGATTGATTACGCAGGTGTGGAGTTTGCTGAGATTACTTTTAGCGACAAAATCTACTTTGTTTTTTCAGTTAAACAATTTGTATTATATCCAATTTTAATCTTTGTTTTCACATTACTTGTTGGATTATATCCAGGGATACATGCCACAAGGATAACTCTTGCAGATGCATTGAAAAAAAGTTTATAGGAGGTGGTCATGAATATTGACCATGAAGAAATTTTTAAAGTAGAGAACGTTAAAAAGATATTTAATGAAGGTGAACAAACCCAAGTTAACGCTGTAAGTGATGTTTCTTTTAAAATTAAAAAAGGAGAGTTCGTTGCTATCGTAGGCCCTTCAGGATCTGGCAAGTCAACGCTACTCAATTTAATAAGTGGACTAGATACCCCCACTGCAGGAAGAATTTTTCTTGCTGGTAATGATTTGACAACACTCAGTGGTAATGAACTATCGGATTTCAGGAGAGATCATATAGGATTTATTTTCCAGGCCTACAATTTGATTCCAGTTCTAAGTGTTGAAGAAAATATTGAATTTGTCATGCAACTTCAGGGTATTTCAAAAGAAGTAAGGCGTGAAAAAGTACAAAGTATATTATCCGATGTTGGGCTTACGGGAATGGAAAAAAGAAAACCCTCTCAGCTTTCAGGTGGGCAACAACAAAGAGTTGCTGTGGCAAGAGCAATAGTAACAAGGCCTGAAATAGTTTTGGCAGATGAGCCTACAGCAAATTTGGATTCCAAAACTGCGGTGGCACTGGTTGAGTTAATGAAAGAGCTCAACAGTAAGTATCAGACTACCTTTATTTTCTCAACTCATGACAATACAATTATGGAGAGAGCTAAAAGACTAATCACTCTTAAGGATGGAAGAATTGAAAGCGATACTATTTTTTAGCATCTCAGTTTTTCTGAGCTTACCTGTTTACTCACAAATTGAGGCCCAGGGGCATCATAGAGCGATCTTTGCGACTAAACGCTCGCAAATTGTGGGTGCAGAAAAAGAGAGCATCACATATGGTGTGGTCAATAATGGACTGACTGTTCTTTATAGTAATGACCCTCACATTTTTGAGGCCTCTTATGAACTATTTTCCTCCCTCAACAGCATTAGAGATCCTGTATACTTTTCAAGTTTAGAAAGTGATGTTGTTTCTTATCGTGCTTATGAACTGCCTAGATATCTAGTAAAAAATAATCTATACAATTCTAAATCTGTCAGAGTAGAACAAAATTTAGATAGATTGTATTATGGTTTTTCAAATGATTTATTGTCAGTTACGGCCGGAAGGCAAGCAATCGGTTTCGGGGTTGCTCGGACAGTTAATCCTACTGATGTCATAGCTCCCTTTAACCTAGTGATGATTGATACTGAACAAAGGTATGGAAATGATGCTATTAGAGCACACATATCTACAACTGATCTTTCTGAAATAGATTTTGGCGCTATTTTTGGTGAGAATCTCGAAGACAAAAACAACGCATACTTTGTGTCTGCAAAATTTCCAGTTTTAAATTGGGACCTGGAATTTCTGGTAAATAGATTCAAGAAAAACCTTCTCTACGGTGCAAACTTTTCAGGAAATATTAAAGGTGCTGGTGCTTGGCTTGAACTTGCCTACAATGACTTGAAAAAAGACAATAGATTGAATTACCTCAGATCAAGTACTGGCCTTGAATATCTCTTTCCCATAGATCTTACAATTTTAGCTGAGTATCATTATAGCGAGGCGGGAAGTCGAAACTACCAAGATTATGGAAGTATTTCGAGTAGTATGGCATTTTTAGAAGCAGGAGTGTATCTCCTTGCAAAAAACTATCTTATTGTAGGTCTTACTTATTTGATCTCTCCTCTAGTAAATATTTCCATGAGCCAAATGACCAACCTTGATGATTCATCCCTTCTATTTACTCCAGGGTTTGAATGGAATATCGAACAAGATCTCACTATCGATGTGGGTGCAAGTATAGGCCTTGGACGAAAATCAAGTACACGTCTTGCTCCAAAATCAGAATTTGGAAGTTACGATAACTCTATTTATACAAAGCTGAGATATTATTTTTAAGAAGCTTGAGTTTCTCTTTGAGCAGTGTGCCCAGGCCAGTACTGGTGTCCACCAGAAACATGGTTTAGATTAAGATAGCCTTTCGTAATGAGCAGTTCACAGGCGAGTATTGAATTCAGGCCACTTTTTGAAATGACCAAAAGAGGGATTGTTTTGCTTGGAATTTCCATATACCTTCTTTCAAGCTCAAGGTAAGGAATATGAAGCGATGATTCTATTTTAGACTCTGGATCTGTTGATACATCGAGAACTAAGAAATCTAGATGGTCATTTCCATAAATTTCATAAGCCTTCGCTGGGCTAAGTTCATTATAGGGTTTTCCGAAAAGTATCATGTCATCAGACAGATCTTCTCCATGTTTTATTCTAATGAGATGATTTCTTTGAATGGCCAAACTTTGATCGAGCTTTTCTTCTAGTCTGACTATATTTGATTCAAGCCTTGATAGTCTTTGATCGATCATAGCAAGAAATCTTTTAATATTAAATTCCATCAACGTGCTCCCATAAGTCCAAATGCCACATCACATTATAACTTACATGGAGCGCGCTTTCGCCCTAAAATTAATACTCAGGGTAAATTTTGCCGTAGGAAATATATCCAGTAATTACAGTTGTTAGGTAAAAAGAAGTGAAAAGAAGCGCGCCTTCAAAAATGCCTTGTCCCATATTAGGGTCATCTATATTGAGGTTCGTATCATTTTTTCCTTTTTTTCCAATAACATCAGTTAAAGAGAAAATATGAATAATTCCGTACCTAAAAATTGGGAAAATAATAAGTGAGAGGATGATTTTTAATATGACGTTAACTGTGTAATTTTCAATACTTCTCACGGGCTGGTCGATTGAAGAGACGATAACCATGGTAAAGCCTAAGATATATCCAGAATATGAGAATGCTAGTGCCATATTTTTTTGGATGATTAACTTATTAAATTGAAACCGTGATAAGAGAAAATATAGTTTTGAAGAGAATCCAAATAGAGCAATTGCTAGTAACCACATAAATAAAATTAAGATCAGAGATCCATTTGAAGTAAGCAGTGATTTGTTTATGATAAATCCCAGGGCAACTGCATTGGAAGCGGCTATGGTTGCATAGCAATGGTTCTTTCTTTTAAGAATTTCATCCTCATATTCAAAATTATATAGAGCAATTCCATCAACAATAAAGAGTGAGGCTAGGTATAGAATAAATGAAACTGCACTAAGTATACAAAGGTCAACGATTCCTATCATGATACCGTTGCCGATATCGAAGTTGATCGATGAAAAAATTATTCCAATACCAATTATTCTTGAGAAGAAGTGAATTGAATCGGCTGAGTTTTGGGCAGGAAAAAACTTTGCATTTACTTGTTTATTTGCAGTTGGATACAAAAGTAGATGTGCAAATTTGTAGAGATATAGTAGAGCACAGATAATAATAGCAATTAGTACTCTTATAATAAGTTTATCAAATATTTCATTCATCTTCGTATAGGTCCTCGTCATCAAAGTGAAGGTGTTTTGAGTTTCTGTAGTCTTTAGAAGTATACAAGGTATATTTTTTTATCAGTGGTTTAAACACAGTGGTCTTCAGGTCACTTACAAGTGGTCCCTTTGCCTTGGAGCTGGCGCCAGTAATAGTTCCATTGGTTCCGAATTCACCTTTTTCTCCAAAAAAGGGAACTTCATTTTGCCTTGCCAGTTCTATTTTTTTGTAAAAATCTTTTGTTGGTCTAAATTTCTTCCAACCAAATATTCTTGGGTAGTGTCTATAGGCCCTGTGGAAATGCCACTTTTTCATTCCCGAGGGGGAATTCACCCAATTTCCATAAGCCAGATCACCTATGTAGAGACTACCAGGGGGAAGGGGGACAGAATTACCAAAGCTAGAGATTTCCTTTCTTCGAAAAATAGACATGCCAATATTTTGGATATTTTGTTCTTGAAACTGTCTTGAAACCCTAAAGGTTCGGTAATATGGTCTTGATGAAAAACCATTGAATATTTTATAGCGGTGAAAGTGAGTTTTGATTAGAAATCCTGATGAGTATATTTGATCTAGGATAACGGAGATATTCTCGCCTTTAAAAAAATTCGAAAATATTAGATCATTTTGAATATAAGTATGGCGATTTCCTTGTGTAGAAAAACTTCTGGCAAGGCCTAGGAAAACTAAAACTAAAATTATATAGACAGCAATCTTACTCATTCAAATTATTGTGAAATAATACCTAATACTTCACTTTGTTGGCCTTGATTTAACTCACTCCAGTCACAGTGAATCCTGTTAACTTCATGGGAGTCACTGAACTTCTCGTAGAGATCTGTGGCCTCATTTATATTAGTGTAAGTCTTTTTGGTGCCGCCGTAAATTTTTCTAGTAACTTTCAGAGAGTTAGAAGAAATATGGTCTCGTGTGGTAGAAGTGTAGTACTTAGATAGTCGGTTTTTAGACGAACCTTTTAAGTAGGGAATTGACTGTGCTTTTAAATATGACTCGAGATTGTTTAAAGTGGGGATGTGTTCTTCACCAAAGCATTCAAATATTTTAATAGGGATCGCATTTCTTATAACCCTACGGGCCCAAATATTTTCACTTGCTCGCAGCACTTTCATCAGCATGTGATCATCGTGATTAATATATTCTTCAATATCTGCAGGAATTGAATATTCATCACCAGTTTCAGAAAAATATTTGAGAAGCATTTGCTCTAAGCAAACAGATTTATAGTGAAAATATACTTGTAAGAACATATGAAATCGACTTAACAAGAAATCATCAAAAGTCGCCACTGCTCTTTCACTTATTCCTAAGTATCCAGAGGATTCGATTTCACAAAGTTCAAGATTATCAATTATCCAGTCGAGGTCAAAATGGCCATAACTGACACCACAAAAATAACTATCTCGAAGTAAGTAGTCCATCCTGTCACAATCCATTTCGCTTGAAACGCATTGGTGTAAAATTGGAAATAGATTAACTCCGTCTATTGTAAAATAATTAGGCTCACTCGTATTTCCAGATATCAATTCAGCTATCTGGTATTTGGATACTCCAAATTTACTTTGAGCATCTTTTAAAGATTCGCAAAAACTTGAGTCAGTAATCGTTTTTATTGTGTAGTCTTCATGAGTGGCTTGACGCTCTAAGTTTTCACCTTCAAGGTATCTTTTATCTAGGCCCAGCTCACCCAGCGTAGGCATTACTGATTCTGTTGTATGGCTAAGTGGTGCGTGCCCAATATCGTGCAGTAAACATGCAAGTCTAAGCGTCTCTTTGAGCTTTTGGCCTTCACTATTTAAAGCTAAGTGAGGGAAAATCTTATCAAAAACTTTTGAGGCTATGTTCATGACTCCAATTGAGTGGAGGTACCTGGTATGAGTCGCACCTGGAAATATATACTCTGAAAAACCAAGCTGTTTAACAGTTCTAAGTCTTTGAAAAAATCGATGTTCAAGAACAGGGATTTCACAGTCCAGAATATGAATGGATCCATGTACGGGGTCTCTAACTTCCATAGTTACTCTTTTTCTAGCTTATCAGCATTGGATTTGAGCCACTCAATTATATCTCGTGACTCAAATAGGGGCTTTCCGTCGATGTATAGACAGGGCACTGTCGATCGCCCTGTTTGCTCTTGGTGGTATTGTCCATTTGCTGGATCTTGCCTCGTATTTTTATAAT
>Ga0257116_1001769_pt1 | contig 12880 bp, 14 predicted proteins | sample SI112_120mmetaG_FD_190150 | JGI IMG/M metagenome (GOLD analysis project Ga0257116, IMG submission 190150) | Marine microbial communities from Saanich Inlet, British Columbia, Canada - SI112_120m | ecosystem: Environmental > Aquatic > Marine > Inlet | place: Canada: British Columbia | collected...
AATTTTCTCACCATCTAATGCTCTCATAACGAAGTTCATTCTTTCATTCATAACCGAAGATTCCTTCCAAGGCATGCAACCCCCTTTGTTTGCAGTACCTTAAAAAGTGTAAACCATGTATCGAGAATAAAATGTAAAGTATGTGTCGAGAATGGACCGCGCGGTTTGGTCGGCGAGGGCGAGGGCGAAGGCGAGGTATAATGGTAAGGGCAACGATAAGGTTGGGGGTATGGGATCTTCAGCTGTTACTTTTCAAAAAGCTGAACAAGATGAGGGTCTTTTTTCTGATTTGATTCGAAGAGCTTGTAGAAAAAGATATTTCGGTAAATATACTTCACGTAATTATTGGTCTCATTAAAGGGAATATCTTCTATATTAACTAAGATATTTGAATTAGCTGACATTATATTTTTTTCCCATCTCTTAACTCTATTCTCGCCAGCGTTGTAGGCAGCTAGAATATAAACCCAATTATTTTCGAATTGCTTTGAGAGTTTTTTGAGATACTTAATACCAATTTTGATATTGGTTGAAGGGTTATAGAGCTCACTCTTTCTGACGTTCTTGTTATAAATAGTTGCAGTAGAAGGCATTAATTGCATAAGCCCTCTAGCTCCTACTGGAGATTTGGCCTTAGGGTCAAAGGCTGACTCTTGTCTAATCAGTGACAAGATATATAGGGGATCAATGCCTGAGTTTTGGAGAGATTGCTTTACTTTCTGCAGGTAGCTTATGGGAAATAGATTCTTACTCACTTGATCACTAACTTTTAGATCTCCAGATCTCATGGCCGAAAAGAGCAGCTTAAAGTTGAGTAAGTGCTCATCATTATTTCGGAGTATATTAGAAATATCTAATAATTTTTGAGAGTGGAGCAATTGGTGGAGGTTTTTGTCTGGATGTGATGCATTTTTCAAGATCAAAGAGTTTGAGAACTTTTTTGTATTTTCAATTTCTTTGGTGAGAAAATATTCATTTTTGGTTAGAGACCAAAGCCTGATCAATTTTAATCTATTTCTATATTGTGAAGAAAAATTGGAATCTTTTGTTTTTATGAAGGCAGAGTTGTCAGTTAGCACTGAATGAATTCTGGCTTTACCTTTGCCGCTGAATTCACTTTTTAGCCTCATAGTTGAAACGATTGAGTAATAAGACAGAGGTGACTCTTCTATTAAGTGATTGTAGTATTTTAACGCAAGCTTTCTTTGACTGATAGACTCCATGGTGAAGGCCATCCAAAATTGAAGCTTGGGATTAAGTTTCTTAAACTTATTGTGAAGTCGATACCTATTAATAATCAAATTTGCATTTTTAAATTTATCTTGTCTTAAATAGATCCACATAACTCGGAAAATGAACTCTTCTCTTGATGAAGAAGGGGCAATTTTGATTCCATACTCAAAGAGATTCTGAGATGCCTTATATCTTGCCCTGGAGCTCAACATTTTTCCCATTGTAAAAATGTTCTTAGAGGCTTTTGAGGTTAAATATTTCTTAGGTGCCTTTGAAACAACATCAATATAGTCTTTTACAAGAGTATGAAGGTCATTTGTATTGTCATCACTATTTCTAATAGATTCTTTCAAGTTCTTATACATATTGTCATATGTGACATATTCTTTCATGTCTTCTTTCTTCACTTCTTTTTTGACTTTGATGGAACTTACACCAATTGATCTTAGAATTTTTTTATCAACATCCCTAGTCGATTTTAAAACCTTAAGTTTTATAAAAGGTTTCAACGTTTTTCGTAGGTGGGAATTCGACTTTATTTTTCGAACAAAAGCATTTTTGATATTTTCGTTGGAGGAAAAAATAAAGTGATTAATTTGCGAGACTAAAAAATCGCTCAGGTATTCATTGTGTGACTTAGCAGCGCTGAGGGTTAATAGTTTTAAGCGACATAACTCCTTTCCTTTTTCCTGAAAATGAGTGACTCGTTTTGAGGAGTTGCTATGTATTATTATAGGTTCACAAATTTTTTTAAAACTATTAATTGATTCTATTTGTTTAATTTTTTTTAGTTGGGCAAGCCCTCTGCGGTATTCAGAGAAAAGTGAGCTATTCTTTGTCTTGAGAAGCCAGTGATTAATTTCATTTAAAGAAGCTGTGCCGTTATTTAGTTTATCCAGAATTGTAATTAAATTTTTAGATAGGTAAATTTCGGATTTTGTAAGTGCTGTATTAGGTGAGGTGTGCTCACTGCTCATTTCTTGTTTTTTTACACCTGCTGCAAGAGTTGGCAGCATATAAACTAACAATATTGCTAATGCTGAAAAGCTTCTTAAACCCAAATTGCCTCCTGCAAATAGAGCTCACTATTTTGATTACTTTGCTTTAAATCTTTCCTGGATTTCAGTTAGCTTGGTATTTATTTCACCAAGTACTGATTTTTTGTCCTCGGGGACTACGAGTGAAAGATTATTTATATAAGAAGAGACTTCAGACAAATAAGCGAAGTCATCGTTATGTTCTTGTGTCATTTTTTCTACGGCATTATTGTAAGCTTCTGCCACTTCCATAAACTGATCACCTTTACGGAAAAAGATCTTCTGGGGTGGTCCACCTGCCGCAATGTCTTTCAATGATTTAGTTAGTTTAAACATAGGTCCAGCTATCTTATGGCTCTGAACAATAGAGACCAGAAACACTAGTAGTATAAACACTAATTGCATTGAACCCAAGGCGGCAAAAACCTTGAACTCTATTGTAGCAAGCTTGTCAGCGGGAATGATGTGCTCCAAAAGTCCGTAAATTACAGCTGGATACATCAAGCTTGATATAAAAACCAATGAGCACAAAAATAGGCTAAACCTAATTTGGAACCTGGGGTTAATTAAAATTATTTTCCTATGTGAAGCCACAAAAGTTACTCCTGAAAAAATCAGTCTGTTTAATTATAATAAGTTGAAAAAGAATTTGAATCTAGCCGTATTTTGTTCCATTTGCCTTTTTTTGCTGGAAAGCTAAGAAATGTGGACCAACTAATTTACTCTGAGACTTAACTGACAGAAATAGTACATTTTGCTGTGCAGGCTCCATTGCCCCCATAGGGGCAATGAGATATGGTATTAGCCTTGATTTTTGTTTTGGAGGAATTATATGGATGCACAAGCCACAGAGCTTCTGGGAAAGGTTATTAACCCTTGCACAGGTGCCTCAATCGCAGATGAAGATAGAATTGAAAGTGTAACATTCAAGGGTGATGAGTTGGTTGTAAAGTATAAAAGGGATGGAATACCTAATAAAGAAAAGCAGGAAATGGAAGGAGCAATGCTTGAGTGCCTAAGTCAAGTTTGCTCGGTAGATGATATTTATATTCTTTCTTCCTCTACTGAAAAAAAATTAACTGGTGAGCAAACGGAACAAAAAGAGCAGTCTGAGCCAAAAGCTGCCCCTCATTCTCATGCAGGTTCACTTCCGGCCAAGAAAAAACTTGAGCAAGTTGATCACATAATCGCTGTTGCCTCAGGCAAGGGTGGAGTTGGAAAATCAACTTTTACTACAAATTTAGCTGTGACCTTAAAAAATGCAGGATATAAAGTTGGCGTTTTGGATGCAGATGTTTATGGACCATCCATTCCAATGCTCTTTGGTAAGCGAACTGAAAAACCAAAAGTAAACGATGAACAAAAAATTCTCCCTCTTGAGTCAAATGGAGTTCAATTTATTAGCTTTGGTCTATTCGTAGAAGAGCACGATCCAGTTATTTGGCGAGGACCTATGCTAGGCGGAGTGTTAAAGCAGTTTTTATTTGATGTTTCTTGGGGAAAACTCGATTTTTTAATTATTGATCTCCCTCCTGGAACAGGGGATATGCAACTCTCTCTTGCTCAAACATTAGAGCTAGATGGAGCCGTTGTGATTTCGACTCCTCAAGATGTGGCCTTGCTTGATGCAACCAAGGGCCTCAATATGTTTAAGAAAATTAATGTTAATATATTGGGAATGGTTGAAAATATGAGCACCTTCGTTTGTTCTTCATGTGGAAATGAGCATGATATATTTGGAAGTGGTGGTGTAGAGAAAGCATGTGAGAAGCTTGAAACAAATTATCTCGGCAGCATTCCACTTGAGCTGGAATTGAGATTATCTGCCGATGAAGGTAAACCATACATGGCAAATGAGAAGTTCCAAGATAGGAGCGTTTACAAGTCTTATGTGCAAGTTGCTAACAAGCTTGTTAAAGAGGTGGGCGCCAAAGAAAAAAAGGGAACTATTTCAAAGATTTTTAACAAACTTATGAATTAGACTGCAGAGGTTTTTATAAACTCTTTATTTGATACTCTAGAAGAGCAATGTTCTTTTCATTTTACAGGAAAGATCAATGTGGTAAATCCTGACTCGAAGCAGATTTTAGGGATGGTCCTCATTGAGGATGGAAATATTCTATCATGCAAGTTTAATGGGACTATTGGTGAGAAATCACTACTCAATATATATATTGATGAGTGCGAAGGAAGGAAAATAGGGTTTATCATAGAGCCTGAGATTATTGGAGATACACCACAAAATATCAGAAAATCACTAAGTAAGCTGAAAGAAAAAGTGGCTTCTGATTTTAAAAAGTATACGAATACAAAAAGTCTAAGGCCTAGTGATGGCATCATCTTACAGATTGATGATGGCTTTTTGATTGACGGAAGTGATGTTAGTGCAGAAGAATATGAAATTCTTTTTACACTCTCAGACTATTCTAATGTCGGTGAGCTATATAATAAGTGTCCACTGCTTGATTATCAAATTACTGAAGCACTTGTTAGCCTTAGAAAAAAAAGCGCAATTAAAGTTATTTCAAATATAGGAAGTGAACAATGAGATCTCAAAAACACAATCAAGGCGAATTGAAAGAATTAAAGGTAAAGATTGAATCTGAAATTGTTGATTGTATTCACCTGATGGCAGATAAATCTGAAATGAGTATTGATGAGATAGTCGTTATTGCATTAAAACGATATCGTTCAAGACATTCGGACTTGCTAAGCGAACACCCAGTAACCGACTAGTATACTGATCTCAGTTTGAATTTCAAGTGGCGTATTCCTCGTCGGAGTGTGCTACACGCCTTCCTCGTCATCCACTCACTTGAAATCCAAACTGGGATCAGTTTGAATTATTTTAAATTTCTTCTGCCATGAACAAATTTTTCTTTCAAGGTACTGTAATATGTTTTTTCAGGATTCTGAACATAAAGTACCCCGTGTCCGCGACTTTTCCCAATTTGTATAAGGTCATTGTGCTCAAGTGAAAAAAATGATTGGCCATCAAGAGTTAGTGTAATTGTTTCTTTCTTATCAAGAAGTCGAATTAATATTTTTTTGTCATTGGGAATTACGAGCGGCCTGTGGTTAAGGGAGTGAGGGCAAATAGGGGTTAGCAAAATCGTTTTGACCTCAGGGTGAACGATGGGTCCTCCTGCCGCTAGTGAATATGCGGTTGACCCGATTGGAGTACTAATAATTAAACCGTCTCCAGATACATTTGCAATATGTTCCTCTTCATTTTCAATACTTAAAGAAAACATTCTTGCGATGTCATTTTTTGAGATGACAGCATCATTAACAAACTGACCATGAAATATTTTTTTGCCATTTCTGAAAACTTGAACCTTATATAAGTCAATTTTTCCTTGAGGAAGTTTACCTCCAAAAAAATCTGAAAGACCATCGTAGAGGTTATTTTTTCCAAATTCTGTTAGAAACCCAAGATTGCCTAAATTGACTCCGAAGATTGGGGACTTCGACTTTTTGTAATTTCTAGCAGCGCCAATTAGAGTTCCATCTCCTCCCAGCGTAACAACAAGATCAGACTTACTAAAGATGTCGCTTTCTTGTATGTATTCAAATGAATCTAATACCTTGGCGGAGAATATTTTTTCAAGTCGTGGCAGCTCAAATTCTAGGAATAGAATTTCTTTGCCTCTTCTTTTTAGCCACTGTGATAAATTCGGCAATAAATTTCTATAGGGAGATACAACTTCAGGCTTGAGAACAATTAGTACTTTTTTCTTCGAACTCATATTTTTTTTCCACTATTTTATTTGGATATAGCATAGTATCAATTGTTTTCATGAGATCGACAAAGGGTTTTTCGAAAACACGACATCCATACCCTCTTGCCCTCTCTAGAACTTGTTCTGAGCAATAAGCAGTGATTATTGTAAATTTTTGTGAAATTTCCGCAGGGGATAATTTAACTTTAGTGGCCTCAATAATATCAAAACCGGTTGTGTCTCGCAGCATGAGGTCACAAATAATGAGATCAAACTCATTGTTCATTATTAGCTCTATGCTCTCTTTTCCCAGTGAGGTGCCAATGCATGAATGGCCTTTGGCCCCAATTATTTTGAGGAGCGATTTTTGAATCAGAATCTCATCTTCAATTATTAGTACATTCATAATTATCTTCCATGTTAATCGGTAGTTTTAGCACAAATGAGCTACCGCCAAGAGTGCCAGCTCCAAGGTGTATCAGGTTACCACTTAGCTTTTGAGACAAATTTTTACAAATTGCAAGGCCTAGCCCTGTACCACTTTTTTTGCTGGTACAAAATGGCTTAAATAGGTTTTCTAAAATATTTGGATCTATTCCAGGCCCTGCATCGTCAACTGTGATTTCAATTATTGAATCATCGAAGTTTTTTTCTACTGTTATTAAAATATCAAAACTCTTCTTGCCCGTGCGGTTATTTATGGCCTGAGCACTATTGATTAAGAGGTTGAATAATATTTGGGTAATCCAAGTTGGATTAGTATTAATTAGAATCGGATCGTCATTTAAGCTTTGATGGAACAAGACATTTTTTTTAAGAAAACGTATTTCACTTTTTGCTAGTGTAAGGCTCTCGTTAATAATTTTTTTAAGACTTACAACTTCGAGTTGATTTTTGTCAGTATAAAGTTTTGAAAACATTTCGATAATTTCATTGCATCTTTGTACATTGAAAGAAATATCTTGCAATGATTCTTTCAACTCAATATCACCGGTATCGGCTTCTAGCATGTCACAATATAGTTTAAGACCAAATAGTGGGTTGCTGAGTTCATGCTTTAGGGTGTTGAGAAGCTCGCCAAGTAGTGAAATTCGGTTAAAGTGATGGATATCACTAATGAGGTCCTCGTTATTCTCAGTGGCCGTTGAAAAAATGAGGTCCTTATTGGAGCTTAAGTGGTAAATCCCTTTTATGGGAACTTCGGCATCTTTATTATTCCAAGATTTATTTGAATAAAAATGCTTATCACCAGACTTTGTTGAAATATTAATGGATGTTGGAAACTGATTAATCACCTCTTTCAAAAGTTTTTCATTGAAATTGATATGCTGAACTTTAATGATGGGGGTAACTAGAGATTCAAAAACCGTTTTGAGGTATGAAAATGATTCCACATCATTTTCTGAAAAAGGTAGAAAGTCATTTCGAGTCAAGAAAGTAATTGTATTGTAGTTTGAAAGCGAATTAGTAAATGCAAATGTATTACCAATAATTGGGATTTTTTTTGTTTTGAAATCATTTTGAGCGAAAACATTTTTCTTACTTTTTTTAATGGTCTTAGAAACGCGATTAAATAGTGAAGTACTAACTTGAAACTCAGTAAACGTTTTATTTTCATAAATACATGCCGAGCAGCTTTTCATACCCTTCTGATGAACAATAAAGATAACAGTTTCAAATGATTTAAATTCCTCACTTCCAAGAATCAGTTGCGGAATTGTTAAGAATTTATTTTTAAAGAGGCCTTCAATTTTTAGGCAGTGGAGGATTTTAATCGGAAAATGTTTTTTAGAAGATGATATTTTTTGCCATTTTTGGTACCACGCCTTTGCGTTTTCATTTTCAGTTTGCACTTTATTGAAGTAAAAACTGGATTTGTTGGTAAATGCAGAGGTATACACCGATAGAAAACAGCGGTGCTTAGCAGTTAATTTTAAAGTGTAGTTTTGCCTTCTAGTTAGTCTAGCTTTGCATTTTTTAACTCGGGAATGGCATTGATTTTCCACTGAGTAAGATTATCTACTAGTTCGTACTCCAGCAAGTCACAAAGCATGATTAGGTCGTTTTTCTCTTTTGCGGGAAGAAGTGCTTTCATGATTGCAAGTAGGTGAATTTCTAGCTGATGAAAGGTTTTATTTGAACTTAGTCTTTTATTGTATTTTGTTCTTAAAGTATGATGGACATTAGCCAGTAGTTGCACAAAAAGGTCAAGAGATTCTACCACCTGTGCAAAGCAGCTATTGGCTTGGTCAATCTCATTTTTATTATAGTGCCCTGTTAGCTTATTAATTCGCAAAATGATTGTATCTATATAGTCAGGACAAGCTGCTAGAGCATCAAAGGCAAGATCAATTTTATTTTGAAAAGAAATATCAATTTCTCCAAACTCACTTAATTTTCTCTCCCAAAAAGGTGATGATTCACCATCTCCAACATTTTGGCCATCAACTAAAACTGATGAGATAACATCTTCGTCAGTGGCGTATCGGTGTAACACAGAGTCTAGAACTTGATTTAATGTCGTTTCTGCTTCAAAAATATCTTGAAGTCTTTTTGCATTTAGTGAGATCTGGGCCATGTTGTTTTCCTAATTGTTAACTGCTTCAGTCGTTTCAGACTTTGGTTTCACATCTTTGTTTTCTTTCAATGTGGAATCAATCAGTTCATGTAAGATTGAGCTAATATGGTTTTCTTCTCTGTAGCAAAGAATCGCATTTTGAGAAATTTCTAAAATACTATGGCCTTTTAGAAAGGCCTTCTTTACATGGAAATAATCGATTATGGGGCAAATGAGTTGATAAATCCCACCAAGTTGAAAACTAAGAGTATCAATTTCTTGGAGCTTATCAGAGTTTTCTTTTATTCTTTCAATGGGAGGTTTTTCTAGTTGAGCATCTTGCAAAATATAGGTTGAGAATTTCTCTCCAAATGTATTTAGCTCAAATAGACTTTCAATTCCTTTTCTGTAATTAACGAGGTGTTGGTATGTGTTTTCGTTTAATTTAGGAAAGGGTAGGTTTAACTCTTTGGACTCAAAGATATAAGACCAAATGATATTGTAGAGGACCTTAAAGGTATCCTCGACTGATGTTTCGCTTTTAATGACAGTGTCGAGGCAAATACCAGACGCGCAAAGTGAAGAGACGTAAATATTTGCAGAACCTAAATGGCACTCAGGTACGTTTTCTCGCAACACCTTCTCATTAACATCAACACCTGCGAGAGAGGCATTTACAACATAATTAACGAGTTGATAACTAATATCTCCGTGACAAGGCAGTAGTTGGCATTTATCAGTCAAATTGCACGGAAAGCACTTTACCTTAGGGGTGATATTGATATTTTTGTCCCCATAGGGAGTTGTTTCATGCGGGCGAACTGAACCGAGTGAGAGAGTGATCGTCTTTACTCCCTCAAAGGCTGCAAGATGACCACCCATTGAATCATGGCCCAGAAAAAGAGAGGCCCTTGATATCGTATCCTGGATTTCTCTAATAGAGGTTGTTCCAACAACATTATCTATTCTTTGCGTATATTTTGCTAGAACAATGCTCGAGGTGATTTGATCAGCATTTTCAGTATCAGCCCCAGAGCCCATGATTGTAACTTTGTACTCAGGGTTGTCTTTTAGAATTTGATATATTAGTTCAACCCATTTATTTGGAGTCCAACACTTCTTCGCATTGGAAGCAAAAGGATGTACAACAATATTTTTTTCAGGTTTTTTAGGTTTATGAGGGAGCAGGTACTCACTTTTTGCACCTAAAATAAATCGATAAATATCGACGAGGTTAAATGGACAATTTGTTCCGCGCATAACATTTGAATAAACGTATTGGCTCCATTGATCTAAAACCATCAAATTGCTTAGCTTGTCTCTCCAAAGTCCCAATCTATGTCTGCAAGGAATGAGACTTGTAAGGTAGCCTGATGTCTTGGAAAATGAGAGGTTGATACAAACATCAATTTCATCTTCTTCAAACTGTGAAAAGAAATCTTTTAAATTATTTCTTACATCAGCTAGGTCTGGTTTTTTGACAGTTTTACTGTAGAAGAATTCCCTTCGATCAAATAGATAGAATTTATCAAAGATATCTTTGAAATTATGAGAAAGCGGCTCACAAAATGACTTTCTTCCTACAAAAATCAATTTTACTGTAGGGTGCTGCCTTTTGAGCTCTCTTGCGGCCATAAGGGTTTGGATTGCATCCCCAATGCGCGTTGTCTGTACAATGCAAATAGTGTGGCTTTTCTTTTCTTGATTCTGGCTCATCTAGGCATCCTCTTCTAGTAAGGCCGCTAAAAAAAGTACTTGCATCTCTTGCTCTGTAAGCTCTTTGTTTTGAGTGGTTTTTCCCTTTATTTCCTCAAGAGCATTAAAGATCTCAATATTAATAGGTGTGCTCATGTATCCTCCTGATACTTAAGCTGGGTAAGCTCAGCGAATTTAGTAACTTATTTCACCAACTTTGTTGGTGCTAAGTATTTGTGCCCGTTTGTTGTAGACAATAAAATCGTCTATGCAGGTATTTAGTGTCTGAAGATTATTTTTCAAACCATATAGTAGTCTCTCTGTTCGCTCTCTATTTTGCTCTACTGATTTCACATGCATATTTTCGACTTCACCTCTAAACATATTGAGAGCAACTGAAGTGAGATGGTCGTTATCACCTCCATCAATGAGTAGAGTGAAGCGATCAATAAATTCCTTCGATTGTTTTTGTGAGACCTGAGATGATTTGATATTTCTTAAAGTTGTTAATATTAACCGAAGATAATATGTCACTGACGTTTTCTGCGCATCAGCCCAGCATTTTAATTCATCTTCTTTGAATAGAGTTCTAATATGTTCCTTAAATCCATCACCCTTAAAGTTTGTTAGAAGTCGCAGACTATATTCAGCTGCAAAGATTCTTGTTAACTCGAGGTGAACATTAAAATCTCCAGCAATAGGGACATAGCAAATATACTCACCAACATTTCGAACACAGTATAAAGTTAAGTTCTGAGAGTATCTTTCTGGAGCATGGTATTTTGGGTCGTGTAGAGTGTTTAATGCATAGAAAATATCTTGGCTTTTAACAATGGCCTTGCAGTCAGCAAAATCATCTTGGGACCTCTGGTCTTTGGGTGTGACGCATGGACGGTACAATGTAATAGGGGATAGGATTAAATTTCCTTCTCCAATTGTCCCTTGCTTAAAAATGGGAGCATTTCCCATTGAGACTTCGAGAACTTTAGTCTTACAAAGATCAGCAGCATGTTTTATGGCGGTACAAGGAGTTATCAAGTAGTCCAAGTTCTTTAGAACTGAAGGTAGAGCAGTGAAATCAGTCTCAATTGTAATCAGCTCATTATCAAAGAATTTATTAATATGTGTTGATGCCTCAATTTCTTTGTCACAAGGGGCAATTAATAGAACAGGGAGAAATCGCTCTTCTTTTCTCATTAGTTTGATCAGACCAATAATTGTTTCAACACTTATATCTTTGGACTCACTTGATGACTTTAGTTGAATGCCAACTGTATATCTTGTTGTTTCGCCATCTTCATTCTTTGTTAGCGATGAAAATTTTTGTTTGCAAAGCTCATCATTGCTTGCCACTGACTTGAGCCCATAATTATTTGATTTTTCAACATTTGCAATTAGAGAGTAAACATCTTGCAAGTGAAGTGGTGTGTATTTATAGCTTGGCATAACTTCATTCAAATAAAGGGACGCCTTGCTTGAATGAATGATATTTGATTGTTGTCCGTGCTTTATTCCACAAAAACTTTCACTTTCAAAAAATGAAGTGAGATATGAAGAGACTGGATCATTTGTATAGTTGAATACAATCTCCCACTTCGTATTTTTAAGCTCACGAAGCTGATTGTTAAAGCTATCAACAAGAAGCGAAGCATTGAAAATTCGATTGCGTTTTAGCATTAATAAATGTTCGCGATCGATATATGTAAAGTGGTCAATATTTTCAATTTTTTCAGCGACCTTTTTATTAACTTTAAAGGTTAAAAGAGTTATTTTAGATTGCGGAAAACGATCTTTAAGAGAGCTTGCAATATAACCCGTGGTCATAACATCCCCGAGTCTTTTTAAATTAATAATTAGAATTTCTTTCATTGGTTATCTCTCCCACCGCAGTCGTGTTCCCTTGTGATTTCATTCAATGCTAAGAAGAAGAAATCAAGTGGCTCACTGTGGATATGTTTTTCTTTAACTGTATGCAAAAACTCATCAAAACCACTATCTTGATGATACTCGCCTATATATTCTTTTAGCTCTCTACTTCTCATGGAGCCAGAGATTTCCCCTAGTGTATTGGGGGCTGAGTATTTTAAAAACTTAGTAAAATAATCATTGTGAAGGTTGAAGCTGGCAGGGTGTGATATAACAGCTGGCTTTTTTAATAAAAAATCAATTAGATCATGGTCTTCGTATATTGATTTGATATCCCTGCCTGCGATAATTGCAATGTTTGGATCTCTCGTTTCATTAATTTCCAGGTAGTAATTGTAAATTTCGACACCTGGTTCTAATACAAAGATTTTAAAATCTTCTCCATATATAGAGCGCAAATTTCTAGCGAATTCAATTACGTGATATCCAAAGCCAAGACCTAAAACAAGAAGGTTAGCATTTGATTTAATCTGCTCTTCATTTTTTTTAAAAATGGTTTCAGCTTCTTTGATTGGATTGTAAGCACTGTGAAGATGGATCTGATTAATAATCGGAATTTTGTGGCCTGATTTGGATAGCTTAATTTTAATATGTTGATCTTTAGAAACGTCCATGTTTTTTCCTATTGGTAAGTCTTTTACACAACGACAATTAGCTCACGACATCCGATTATTGTCAATATCAGTCGGGCATCTATCGCTTTACGTCTT
>Ga0257116_1001770_pt1 | contig 12879 bp, 11 predicted proteins | sample SI112_120mmetaG_FD_190150 | JGI IMG/M metagenome (GOLD analysis project Ga0257116, IMG submission 190150) | Marine microbial communities from Saanich Inlet, British Columbia, Canada - SI112_120m | ecosystem: Environmental > Aquatic > Marine > Inlet | place: Canada: British Columbia | collected...
CCAGAGATCACCCTCTACCTCACTCTGGGAGCTGGGACAGTATTATTTGGAATTGTATTCTTCACAAAAAAAGTTACAAACAACCTGGGAACCCAAAAAGAGAGACTAAGCCTAAAAATGTATAAAGTTCTCTCTGAGTCTTTTAAGGGAATTAAGGATATAAAGGTTTTTAATAAAGAAAGATTATTTTCAGAAGAGTACGAAGAGCAAAGTGAGCAGATGATAAAAGTTGATACTGGATTCAATACTCTTAGTATCTTCCCCCCTTACTTAATCGAGTTTATAGGAATTGCTTCAATTATTCTTGCTGTCAGATTTCTTTTGTTATCTGGCACAAGTATTAAAGAGATTCTCCCTCTTGTGACATTCTATGTTATGGCTGCATACAGAATGCTACCGATTCTATCAAGATTCCCTGGAAATATTCACTTACTAAAATTTTACTCTTTTGCACTCGATATTATCTACCGAGACCTGAGAGATCTTTTTACAAACAAGAACACATTCAAAAAAGATTCCTCGCATACTGAAAATCCAATAACTTTCAATAAAAATATTTCTATTGAATCACTCAAATTCAAATATCCAACAAGAGAAGATCAAGCCCTTGGAGATGTTTCGCTTGAAATTCCCTATTGTAAGACGGTCGCCTTTATTGGGAGGTCTGGATCTGGAAAGACTACTCTTGTAGATCTTTTAATGGGCCTTTTCCCCGCCGATAGTGGAAAAATTAAATTAGATGGAGTTGAACTAACTGACCATAGCCTATTTCGTGATCTTATCGGATATGTCCCGCAAAATATCTTCCTCCTCGATGACACCATTGCTAGAAATATTGCGTTTACAACGGGACATGAGCAAATCGATAGAGAAAAAGTTAGTATTGCGCTAAAGCTAGCACAGCTCGATGAACTAGTTTCAACTCTTCCTAAAGGTATCGACACCTACGTGGGGGAAAATGGTGTGCAAATCTCTGGTGGACAAAGGCAGAGAATAGGAATCGCTAGAGCTCTGTACAAAGATCCTGCGTTACTTGTCTTTGATGAGGCCACTTCATCACTGGACAATGAAACAGAAGCAGAGATCATGGATTCAATTTATTCACTGGGAAAATCTAAAACGATTTTAATCGTTGCTCATCGGCTATCAACAATTAAAAACTGTGACATTATTTATCTTATGGGATCGGGGAAAGTTCTTGATACCGGAAAATTTGATGAGCTTTCAAAGAAGCACCCTGATTTTTTTAAGTTAGAAAATCAAGTTTAGGACCATTTACTTTTTTGCCACAAAAAATATGTCATCGCCTTTTTCTTCCCATTTAGTAACCTTAGAAAAACCACTTTCTTTAATGATTTTTTCTAGAAAAGGCTTATCAAAAACTGATTTAACTTCATTTTTAGAACCAAGTAATGTTTCTACAAAACTTCCACAATCTGCATTTCTTTGATAGTTCGTTGAAATATGGTGAAAGTCTGGAGCTTTTATCTTCAAAACACCAGTCGGATTTAGAGCACAATTTAAGGTAGTTAAAAATTCATTTAAATGAAGATGGGAGACACGCTGTAAAACATCAACAGCATAAATTTCATCAAATTGAGAAACCTGATCTATTGAGCCAATTTCTTCAAGTCCGGCACTGCTATACCCAGGAGCCACGTCACTACTTACATAGCCCAAGCTATGCCCATTTTTCTCAATATCTAGTATTTTTTTATTCTTCTTTTGAACCATAATCCATGTCAAAAACGGCTTCACTGTAATTGAAACTGAAATCGTTTACGTTTCGCTCCATATTGTCAGGGTCAACGCCACGCTTTTTATCATCCTTAAACTGCTCTTCTGGATTAACGTTATTCTCAGTGGCTCCAGTTCGGATGTAGCGATCTTCTGTAAGACCTAGACTTAATAGTTCATTTAACTTTGAGGCCCCTTCCTTGATACATTCCATGATTCTTTCTTCAGTCATTTGGGTCATATTCACACAGATATCTTGTCTTTCTGTGATTAAATCAAGGTAAGCATCTTCATCTTTAATAAACCCATGCTCCTTAGCATACTCATACATTCCAGTATAAGGCAGTGGGAGAAGAAATCCCATACTTGGATAAACTTTGTTTTTGTAGCACATATCAAAAGTTTCTTTGATGGTTTCTTCTGTTTCCATAGGGTAACCAAAAACAACACTTGTATTGGATGTAATCTTAGCTTCTTTTAAAATCTTAATTTGCTCAGAGAAATATTCTGGCTCAATTTTCTTATTCATCATTTCGAGAATTTCTTTATTGGCCGACTCTAATGAGAAACCAACTGCTGTACAGCCTGACTTTCTCATTTTATGAGCAATTTCTAATTTTCTTTCGTAGGGAACTTTTTCTTTTCCAAATAAGTCAGTTCTGATAGCTGCTGACCATTCAAATTTAAGACCTGACTTAAGGATCTCATCAACCATTTTTTCTACTTGGGGAAGTGAGGCAAAACTTAAATCGTCCCAAAAGTTAAAAAGATTGGCACCGTAAGTATCGATGTGGCTCTTTATCTCTTCCATTACGAGTTCAGGTTTTCTGAACCTATAGGGATCATCCCAAAAAACGTAATGACAGAAAGTGCACTTAAAAGCACATCCTCTGGCGGTAGCAATAGAAAATGGACGACTCACTTCTTTATCTTTACCGGCCCTTCCAAGGCTAACACCAGCTGTTTTTGACATATAGAGATCAATATCAAAAAGTCCCCAATTAATATGAGGTAGCTCGTTAATATTACATGCCTTTCTAGGTAGATTTTTTCGAACATTACCGTTTGAATCACGGTAGATTATTCCTTCCACAGAAGCTAGCTCAGCTCCCTCATTGAGAGATTTGATTACTTCAACAGCTGTATACTCCCCTTCACCTTTTATCCCGATATCAACAGGACAACTTGCAAATAAAACTTCAGGACAACTTCCACCAATAGAATTTCCAAACACTACAGTGGCTTCTGGTTGGTGTTTTTTGATAGTACTAGCAAGCCACTTCATCCACTTGTAGTGGGTAATAATTGAGCCCGACATAACAACATCAAACTTATTATCAGCAAAATATTTGTCAACATGCTCGTCTGAATATTCATGGATATCAATATCTAATAATTCAAACTCATATCCAGCTTGTTGAACAACTGTCATCACAGAAGCAAGTCCAACTGGCAAAATACTATGCCCTTCTCTTAGAGATGGGTTTACAAATAAAATTTTGATCTTCTGTTCCATGCCTACTCCTTAACTAGAGGGTTAAACAGATTTGCGTATTTCGCGAGCTGCGAATACGCCTTCAATTATGGCACAATCGCAACGTGTTAATCACCCTGAAAATATTGACCAAAATAGAATGGAATCAAAATTTTGTCACGTTTTTATCGCAATTCCAATTACTAAAGATGACCACACCAAGAGCTTTGGGAGCTAAAAACCACATACCCGAGTAAAGAAGTCCGTTACCTAACGCACCTCACCCCATTTTCTTCAGAAACACAGCTTTTATAGTAAAATTGTTAGGCTTAGTGCATATTTAGGGAATGGAATCAAAAGAGCACATTTATATTATGTTTCCCCTATTTAACAGAATTGAGATGACCCTTAAGTGTCTCCAGGGTTTCTATAGTCAGGATTATCCCAATTTTTCGGTTCACCTTTTCGATGATGGGTCCACTGACGACACTCAAAACTTGATCGCCAAGCACTTTCCCAAAACAGAAGTCATAAGAGGAGAGGGAGATTATTGGTGGACCAAGTCAATTAACCAAGTCCTTAGAAAACTTATTACTCAAGCAGGTGAGAATGATTTTTTTCTTACCTCAAATAATGACACATGGATTGAGCCTAACTTTTTATCAACACTGATCCAAAGAAAACAATAGATCCATTGTAGGCAGCCGCTTAAAAAATGCGGCCAATGTGGAAATGATTACTCCGTGTGGATACTACTACTCTCCTGAGATTGTAGGTTTCACACCAGCTCCAGCTGTTATCGAGGGAAAGAGAGTGATAGATGCACTTGGGTGCAGAGGAACAATAATTCCATCAGAAGTTTTTAGAAAAGTGGGAGAATTTGATGAAATTAACCTCCCCCATTACGCAGCTGATATTGAATTCTTCTTGAGGGCCCACAAGGCTGGTTTTAATATCCTAGAAAGTGATACTGCTTACACATTTGATCTCGAACCACCTGAAACGGCTCAAGCTGAATTTGCTGGGATGAAACTCTACGATGTTTTATTTTCAATTAGGTCAAAATCTAACCTCAAAGCTAGGTTTGCAATAATTGATAAGCATGGTCCAGGGGGATTAAAAAATCTCAAGCTCAAAGTTGTTTCCTTTTTAACCTTAGTGAAAACATATTTTGCTCAAAGGTAAATCATTTTAAAATTCGGCTCAAAAACCTTTTAAATCTACTGGTAAATGAACTCCCAAGATATTTAAAAAACCTTCGAAACTGCTCTCTTGCTAACTCAGAGCTCTCTACATTTTTTGAAAACGTAAAACTATTAAATTCCAAATCAATGGGAGTATCGAAATAATCAGTATTCATGGCATGAGTTCCAGAACTATCATTTCCAATATTTTGAATCAAACTGGTCCCTGGATAAAGACAATGACCATTTTGAAGGAAGGCATATGCATACCAAGAGATTGCCCAACTTTGATTTTTTCCACAGGCTGCATCCTCTAACATTTTGGTATAAGGATATGTGCTTTCAAAATCAAATTCATGAGCTAAGCCAGAACTAACAATTTGGTCAAGGTAGCCTTGCGGATTAAGCTCTAGGCCACTCCAACGATCCTTCCAAGTGGCCCATCCCCAACAGTCTGCACCTTTAAGAAAAAATGTTGAACTAAGTGGCACTTTATGAGGAACAGTATACCCACTTATACAATATACTGATTGATTGCTTTGATAGAATTCTAGTGCTGAGCAAATATAGTCAAGAAAATGTGGAGATGTTACAATATCATCTTCAAGAATAATTTGCTGCTCACAAACCTCGAACCCCTTTGATACACCTTCGAAAATTGATTTTTTCAAGCCAAAATTAGTTTCTTTTTTAAATACCTGTGCATTGGGATTTCGTAATTTAAAATTCTCGGCAACTAGACTCACACTTTCAATATTTTTTAAGTCAGAGTCATTTCTAGGCCCATCAATGTGGATATGAATAGGAAACTGCCGGCAGCTATCATTTTCTAATAATGCATCTAAAGTCTTTTTTAGATGATCAGATCTATTGAAAGCAAATACTGAAATGAGGGTAGTGGAATTAATTAGAACCCCAACACTCACGAATAACTTCGTAGCTAGAAAAAGTTTCAATCACGGCGTTAACCAAATCATCACTAGTCCAGCCTTTTAAGACTAACTCACCAAGACGGATTTTTTCACTAATAACCTCACCGCCACCAATAATAGTGAGGATATGCTTAGTAAGTGACTCAGGTTGATTTAAGTCCATCAAAAATGCAGCGTCACCCACTTGATCACGCAAGCCTGGTAAATCTGAATAACAAACAGGCGTCTTAAAATGAAACGCTTCTAGGGGGGGAATATTAGAAGGGCCAAAATATGTTGGCATAACAAGTGAAAGAGACTGCTTATAAAGGTATGGAATTTCAGCTCCATTAACAAACCCAATATCATGAATTTGATCACTTATTCCGTATTCAAGGGCGCGGGCCTTAATATAGCCTGAATTACCTTTACTAATTCCTGAGAAGATTGCATCAACTTTTTGATTGTGATTTTCTTTTAAAAACCTTAAGGCCTTTAAAATATAAATATGGTTTTTGTGTGGCCAAAATTGTGCGGGATAAAAAATATAATCATTTGAAAGACCATACTTCTGTTTAATATCCACATTTCCTAAAGACTCCTGAGTATGAATCCCAGGAAGAAGATTAACTACTTTGACCCTTTCTGAGTCGACACCATATCTATCAACGATTGTACTGCTTAAATGTTTTGAAACAGCTGTTACAGCAACAGCTTTTTTGAGAACTGTACTATAGAGCATTTCTCTTTCATTAAATTGAGTAGCATTTCTAACTTCAGGAAACTCATTGAAATCTCTGTGACATAAATCCCACACTGTAAATACATAGGGAATGATATTAAAATCAAGAGCTAGCAAAGAGGGTGATAAAAAATATATTAAATCTACACCCTGATTATTTATTAAATCTGTTTCAATCTTCTTTTTTTCTAAATTAAATTTACTGAAAATCCTAAGCCAGCAATCATTTCTCATGATACGTCGATGAATTTTCGAAAGTATTCCTTCTTGCAATAAATCTACATTCAATCCGATGTCAGTATATTGCTGTTGTACTTCTTTATTAGTTGTAAAAAAATAAAACTCAAATCTATCATGAGATAATTTAGAAAATAATTCGACGATTTTGGCTTCGTACTGAAACCCACCACCAGAATCTAAATCGGAACCTACATTAAAAGCTATTTTCATTTTTTCCTAAGTACCCATACGACATACCAGCTGCCAAACGAAGGACTCTCATCTGTTAGCCACTGTAATTTCTGGGCAATCTCAAACCCATTTGATTCACAAAACATTTCAAGTTCCGGATCAAAAAAATATCTCACATCGTGCTTTTCACTTTTTTCTATAATTTCACTAGATTTTTTATCTTTAATGAAAAAATGATAATTAACCCTAACCATATTTTCACGCTCAAAGAACTCTGGTTCACTAAGTCTTGTGACATCAATATCATCATCCCCGAATCGCTTTATTCGAGTTTCGGGCATATCAGTTAAGACACCTGGACCGTACCAAAAATCAAAAATAAATAATCCGCCTTGATTCAAATGATCACTTGCCACACGAAATACATCACCAACATTTGCGTTCGTTGTCAAATATCCCATAACGTGAAAAAGAGAGACAACTGTATCGAATTTTTTATCTAAGGATAGCTCTGTGATATTAGCGCAGCTAAACCTAACTTCGGAATTTTCTTCCCCTATTCTTTTCTTTGCTATTTCTAGCATCTCATCACTTAGATCAACCCCATGTACTGAATGACCCTTATTTAAAAATAATTCAGCATGCTTACCAGTACCACAGCCTAGATCGAGAATTGACTTAGAATTTCCTGCATATTTTTTAATTAGAGAACTGACATAGTCGACTTCGGAGTCATACTCCTTAGATTCATAAACTAAGTCATAACATTTTGCATATAACTCACCAAAAACGGACATCGCGGGCCTTGGACAGTGGGTATAGTTATTTTTTCAAGCTAATTAGTGTTTCACTTATATATTTAATCTTCTCACTTGGTAGGTTACTCGATGAAGGCAGGTAAAACCCATTTTTTGTCAATTTTTCTGTAACTGAGTAATCACCAGTCATGGTGCAACCATATTTTTCAAGCGAAGGCTGCTGGTGCATACCTACAAAAAATCTTCTAGAGTCGATTCCTTTCTCTCGGAGCATTTCCATAATCTCTATGGAGCCCCTGCCAAATTTTTCAGGATCAATTAATATTCCATTCATCCATTTAACATTCACAGAGTCCAACTGATCCACAGGAAAGCTAATACCTTCAACATTTTGAAGATATTCCTTGTAGGCTTCAGAATTTTTTATCCTTAGAGATCTGTATTCATCGGCCTTCTCAACTTGAGCAAGTCCAATGGCTGCATGAATATTAGACATTCGGTAATTGAAACCAATGTCATGATGTCTGTAATCTCTTGGTCCATCTAAAGAAAAACATACATTTTTATAATAAAGTAGGTTTTTATAAACTTCCTCTGAATCAGTTACCGCAAGGCCTCCCTCTCCAGTGGTTAAGTTTTTATTTGAATACAAACTAAAAGCAGCAACATCTGACATGGATCCTACCTTTGATCCTCTGTATTCTGCTCCATGTGCCTCAGCTGCATCTTCTAAAATAAGAAGGTTGTGTTTTTCAGCAACTTTTCTGATGGCATCCATATTACAGGGGTTGCCAAAAATATGAACTGGCATTATAGCTTTTGTTTTAATCGTTATTTTGCTCTCAATTTCATCTTCATTTATATTCCATGTATCTGACCGGGCATCCACAAAAACGGGCATGGCCCCTGTATAGCAAACTGCGAATGCGCAAGATGACATAGTAAAATTAGGGATAATAACTTCATCACCCTTTCCAATTCCAAGAGCAACTAAGGCTAGATGAAGTGCCGCAGTTCCATTGCAAACAGAAACTGCATATTTAACATCACAATATTCTGCAAACATTTCCTCAAACTGAGAAACATACTTGCCCTGTGATGATATCCATCCAGTGGAAATGGCATCGTTAACATATTTTATTTCGTTGCCATTTAAAGAGGGCTCGCAGACGGGAATAAACTCACTGCTCATATGAGCTTTTCATCCAATCTATAGGTGTCGGACTCATATTCTTTTCCACCTCTTGGACCTTGAGTGAAAACTATCATCTCTGATTTTTCTAGGGCCTTGAAGGCATGGTATTCATTTGGCACAGTCTCAACAAAGTCACCTTTTTCCATTACAATCTCGACAGGTTCTCCATCTAACATTTTTGCCACATGCTTAACTTTTCCAGAAATTATATAATTCCACTGAGTTGTTTCTTTGTGATAGTGATTCGCTCTGACAGCATCTGTTTCAAACGAAATCACTGTAACCGCATTAATATTCTTATTTTCAAGAAGGTCAGTTATTACACCTCTGTCATCTGTATGGGCGGGTACAAGGTTAATTTTGTTCACGTTATTTCCTTTATTTATTATTTTTAAACAATATGTGGCATTGGAATTGGAATTATGAATTTCCCACCACGCTTTTGGTATTCACTATTATTTTTAATTATTTCATCGGCAAAATTCCATGCCAGCAGTAGTGCATAGTCTGGTTGATGCTCTAATAAGTACTCATCTGTAACGACCGGTATATGATCCCCGGGAGTGTATCGACCAATTTTAAGTTTGGATTTTTCTGTTACAACGTCGAGTAACTGCTTACCAATCTTGCAGTAGTTTAAAAGAGTCATTCCCTTTGCTGGAGCACTAACTCCTACTATAGTTTTGCCTTCACTTTTTAATTTACTTAGAAGTGTTGTTAATTCAAATCTGTTTTGTTTTACTTTTTCAGAAAATTCATCAAGTGTTTTGTGGTCATATAATTTCATACTGATTTCATTTTCAATCAGCTCACCAACAATTGGCTCAACCTTTCTTGAGTTTTTCTCTGCCATATAAATACGACAAGAACCACCATGTATATCCACTTGCCTCACATCAAAAATTTCCATATTAAATTTTTCGAGAAAAGGAACAAGCGGCTTGATGGAAATATAGGATAAATGCTCGTGATAAATAGTATCGTATTCGAGCTTATTAACTAGATTCACAAAATAGGGAGCTTCTATTATCAGGACACCCTTTTTGGTCATAAGTTTTTTTGCATTATTAATAAAAGAGCTCAAGTCATCAATGTGTGCAAACACATTTGTTCCTGTAATAACTGATGCCTTGCCAGACTTTTCAGTTATTGTGTCAACAGACTCTGAATTAAAGAAATCACAAATAGTCTCTATACCATTCTCATTTGCCATGCGAACAATATTCGCAGCGGGGTCAACACCTAGAACTTTAGTGCCTCGAGATTTAAAACGGCTTAGAAGTGTGCCTACATTGCTACCAATATCAACCACAAGGCTATCTTTATCTAAATCAAACCTAGAAACCACATCCTCAGCGAATCCGTCCCAGTGCTCATAACCTTGCCTGGTGGTTGAAGATTCATAAGGGTAATCATTTCGATATAAAATCTCTGGTGTAACAATATGGTTGAGTTGAACAAAACTACACACGTCGCACACACAAACTTCCAAGGGATAATGAATAACAGGTTCTTTAAGTTGATCTTTTCTTCGAAATTGATCAGCCGGCGGGGTGAAACCTAAGTCCAAAAATTTATATAAATCAGTGCTTCCACATAGTCTGCAATTGAGCATGGTATAGACGTCCCTTTAGGGTAAAGATTTAAATAATTATCACCAGCTGTCAAGGATTTCGGCGCGTAGCAAGATCTCTATAATTTGAAAGAAGAGTAAATATCCCAATCGATAAAAAGATCTTCAATCAAAACACTCCAATCCTCTGGGCTGTAACTAAACTCACTACGAAATTTATTAGAGTTGAGGCTTCTATCAATAGAAAGCGCCTCATTTGGCTCGATTTCGATATTTAGATTTCTCTTCCCCGCAATCAGGTCAATCAAATCAAACTTACTAATTGGGTTTGCAGAAATATGATAGAGACCATGGGGGAATTTCTCACCCCTAATAACCCTGTCAATAATTTTTGCCACAGAGTGTGTGGGGAAGCCACTAAAGATGGCCTTAGTGAATCCACCTACAGATTTTCCCTCTTGTGAAAGAAACCATTCAACAAGGTTTGAACCAACCCTTAACTCTCTTCCAATTAATGAAGTTCTTATGGTCATTGAATTCTCTTGCAAGGCCACTTCACCTAAGAGTTTTGATCTGCCATATAACTTGGTGCAATCAGCAGTATCTTCTTCAGTGTAATCACCTCTTTTTCCAGAGAAAATACAGTCCGTACTAAAGGTAATTAGCCGAATACCTTGCTCTCTACAAATCCTAGACATTTGGTGGGGGAAAAGCGAGTTAGACTGAATACTTGGCTCATAGTTATCAGCTTCTTCTTTTTGGTTAATATTCCCCATAGCATTAATCACCAAATCAATTTTATAATCTTGAATGATTCTTTTCATTTCACTCAAGTTGAAAAAATTATCTAATTTGATTGAATTTTCTTTTTCGATTCCTGGAATACTATAGAGGTGATCAAAGTCGGACCTAACTAGCCCAAAGCTATCGTGCCCCATTCCTGTAAAACTGGCCCACAGACGGTGCCCAAGCATGCCTGTTCCACCTAAGGTTAATATTCTCACTTACTCACCTTTCGTCTCTTCAAAAAGATTTTCTAGCTGGTCAAAAAGTTTGGCGCGCTTAAAATTGAGGTCATAATACTCTCTGGCGCGTGTTCCCATTAACTCAAGCTCTTCTGTAGAGCTATTGTAGAACTTTAAGGCCGTATCTGCCAACGCTTTTGAATCAGATGAGGGGCAACTAAAACCGGCTTTTGACTCTTCAACAATTCTAGCTCCCTCTCCATCGATAGAGGCCAAAATCGGCTTTGACGAGGCAAAGTATGATTGAATTTTGGAAGGTATAGTAATTTCAAAAAGGGGGTCAGTTTTGAGACTCACCAAAAGAACATCAGCTAACTTATAGTATGCTGGTACCTGCTCTAGCGATTTTCGGCCCAGTAAATAGACATTTTCCTGAAGGCCTAACTCACTTATCTTTTGCTCCATTTCTTTTCGCATTAACCCGTCACCTAAAAATACCCATTTAATATCTTTTTGGTCTTTAATTAGGTGGCTGGCTTCTATTACTGAGTCCAAGGCCTGAGAGGTTCCTAGGTTCCCTGCAAACATAATGACAAACCCTTTCGGAACTTCACTTCTTAAATCACTGGGAACATCTTCATTATTTTCTATCTCAAATAGCTCTTCTGCCCAATAGGGCCAAAAAACAGACTTATCTGCGGCGCCGTATTTTTTGAGGTTTGGAAAATAGCCCTTAGATGGGACAAGCACCTTATCACTACGGCCATAGAGAAATTTCACCAAACGCCCAACCATCCCTATAACAGGTTTTGAGCTTACTGCATTTGTGGCCAGTAGAGTCTCAGGCCATAAATCTGTCACCCAGAAAAACATCTGGGCCTTTTTTAAATACTTCATTACGACGCCGGGCAGTCCCACCGTAATGGGAGAGACTTCGAATACAAAAATTTTATCAAATTTATGTTTTCTGAAAATAAAGGGACCTAAAAAACTAGCAAATAGAGCAAAACTCAAATAATTCAACAAAAGCCGAAAGCTCTTCTTAGAACCCCTTGGTAAAAGTGGGACTCTGAAAACATCAATTCCTTCATAGCTTTCACGGCTTGGTCCAAAAAAAGAATAACCCTCAAAAAAATTTCCCTGAGGGTAATTAGGCATACCAGTGAGTACGCTCACCTGGTGTCCGCGATCCCTAAGTCCTGTGGCGAGATCATTAACCCTAAAGCCTTCAGGCCAAAAATATTGTGTCACTATGAGTATTTTCATCAAATTTAACTCTATCAAAAAAGCATGGTTTTGACATGAATATACAAAATTAGCATCTCTGCGGTATGATTTTATGATAACGGGGAGCAACGAATTATACCTATTACTGAAAGGATTCAGCTTTGTTATTAGATCGATTGAAAATAGCTCTTTTTTCACTATCAGTGTTCAAGCAAACACTGGGCTTTAAAATGTACCTCAATATTATCCTCCCTCTTCTTGGAGGATTTCAATTTTTAAGAGATAGATCTCCCATCAGACTATTATTACCATTCCAGATTCTCCTTCTCATCAACCTAGCGGTTGTCGTGTTTAAGGGCGAGTACCAGGCCATTCCCAGGCTTGGACAATTGTGGTGTCTACTATATTTTTGCTCCTTTATTGAAAAGCAAATGCCTAAAGAAATTTTAGACAAATCTATTAAATTGATTGCCGTCATGGGATTTCTCTTTATTTTTGTTGAAATGATTTTTGGCCCTCCGCTTGAAGGGTATATTCCATTTCTAAAAACTGACTTTACAAGACAATATGGTATTTATGGTGAGCCAAACTTTTCTGCAATGCTTATGTTTGGAGTTGCTCTTTATCTCATTGTCTTCGGTTTTTACAAATTTTCACTTTTAGCAATAATTGCCTTAGTTTTCACGGTTTCAAAGGGAACAA
>Ga0257116_1001772_pt1 | contig 12876 bp, 10 predicted proteins | sample SI112_120mmetaG_FD_190150 | JGI IMG/M metagenome (GOLD analysis project Ga0257116, IMG submission 190150) | Marine microbial communities from Saanich Inlet, British Columbia, Canada - SI112_120m | ecosystem: Environmental > Aquatic > Marine > Inlet | place: Canada: British Columbia | collected...
ACTCTAAAATGTTTTTTGTATCCCAAATCTACCAAACCGTTATAACCTCTCCAGCCATCTGAATGAATAACTGTTTCCATATCTACACGCCCTCGAATGATATCCTGAAGTGTCTTCCGACTAGCATCTGGGACAATTTCAGTATAAACTTTGCCTTTCCGTTTCAATATTCCAAACACAATTGTTTTACCGCTGGCACCACGGCCACGTTTGCCTTTGACTCTTTTTGCACCAAAGTAACTTTCATCTATTTCAACCTCACCGCCAAGGGGAGATTCAATCTCGCAAAGTTCTGCAATTCTAGTCCGAATAATCTTAAGATAGCGATTAACAGTATTCCGGTTAAGATGGGAAAGTTCACTGATTTGAATGGCGTCAAGATCCAAAGAAAACAGCTTAACCAACTGTCTAAATTTCTTCTCAGAAATATGGGAACGCCTAACATACTTGTTTCTCATTGTCATATAAGAACTTACAGCCTTTTATCTTATGTATTCTAGTCATGACCCTTAAAATTATTTCAAGTGCATATGGCAAAAAGAAATGGACCATTCCTGCACCAGCCATCATCATACAAGGATTCGCATTTTTATTCGATAGGTTTCAATGGTTTCCAATTACCAAGGATCAAATAACGATGCTGCTTGAAAGCAATGTTTGTCAATCGAAGGAACTTTTCAAATTGTTTGATGTAAGTCCAATTCCATTTTCTCCGGAATCATTAACCTATTTAAGGCATTAAAATGTCAACCTGGTTGGGCAGATTTCATGCATCTTACCGCTCCAATCTAAAAAGGAAGGACGAACTTTATTATCAAAAATATGGATGGAACGAATCGCCGGATCTGTCTTATCTATGGCCTATAAAAAATTATTGAGATTATATCAAATTTAGAAAATAAATAAAGTTGAACTATCAACTAAATATAATTTTAAATTTATTATATTAATATATTTAATAATATATATATTATAAATAACTGTCGATAATTAGCCTAATTTTATCATAATTAGCATAGTTATTTATATTTTCTTTAACGACATTATTTAAATATTAGTTGTACATTCAACTAATGGGAAATAAAGATTCACTTCAGTTTCATATGAACATGGGAAAACTTATCAGTTCGGTCCATAATATGATTACAAGAAGATTTGTTCAGAATGCTCATGAGGCAGGTCTTGATATTTCACTGGATCAATGGATGGTTCTAGGTCCAATACATTATCACGGTGATGCCTCTCAAAAATTATTGAGTGATTTTTGTTTTAAAGATAAAACAAGTATTACAAGGATAGTTAACACTCTAGAAAAGAAAAATTTAGTTGTTAGAGTCCCAGATCAACTAGACCATAGAGTAAACCGCGTCATTTTAACCGCCGCTGGTAAACAACTATTTAACGATGTTCTCCCTATAATGGATAAGACAAAAAAAGAAGTTTCTCGTGATATAGCAGAGCCTGATATTGAAATTTTTAAAGACGTCTTAACAAAGATTATATCAAACTTAGAAAATGAATAAAGTTAATCTCATAATTAAAAGTGAAATGAACATGATTATTATTTTATTCATAGCGCTTCTCTCAGGATGTGCAAGTAACACATTGGTAAAGGTAGATGATATCGATGTCCAAATGCCTAAAATATGGCAAACTTCAATACCTAGTAGTGAAAAAGTCACCGGCAAGTGGTGGGAAATTTTTAATGATGATGATCTAGAAAGTTTTATTTTAGATTTTCAAAAAAACAGTCCTGATCTGCAATCAATTATAGATAATAAGAATATGGCATATCAGAGTTCGAAAATTAACAGTGCTGGTATTTTTCCTTCTCTGAATGGTAGTATCAGTGCTGACACAAGTGTTCAAAATTTGTCGGGTTTTGGAGCAATAGGTAGCTTCCTAGATTCTCAATCAGGAGAAGATGACAGCTCTTCTCAAAATTCCGAATCATCAAATGAAGTGATCAGTTTCGGGAATACGACTGCAAGGCTAGGTTTGAGCCTTCAGTGGGAATTAGATATATGGGGTAGGCTTTTAAACGGAAGAAAAGCTGCTCAGAAAAATTATGAAGCAATCAGCTATGATCTATCATATATTGGATTTTCAACCATTATTAGAGCAACTCAGTCCTATTTTCAGGCAGTTGAAGCCTATGGGCAAATGATGATTTCACAAGAGTCTTATGATAGTTTTTTAGAAATACGAGACCTCGTAAAAGATAGATATGAAAGAGGGCTAAAATCGAGCCTGGACTATCGACTTGCAGAGACATCTGTTTCAACTTCAAAAGTTTTAATTGAATCTAGAACGCTACAACTAAAAAGCTTAAATCGTCGTTTGGAAATTCTTTCCGGTAAATATCCAAAAGGAGATTTAATTACCGGGAAAACCTTGCCTGTTTCTTTGCCTAATATAGAATCAGTTATCCCTGCAGATTTATTAACTCGTCGCCCAGATATTAGGAGCCTATTTTTAAAAACAGAATCAGAGGGTCTGCTATTAGCTCAGGCTAAACGAAATTTATTGCCAGGTATTTCACTTAACGGTTCTATAGGAACATCAGCCCAAAAATTAGAAGATATCTTTAAGGATGATTATGGAATTTGGAATATGGGATATAGTTTGACAGCTCCTATCTTTAATGCAGGAAGGTTAAGAGCTGCGGCAAATCTGCAAGAATCAGCGCAGAATAAATCTAAGAAAGATTTGTTAAAAGGATTGTTGAATGCATTCTCTGAGGTAGAGCAACTTCTAGAATTAGATAAGTCTTTGTTAATACAGCAAGGAGCGATTAATGATGCCGTGCAGCACTCTTTAGATGCCTACAATTTATCAAAAGAGCGTTATGATAAAGGAGTGACTACACTTGAATCCGTTTTAAATACTCAGAGACAATATAATGATATTCGTTCTCAGTATTTAACTCTTAGTCGGCAACGAATTGAAAATCGCTTGTCTTTAATATTAGCCCTTGGTGGGGATACGAATTAAAATCAAATAAATAAAATAAAAGATGAAAAAATATATTGGATTAATAATTTTAACCTTAAGCATAATTATCGCTGGTGTTTTAATAAAAAGTAGACCGGTAGCTGTTGCTAAAGAAAATAAAGAAGACATACCTTATGTTAAAACAATGATGATTTTGCCTAGGACGGTGAAAGCTTCTATTTCTTCTCAGGGTATTGTTCAGCCTGAATCTGAATTGATTCTGCTTTCAGAATTGAGCTCAAGAGTTGAGTGGCTTTCGCCAAAGATGGAAGCAGGCTCAAGTTTTAAACAAGGAGATACCCTAATCGTTTTAGATAAAAGGGATTATGAATTGGCATTAATATCTGCTGAATCTCAGGTTTTAAACGCTGAGGTTAACTTAGAACGTGAGCAAGCAGAGTCAGAGTTGGCAAAAAAAGAATGGAAAAGAGTTGGAGCGGGACTAGGGAGTGATTTAGCGCTCAGAAAACCACAAATGGCTCAGGCTAAGGCAACGTATGCTGCTGCAAAAGCAAGTCTTGAACAAGCGAAAAGAAACTTAGGTAGAACAATATTTATTGCGCCTTTTGATGGGCGTGTTCGTACCAGCAGAATTAACATCGGAACCACTGTATTCCCTGGCACATCTATTGGCAATATATACGCCACAGATGCTTATGAGGTTCGGTTACCTATTGCAGATCAGGACGTTCCGTATAGTGGTCTAGAATTTAATGGGCAGAAAATTGAAGAAAGTAAGCGTTTAGACGTAATTATCATTCAAGGTGATAATAAATGGCCAGCAAAAATTGTTAGGACAGAGGCTGAAATTGACCCTGTTACTCGGATGATGGCTGTGGTTGCAAAAGTTGATAACTCAGATAAAATAATGTTTACTACGCCATTGGCTGTAGGTCAATTTGTTCAAGCAAAGATTTCTGGAATTGAAATTTCAAATATCTCTGTTTTACCTCGATCTTCTGTTAGAAATGAAAGTGTATGGGTTGTTGATAATCAGATGTCAATGCAAAATAGATCGGTTGATGTTCTAAGAAATGAAGATGATTTTGCGCTAATTGGAGAAGGTTTTGAGCCAGGAGATAGGTTGCTGACTTCTCGTGTTTCATCTTTAGTAAATGGGCTAAGAGTGACTCTAGAGTTGAAATAGGTCTTATGGAACGTATCATTCGCTGGTTTGTTGATAATGGGGTTGCCGCAAATCTCATAATGGCTTTTATTATTTTATCAGGGGCCTTAACCATTCCTCTTTTAAAAATGGAAGTTTTTCCAAATATTGAAGTTGATATAATTAATGTAACAGCTATTTACCCTGGTGCTACTCCATCAGATGTAGAGAGTGGCGTATGTATTATAATTGAAGAAAGGGTTCAGGGGCTTGATGGTGTAAAGAAAATAACCTCTACAGCTTCTGAAAATGTTGGAAGTGTAAATGTTGAAATCTTATCGGGTCAAGATGTCACTGAAATGCTTGATCGCGTTAAGGCAGCCGTAGATGGGATAGATAATTTTCCAGAAGGTGTGGAACGCCCAACAACCAAGCAGTTTATAACTATAAATGCAACAATTACTGTTGCAGTTAGTGGTGAAATGGATGAGCTTACCCGTGCAAACCTTACGGAAGAAGTCAAGGATGACCTTGATGCCCTGCCTGAAATAACTTACACCTCAATTATTGCTAAAAAAGATAAAGAGATTTCGATTGAGATTAGTGAGAAAACGCTTAGGAAATATAATCTAACCTTAGGCCAAATTTCAGCAGCTATTCAAAATTTATCGATTGATATTCCGAGTGGTAGTATTGAAAATATAAATGGAGAAATTTTAATACGAGCTCAAGGCCAGGGATACACAGCTGATTATTTTTCATCTATTCCTGTAATATCAGACCCATCAGGTTCGATAGTACGATTAGGAGAAATTAGTGAAATCAAAGATGCATTTTCTATTGATTATGATTTAGAGTTTTTATTTAACAGCCTGCCTTCAAATCTAATTACGATTTATCGAGTTGGTGAACAAAATGCAATAGATATAGCATCTCAGGTAAAGGAATATGTTGAGATTAAACAAAAAAGCCTTCCTGAAGGTGTTAGTATTAGTGCCTGGGATGATGAATCCAGGCTTCTTCTTGGAAGAATCGATACAATGGTCAAAAATGCTTATTATGGACTATTGCTTGTTGTTCTTGTTCTTGCACTATTTTTAAAACCAAAGCTCGCTTTTTGGGTTTCATTAGGAATACCTATTTCCTTTATGGGAGGGTTTTGGCTGATGCCAGTATTAGGTGTCTCTATTAATATGTTATCCTTATTTACATTTATTCTCGTTCTTGGTATTGTTGTTGATGATGCAATTGTCGTTGGTGAAAATGTGACATTATTCCGTGAACGAGGAATGGAGCCAAGGGAAGCGGCAATAAAAGGGGCTACCCAAGTTGCAACGCCAGTTTTTTTTGCTGTATTAACAACGATGGCAACATTCTCACCTATGCTTGCCGTAGAAGGAACAATCGGTGCGATATGGAGAATATTCCCATTAATTACAATTTCTGTTTTATTTTGGTCTTTATTTGAAAGTCTAACGATTCTTCCTACTCACTTAGCGCATAGCTCAGATAAAAAATCAAAAACCCCTTGGATTAGATCTGTATCTGATAAATGGGATAATTTTCAAACCAAAATAAAAGATGGATTATCATCATTTGTTAATTCTTACTATAAACCAGTTTTACATAAATCAGTAAACAGACCTTTTACATTTTTAAGTGTTGCTGCCTCAGTATTTATTTTAACCATTGGAATAATTGGTGGGGGTATAATTAAATTTTCCTTCTTTCCCCCTATTGAAGCAGATTTAGCAATTGGAACAATAGAGTATCCATCCGGTACCTCAATGGAAATAACTCGTGAGGGGTATCTCAAACTAGAGGCTGCAGCTAAAACTCTTGAAGAACAATTAAATCAAGAGTTTCCAGAAAATCCAATTATAAAAAATAGACTGTCTACTATTGGATTTCAGCCCATGAAAACTAAAACATCTCGAGGTCCGGGTAATCTTAATGCTTCTTATGGTGGACCTCACTTAGCAGAGGTTGCTCTGGAATTAATCCCCGGCGAAGAGCGAGTTATTGGAACAGAGGAAATCGTTCGACGCTGGCGTAAGCTAATGCCAACAGTCCCAGGCGTAAAAGAAGTTGGATTTTTCTCGAGTTTGTTTTCAGCAGGTGAACCGGTTAATGTTCAACTTTCAAGTAAATACATGGATGATCTCCTCAAAGCAAAAGATGAATTAAAAAAGGAATTATTTCAATTTCCGGGTGTATTCGATGTAAAAGATAATTTTAATATTGGTAAAGAAGAGATTAGTCTAAAACTTCTTCCTGCCGCTGCAAATTATGGTATAAATATGATGATGCTCGGAGGCCAGGTTCAGCAGGCATTTTATGGATTAGAAGTTCAAAGTATTCAGCGTGGTCGAGATGAGGTGAAGGTGATGCTTCGATATCCAAGTGAGGAAAGAAGTTCTATTTCTAATTTAGAAAATATGATGATCAAAGCTCCAAATGGATCAACAATACCAGTTCGTCAAATTGCAAAATTAGAAATAGGTGAAGGGCTCTCTTCAATTCAGCGAAAAAACAGAAAACGCGCAATAAATATAACTGCCGATGTTGATTTAACTGTAACTACAGGGAATGAAGTAATTGCCGCTGTTACTAATTCTATTTTGCCAAAGATTTTAAAAAAATATAATTCAATATCTTATAGTCTTGAAGGTGAACAGCAAGAGCAGGGACAAAATTTGAAATCCATTGGTAAAAACTTTTTATTAGCTATGATTGTGGTTTACATGCTCCTTGCGATACCTTTCAAATCATATTTTCAACCTCTTGTAGTTATGTCTTCTATTCCATTTGGTTTAACAGGGGCCGTGCTTGGGCACCTTATAATGGGAATTAATTTTTCAGTCCTATCTATGATGGGTTTTGTTGCCTTAACAGGAGTTGTTGTAAATGATAGTCTTGTAATGGTTGATTTTATTAATCGATATCGAAGTGAAGGGAATAGTATAATGGATGCTGTTTTAGAAGCGGGTCCAAGAAGATTTAGGCCAATATTCTTAACTTCTCTTACAACATTTGTTGGCCTTACGCCACTATTACTCGAAAAAAGTATTCAAGCAAAATTTATGATTCCAATGGCCGTCTCACTGAGCTTTGGTGTGATTTTTGCAACAACAATTACATTATTTTTAGTTCCTGTCGGATACTTAGTTTTAGAAAAATATATTTTAAAGACTGAAAAGGTGAAAATATGAAAGTTCCGTTAATTAGGGGAACAGGATTTGTGCCATCTTTTAGATTGGATGAGTTAATGACAAATCAATTATATCTCGTTTAACTCTTAATTTGTACAACTTTTCTATTGGACATACTTCTGAAAATTTAGGTAAATATTAAATGAAACGTAATCTCATATTCTCTTTTATAATTATTTCAATTTTAAAAGCACAAACATCTATCATCTCAGGCTTTGTTTCTGATTCTTCTTCGGGAGAAGCGTTAATTGGAGCGAATGTCTTTTTACGAGAGACAGGACAAGGTATGGCAACGGATATAAATGGATATTATATTGTTCAGGATATAGTTCCGGGTAATTATACTATCATGGTGTCCTATATTGGTTTTGACATGTATAAACAGAAAATTAGATTAAGTGATGATGAATCAAAGAAAGTAAACATTAATTTAGTTGAACAAGTTGTACAATTAACAGAAATTGAAGTCACAGCTGAAAAGTTGCAACGTAGAAATAACATTCAGCTCAGTAAAATAAACCTGAGTCCCAGGATGATGAAAGCGGCACCAGCCTTGGCTGAGCCAGATCTATTTAGAACGATACAAGCTTTGCCTGGGGTCTTAACAACTTCTGAATTCAGCACAGGCTTAGTAATTCGAGGTGGAAATACAGACCAGAACCTGATAATGCTAGATGGGATCACTGTTTACAATCCATCTCATTTGGGAGGTGTATTTTCTAACTTTATAGTGGACGGAGTTAAGGAAGCGGAATTGATAAAAGGTGCCTACAATGCAGAATATGGTGGTCGACTTTCAGCTGTACTTAATGTAATAAGCCGAGAAGGAAATAAGAATAAGTTCAAGGGGAAAGTGAATTTATCTCTTTTATCAGCACAGACCACCCTTGAAGGTCCATTTTATAAGGGTGCCTGGGTTTTATCGGGCCGAAGGACATATTTTGACCTTGTCCTTCCTAAAGTTTTACCTGACAATATTAATGTAAATATTCCACCTTATTATTTTTATGATATTCAGAGTCATGTTTTTTCGGATATTACATCAAAAGATAGAATTTCATTAAGTTATTACTCTGGAATAGATGATTTATTTTTTGATACGTTTGGTCTAGATGGCCGATGGGGTAATAATACAGTTAGCGGACATTATAGAAGAGTTTTTAGTGAGAGATTAGTTGGAAATATTTTTATTGCAAATAGTCGTTTTTTTACTGAATTCGGGTTAGGTGGAGACAATGGTTTAGTAAGTTATAACGAAATTGATGATAAAACATTGTCGGCTGATTTTTCATGGTTTAAATCATCAAACTCAACTGTAAAATTTGGAGCGCAATTAAAAAAGTTAGGTTTTGAATATACAAATAAATTTCAGGATTCGACGCAGTTTCAGATAAAAACGGAACCTCTTGAATTTGCTCAATATATAAAATTAAAATATAAATCGAATAATCTCTTTATTATTGAGCCGGGGCTAAGACTGAATCTTTATGATGTATATCCTGACTCATTATTTCCGGATCTTCGATTAGGTCTGAAATATATTATCACTGATAATAGGTATCTTAACTTTTCGGTGGGTAATTATCATCAATTTATAAGCACCTTCCAAGATGATTTTAATCCTTCTATTTTAGATAATTGGATTGCGGCTGATACCTCTGTAAGTCCTGGAAAATCTATGCAAGTTGTGCTTGGATACGAAGAGTATATAAAAAATATGTACAAAATACAGGTAGAAGGTTATTATAAAGATTTAAAAAACCTTCTTACATATGAAGAGAAAAGATCCACATCAGATGCTCCAGTATCTGATGAAAGTTTAGCAAATATTGTTACACCTGCTGATGGATATGCGTATGGGTTTGAACTTTTTGGTCAAAAAATGTCAGGTAAGTTAAGCGGCTGGGTGGCTTATACTTATTCTGTTTCAAGAAAAATAATGAATAGTATCTATGCAGATGGCGAGCAAGAGTACTATACTAATTGGGATAGGACTCATGCATTTAGTGTGCTTGGAAATTATCAATTTAATACAAAATGGGAAACTAATTGGAGATTTGCACTTCAATCTGGTCAAGCCTATACTCCAATAATGGGTTATTATGTCCAGAAATTCCCAGAAAGTCCTGAAGAACTTTTTAGAACTATTCCTGGAACACGAAATTCGGGGAGATATGAACCATATAGCCGGTTAGATATTGGAGCCGTCTATCACGCAAAAATTGGTAAAACGAATGTTGATTTTTTCTTTCAGATTATAAATACTTTAAATCGAAGTAATACATTTACAAAAATTTATTCACTTGGTAGTCCATATAATGGATTAGATGATGATGGTGATTGGGATAAAGACCTTCATGATACGAATGGCAATGGTAGGGCAGACCCTGGCGAAACTAATGTTGATGAAAGTGATGAAGGTAAAATACATGAAAGAAGCATTGGACTTTTTCCAATACTGCCAACTTTTGGTTTTACATGGGAATTTTAAAAATGAAAACATCTATTTTACATTTAATGATATTTTCTAATATTATATTTTATTCATGTGATTTTAATGATCAAAGTTTAGAGTATGAAGATAACTTAGTCATATTTGGTTCTATTGTTGCAAATTTACCAGTTAGTGATACTGTTTCAGTCTCTAGATCAGCTTCAATTTTAGAAGATATTCAAGCTCAGGATTTATGGATTGATGATGCGAGTGTTTATTTAATCGATGATTCAACAAAGGATACTCTTCATTTTTTTAATGTTGGCAGCGGTAAGTATTTTCCTTTACCAGCTGAACCAAGCCTAGAGAATATTGGAAATTATTTAAATTATATCATTCAGCCAGGTCAAACCTATCATTTAGTTGTTAACCATGATATGGGTTCTGTTATTGCAACAACTACAGTTCCAAATGAAATGAATATTAGCTCCCCAGATTTGGGTGAATATAATTGCCCTGATGGAGAAACTTTATTAACGCCTAGTATTAATGTGAATAATTTAGAGGGATTAACATTTGATGAATTATTAGGTTTATCAATAAATCATGAAGATTTTATTGCAGAGAATAGTATTCATGTTGATACTGTGACCTATCGAATTGGTGATTGTTTTACTAAGAGTTTTGCCAGTTATCCCATGTTTGGTGTCGATTTTGATGCAGATAATCATAAGACAGTTAAAATTCTTTCATATGCTTTAGATGCAAATAAGAGAGGGTTAGAGCCACTCGATTCACTTAGCAGTATTCTAGATCCTGATAGCGGTGGGTTTTTTGATTACAATTACAATAACATCAGAGATAGTGTTTATATAAACTTAATTTATGATACATCCATAGGTTTTAGAATATGGAAAGGGCGTTATCCTAGGGATGAAGAGAATACTCCTTACAGGATTAATCCTTGGCAGTGGAATGTTGAAACGGCGCCAACACCAATAATGTGGTTATATTTTGATTATTATGGATTACACCTAATGACTTTTAGATCTACAAGCGAATCTTATTTTAATTATTTTAGTGGAGATCCATTAGGGCAGAATATTTATCTTTTACCAGATTCAAATGTGGAAGGTGGTTTAGGGGTATTTTATAGTAATTATTCTTCATCTTTTGTGGTATATGTCAGAAGAGATGAATAGATATCACGTATTCCACTTGTGAACTAATTCTCCACCCAAGTATCCGGTGACACATATACTGATAAATATGAGTGTTAAGAAAGCAAGGAAGAGTCGTTGATATTTTGTGGATTCAAATCCCTTTAATGTCACATAAACCCAAACAAAAGTCAAAATCAAAATACTCCACGTAGTGATATTGGCAAACAACTCGTGGTTTTCAAGTGTTGTATGTGCTTCCGGGCAGATTTCACCAAGATTTTCTTCAGCATTTTCTCCTGACAAGACGGCTGGTAATGTTGAGAGTGCTGCAGGAATCAAGACCCATAGATTCAAATGCTTTGGTATAAGTTCTGGTTTGAAAACAGTTATAACTTGAAAGAAATACGCCAGTGTAATTAGCGCGATAGGAAAGTGGACAATCGCTGGGTGAAGTTCGATGTGCATTAAGCGAAATTACCTTTAAATATAAAACCCCGCAAATACGGGGTTTTATTTGTAGCCCGTAGGAGAATCGAACTCCTGTTGCCAGGATGAAAACCTGGAGTCCTAACCACTAGACGAACGGGCCAATTTGTAATAATTCTATTCTGATTCGGCGGCAAATTTATTGTGAATAAAAAGGCTTCACCAACCCTTTTTATTAAACTTAGTCTCCAGAATTTGCTTTATCTAAAATATCCAGCAATTGTCCATTTTGGTGCAATTCCAAAGTAATATCCGCTCCACCAACCAGTTCACCTTTCACGAATAATTGTGGTATAGTTGGCCAGTTAGAATGTTCACTCAATTTCACTCGGATCATTGGATCCTCAAGGATATTCACATCCTTATATTCAACTCCATAATGATTGAGCACTTGGACGACTGAATTTGAAAATCCGCACATAGGCATATTTTTGGTGCCCTTCATGTAAAGAATAATTGAGTTTGAGTCAATATCATTAACGATTTGTTCTTTTAAATCCATTTTTAGTTCCTTTTTATTTTCTTACCAATTTAAAACCTTTGTAATTACATGACTTACAGCGATAATTCTTCACGGTCAAAAAGTAAAGCAAACCGGTCATCTTTTGATTAAAGTCTCTCTTTATTCTTTGAAGATCCCCATTGCAATCCGGACAATTTCTTAATACTGAGTACCGTTCAATCATCCTTTCCCGCCAACGATTTGCAATCAGAAATAGCGCAAAAAGAATCAGTGAAATCCCAACTAAATCCGAGATTTCAAACTTATCAAAAATAAAAATAGATCCATCTCGAAGCAGTTTAATAAAACTACCAATTGTGAAGAAAATGACTTTAATGAACTCATAGAGATAATGTTTAATCTCCAAATCTTCAATAAGTAAAAAAACTCCGAGAGAGATCAGGACTACAACAGTGATTTCAAAATTGTATTCTTGATAAAACAGCTTGCGTTTTGGCTTTGGTATTCCTTTACGTTCTTTAGGCATTTTTTAGTCCATAATTTCAGGGGTAAAGTTAAATATACGCCAACAATAAACACTCCAAAAAATTCACAGGATGATACTTTGTTCCTTTGCGTTACCTCTGGTAAAATTGTTATCTGAATTATTAACAGTTGACAAGGAGTGCTGGTCATTGGAAAAAGATTACGAGCTTTCCGTCATTCTAATACTTCATTAGTGAAAGGACTATAAATGAAACTCATATCATGGAATGTAAATGGAATTCGCGCTGCGGTGAAAAAAGGATTTCTCGATTATTTAGATCAGGAGCAACCTGATATTCTTTGTATCCAGGAAACAAAAGCACATAAAGAGCAGCTTACGAATGAGATTCTTAAAGACCATGGTTATTATACTTATTGGCATTCTGGTGTGAAAAAAGGGTATAGTGGTGTGGCAAGTTTTTGTAAGGAAGAGCCACTCTTTGTTCAGGAAGGTTTGGGCATTGAAAAATATGATAATGAAGGTCGTGTCCTCC
>Ga0257116_1001784_pt1 | contig 12793 bp, 11 predicted proteins | sample SI112_120mmetaG_FD_190150 | JGI IMG/M metagenome (GOLD analysis project Ga0257116, IMG submission 190150) | Marine microbial communities from Saanich Inlet, British Columbia, Canada - SI112_120m | ecosystem: Environmental > Aquatic > Marine > Inlet | place: Canada: British Columbia | collected...
TATCACTAAAAGTGATAATTGCTCCTTAGAAAGGAGGTGATCCAGCCGCAGGTTCCCCTACGGCTACCTTGTTACGACTTCACCCCGATCACCAAGCATACTTTAGGCATTAGCCTCCCGAAGGTTGGCATCATGACTTCTAGTACAATCGGCTTTCATGGTGTGACGGGCGGTGTGTACAAGGCCCGGGAACGTATTCACCGTAGCATGCTGATCTACGATTACTAGCGATTCCAACTTCATGGAGTCGAGTTGCAGACTCCAATCCGAACTGAGACCGGTTTTATGAGATTAGCTCCACCTCGCGGTCTTGCGACTCTTTGTACCGGCCATTGTAGCACGTGTGTAGCCCTGGATATAAAGGCCATGAGGACTTGACGTCATCCCCACCTTCCTCCGGTTTATCACCGGCAGTCCCATTAGAGTTCCCAGCATTACCTGATGGCAACTAATGGTAGGGGTTGCGCTCGTTGCGGGACTTAACCCAACATCTCACGACACGAGCTGACGACAGCCATGCAGCACCTGCACACGGACTCCGAAGAGAAGCCCTGTTTCCAGGGTTGTCCCGTGCATGTCAAACCCAGGTAAGGTTCTTCGCGTTGCGTCGAATTAAACCACATGCTCCACCGCTTGTGCGGGCCCCCGTCAATTCCTTTGAGTTTCAGCCTTGCGACCGTACTCCCCAGGCGGGGCACTTAATGCGTTAGCTGCGACAGAGAAGGGATCGATACCTCCTCCACCTAGTGCCCATCGTTTACGGCCAGGACTACGGGGGTATCTAATCCCCTTTGCTCCCCTGGCTTTCGTATCTCAGCGTCAGTAACAGACCAGAAGGCCGCCTTCGCCACCGGTGTTCTTCCCAATATCAATGCATTTCACCGCTACACTGGGAATTCCGCCTTCCTCTCCTGTACTCAAGCTGAATAGTTTCAGACGCAATTCCACGGTTGAGCCGTGGGCTTGCACGCCTGACTTATCCAGCCGCCTACATACTCTTTACGCCCAATAATTCCGAACAACGCTTGCCCCCTCCGTATTACCGCGGCTGCTGGCACGGAGTTAGCCGGGGCTTCCTCTGATGGTACCGTCATAATTCTTCCCATCTGACAGAGGTTTACGACTCAAAAGCCTTCATCCCTCACACGGCGTTGCTGCGTCAGGCTTTCGCCCATTGCGCAATATTCCCCACTGCTGCCTCCCGTAGGAGTCTGGACCGTGTCTCAGTTCCAGTGTGGCCGATCACCCTCTCAGGCCGGCTAACCATCGTCGCCTTGGTGGGCTGTTATCCCGCCAACAAGCTAATGGTCCGCGAACTCATCTACAAACGGAGTTTGAGACTCCTTTGGCCACATCACATAAGAGACGTGGTCTTATCCGGTATTAGCACAACTTTCGTCGAGTTATCCCGAATTCATAGGCAGATTATTCACGTGTTACTCACCCTTGCGCCACTTTACTGGTTTCCCGAAGGAAACTTTCTCGTTCGACTTGCATGTGTTAGGCACGCCGCCAGCGTTCGTTCTGAGCCAGGATCAAACTCTCCAGTTATAAAAACATGAAAAACTTAATCCAAACTGTAAATCATTTAAATCAAAGTAATTGTTGCTAGACCCGCAACATCTTTTGACACCTATTCAATTTTCAAAGAGCAAATTCCAAAAAGCGCAACAGTGTACGCAACCTGGATATAAAGTCAACTGATTTACTGAAAAAAAGCGAAGAAATCTCTATGTGATAGCCTTTTCCAAATTTTTTCCCCGGAAAAAGCTTTCAGATAAAGATTTTCAGGCAAATTTGTCTAACTCGGTAATAATAGTTCCTGAAAAGATTAAAAGCAACATTTATTTTAAAAAAAATGATTATTTTTTTTCTTTTCCAATAAAGGCCTTAAAAACAATGTCCCTTTGACGGTAAAAAAGGCTTTTTTTGGGGCATGAACGAAAAATTTCCTCCCCGAATAATCCTGTATTTAGTCATCGAAGTAGAAATACACCACTATATATGGGGTGAAATATTATTGCGGGGTGCGGAAAATCTTTTTTCACCGCCAAGACGCAAAGAACGCGAAGAGGGAATATTTGATACCCCACCCCGAGATCACCTTTTGTTAGCGAGTAAAAGCTATTGCTCATTAGAGTCCAGCGTCACGCTGGCGGTCAGTTGTAAGCTTTTGAGAGTATAGAGTTTGTGGTACAGACCTTCTTTCTCCATAAGCTGGCCGTGGTTGCCACTTTCAACGACCTGCCCTTTATCGAGAACGATGATGTGGTCTGCGTTATGGATGGTGGACAGCCGATGCGCAATGATGAACGAAGTTCTGTTTTTCATCAACCGTTCCAACGCATCCTGAATTAACAGCTCCGACTCGTTATCGAGTGCCGAGGTGGCTTCGTCAAGTATAAGGATATGCGGGTCCTTCAAGATCGCCCGGGCGATGGCGATGCGCTGTCTTTGTCCTGCCGAAAGCCGAATGCCTTTTTCGCCGACGACGGTTTCATATTCATCCGGACACTCCATGATGAAGTTGTGCGCGTTCGCCGCTTTCGCCGCTGTAATAATCTCTTCTTTTGTTGCGCCGGGTTTCGCGTATTCAATATTCTCCAGAATGGTGCCGCCAAACAGAATAGTTTCCTGCGGCACGATGCCGATCTGGTTCCAATAGCTGGCCAGTTGCACACTCTTGAGCGGGATACCGTCTACACGAATTTCTCCTGACACCGGATCGTAAAACCGGTGCAGGAGTTGCATGAGGGTGGTTTTGCCTGCACCACTGGGGCCAACCAGCGCCACGGTTTGCCCTGGCTCCACCGTAAAACGGATGCCCTTTATTATTTCCTGATCTTCCCGGTAATGAAAGTGGACATCGTCAAACTCGACTTTACCGGATAATTTTGCGATGGCTTTGGCCTCTGGTGTGTCGCGCACTTCTCCTTTCATATCGAGAATTTCAAAGACACGTGTGCTGGCGCCAATGCCTTCCTGCACCCGGGCATACAGTCGGGCGAAGCTTCCCATTGGTCCTGCTATGATGGTGGCGTAAAGAATGAAGGCGATGAGTTCACCCGGACTGATGGCTCCCAGGATCACTTCTCGTCCGCCATACCAGAGCAGGATGAGCGAAGTGGAAAATGCGATGAAGCCAATGCTGGGTCCGAAGAAAGAAGAAATAATGACGCGCTTTTTAGCCGACTGATAACTGTCTTCTAACGCCGCACCGAAACGCTCGTTTTCCAGTTTTTCCCGGACAAAAGACTTCACTACTTGAATGCAGGAGATATTTTCTTCCAGAATGGTTGTGGAAACCGCCAGTTTGTCCTGAATTTCGGTGGAGAGTTTTTTCAGTCTGCGTCCAAAGGTGCGCGCGAATAATACAAGGACCGGGGCCAGCACCAGTATCAGTCCGGTCAGCTTCCAGTTCATATAAGTGATAATGATGATGCCGCCAAACAGGCGAATGGATTGCTGGAGCAAGGTGGCAGGCAGGTCGGTGACGATGTTTTCGATGGTGGTGATATCGTTGGTCATGCGCGAGACGATTTCCCCGGTGCGCCGTTTGACGAAAAAACTGAGCGAGAGAGTGTGCAAATGCCGGAACAGTTTTATGCGAAAATCGGTGATGGCACGTTTTTCGGTCAGGTCAAACAGGTAGTTATGCACCGTGGAAAAGATGAGCTGGATCAGGAACAACCCGGCAATGCTGAGCGTGAGGCTGTTCATCAAGGCCATATTTTTTTCAACCATGACCACATCCACCAGCTTTTTGATGTACAGCGGTACCGCAAGATTGGTTACGGAAGCGATGACTAGACAGATCGCACCAAAGATCAAGGCCCTTTTGTAAGGCTCAAGTAATACCAGAAGTCTTTTATAATTGTTCATGCGCGTATAGTTTTTGAATTTGATGACCGACACTGTATCATACCGGCGAGCCGCCGGAGGCAGAGAGCAACCAGCGTGACGCTGGACCCGACTAGCAATAACTTTAAGAGTAAAGTGTTTTGCCCACTAAACTTGCCATCATTTTTTCCGACATCAAGATCCAGCACACGGTGTTCGCCTTGCCGTTCGCGGTGATGAGTGCGTTTCTGGCCGCAGGGGGACTGCCGGAGATGGAAAAGCTGGTGTGGATCGTTGTTTGCATGGTGGGCGCGAGAAGTGCGGCAATGGCGTTCAACCGCATTGTCGATGCCCGGTTTGATAAGGAAAACCCGCGCACTGAAGATCGGGCACTCCCATCAGGAAAGATCAGTGTTAGCAATTATGCCCTGTTTCTTGTTGCCTCTTCCGCTTTGTTTATTTTTTCGGCGTGGATGCTGAACTCACTGGCGTTTTATCTTTCTCCGGTGGCGTTGGCCATCGTATTTTTTTATTCGTTGACCAAACGCTTCACCGCGTTTTCGCATTTCTGGTTGGGACTCGCCATCTCTATTGCTCCGGTCGGAGCCTGGGTCGCCATCCGTGAGGAAATTTCTTTCGCGTCACTTTTGTTGGGGGCGGCAGTGGTTTTCTGGCTGATCGGATTCGATATTCTTTATGCCTGCATGGATGTTGAAGCGGACAGGGTCAACCGACTGCACTCCATCCCCGAGCGGTTCGGAATTGAAACAGCGTTGAAGATGGCCCTTGCCTCGCATATGGCGATGGTGGTTTTTTTGCTGGTCTTATTGGAACCCACAGTTCTTTTAGGCGGGGTCTATTTGACGGGGGTGGCGTTGGTGACGGGTCTATTGGTTTACGAACATTCGCTGATCAAAAAAGACGATTTGTCGAAAGTGAACATGGCTTTCTTCAACGTCAACGGCATCATAAGTATCGGACTGATGATATTCGTTGTCGTGGACTGCGTTTGGGTTTGAAGAGTTGATGCTTTCCCGAATAAAAGCTCGTAAAAGTATGGAATAGATCAGGCTTTTCTTGTATCTTTCCTACTGAGCTTTATTAAAAGTCAAACTTAGGGAGCTTTTCTTGTCTAAATGCTTGAGAGAAGAACAGGGGAGTCCCTCGATGAGCAGGCGTGCGTTTTTTATTAACGCGTTGATGGGGGTCAGCCTGCTTTCCGGAATTGCCCTGATGGCTTCCTATTTTGTTCGTTTCCTTTTTCCTGTCTCCAACGTCAAAGTCAGCCGCAAACTCTATGTCGGCGATGTCCGGCAGATTCCTCCCGGAAAAAGCACTTCCTTCACCGATCTCAAAGGACAAAAACTGAATATTGTCAATACCGGGGATGAGTTCATCGCGCTTTCCACCAAGTGCACGCATTTGGGTTGTCAGGTGTTCTGGAAAGAGCGTGAGAGGCTGTTTTTTTGTCCCTGTCATGACGGATTTTTTGATGAAAGAGGCAATGTAGTCAAGGGTCCACCGCCTGCTCCACTCACAACCTACAAGGTGGAGGTGGTGGGGCAGGGTGTCTATATTTATGTGGATGAAGTCCATGTTTAAAGAACTCAAATTCGCAAGGGTGGTCGATTGGGTCAAGGAAAGGTTCCCTGTTGATGTGGAGGAGATGAAATCTCTTACCAACGAACCGGTCCCCAATCATTTGAAGCATTGGTGGTTTGCGTTGGGTGGCACACCCGCCATCTTGTTTGTCATTCAAATCGTCACGGGAGTTTTTCTCTTGTTTCATTATGTTCCCACACCTGAGCAGGCTTACGAGAGTGTGGACAAGATCACGAACGAGGTGGCGTTTGGCTGGTATGTGCGAAGCCTGCATAAATGGGCCTCGGAATTAATGATTGTGACGGTCATGTTGCATATGTCTCGTGTTTTTTTCACTGGCGCATACCGGAAACCCCGGGAACTGAACTGGATGGTAGGGGTGGTCATCTTGTTTGTCACTTTAGGACTGGCTTTTACTGGTTACTCGCTCATTTATGATCAGCTTTCTTATTGGGCGGCGATGGTGGGAACAGAAATTGCCGCAAGTACCCCGGTTGTCGGTCCGCTTGCCGCCGATTTTATCCGTGGTGGCCCGGAAGTTTCAGGAAACACTCTGACCCGGTTTTTTGCTTTACATGTAGTCATATTTCCCGCGTTGCTGATCGGGTTGGTGGTGCTTCATATTGTATTTGTCCGCTTAAACGGGGTGACTCAGTTTGAGTTTGAAGGAGAAAGAAGATCGAGGCATAGAACCTTTCCGCTTTTTCCTGACCATGTTCTTACAGAGGCCATGCTTGCAATACTGATTTTATATCTGTTGACCATGATGTCCGTTATTTTTCCGGCGGGTTTGGGTGACAGGGCAGACCCGTTGATAACGCCGGAACATATTAAGCCGGAATGGTATTTTTTCGCGTCGTTTCGTTGGCTGAAATTGACGAATGTCTATATTGGTATAGTCGGCCAGATATTTTTTGTGGGACTCATCATTGCATGGCCGTTCATTGATAAAGTTTTCGAAAGTAAATTTCCCAGGGCGGAACTGAGTGTCTGGATCGGGTTTTTAGGTTTTACCTTTTACCTGATTTTGACAGTTTGGGAAGCGCTGGTATGAACAATAACTGACGGGCCAGAAAGTCAGAAAGTGGGGAACCATGTCTCTCAATACAAAAAAAATAGTGATCGCGGTCATCGGGCTGTTTTTTATGGGCGCCCTTTTAATTGTGGGCGGCATTGAAAGCAATAAGCGGGTATTGGGCAAAAAGGCCTATATAAAGGTCTCAGCTACCAGTGAAAACTGTGTGGACTGCCATACCGTCACCAGCCCTTCCCTAGTAGAGCAGTGGAGAGACTCTAAACATGCCTTGAAGGGAGTGGGCTGTGTAGAGTGTCATGCCGCAGAATCTACCGATGCGGATGCCTGGGAGCATGAAGGAACTTTGGTCGCAGTGGTGGTTTCCCCTAAAGATTGCTCGAAGTGCCACGCCGATGAGAACGAACAGTTTCAGGCTTCCCACCATGCGGATGCCGGGAAAATTATTGGTTCCCTGGATAATGTTCTGGCCGAAGTGATAGAAGGCGATATGGGTCGGCTTTCGCTGAATGGGCAGTCCCCTGTGGCCATCAACGGTTGCTGGCAATGCCACGGTTCGGTAGTTAAAATTATGGCTGATGGACGGCCCGACCCTGCTACCTGGCCCAATACGGGTATCGGAAGGATTAACCCGGATGGCAGTAAGGGCTCCTGTTCTGCTTGCCACTCCCGGCACCGGTTTTCGGTGGTGGTCTCCCGCCAGCCGGATAGTTGCGGCAAATGTCATATGGGCCCGGATCATCCACAAAAAGAAATTTATGAGGAGTCCAAACACGGCATTGCCTTCAAAGCATTCAAGCAGGATATGAATCTGTCTGCCCAGCCCTGGAGGGCAGGCATTGAGTATTCCGCCGCACCGACTTGCGCGACCTGCCATATGAGTGCGACGGAAGAATTGCCGGTGACTCATGATGTCGGCATGAGGATCTCCTGGAACCTGCGTCCGCCGATCTCGGAAAAAATAGATGCCAAGGCGATTAAGGCAGGGGAACAGGTCGTGTCCTGGGAGGACAGAAGGGACAATATGAAAGCGGTCTGCTCGAAGTGTCATTCGGAAAATTATGTGGACGGTTTTTATCTGCAGTTTGACTCGGCGATCAATTTATATAATGAAAAATATGGCAAGCCCGCCACAGCCATCATCAAGATGATGAAAGCGGGAGGCGTGCTGACCTCTACCAACTTTGATGAAAAGTTGGAGTGGACCTATTTTTACCTTTGGCATCACGAAGGCAGACGTGCGCGTCATGGGGCTTCCATGATGGCTCCGGACTACACGCAATGGCATGGTTTTTTTGAAGTGGCCGAGAGGTTCTACATACATTTTGTGCCTGAGGTGCGCGAAGCCTGCGAGGATAGGATCCGTCAGGGAGGGGATGTGGCCAAGGCGGCAAAAGTGGTTCTGGCGGAACTGGATTCGATCCTGAACCGTGAGGAGCATATGTGGTTCCTTGGGAAAATGACCGGAGATGAAAAGGCCCGAAGAAAAGCGGCCGCCGAAGAATTTAAAAAACGCTATGCACAGTAAGCCGGCGCCACCACTAGGCGTGGGGCCGATGTGCAATCGCTTTTTTTTGCTAGCGACCGGTTAGCTCGGTTTAATCAACATTGTACAGTTCCCCCCTGATAAGGGGGGTTAGACTTTCCAGATTCTGGAGAGTCTTTTTTTTACAAAAAATCAGGGCGTGTTTATGGAATATTTTATATCAAATAAGACCTTATAAGTAGAGCCCTGAGTTTGTTAGGGCGGTGATGGAGTCGGTTTCACCTAAGGGGTGTGATGCCGGGCTTGTAACTCTAAAAGTTTACGGAGGTAAATGAGATGAGTGAACTTCATGGCAGGAGAGGGGTGGATGGTTTTTTGGTGAAGATGTTGGCTGTGATGATTTTACTTTCGCTGGCCCTTCTTCTTGTTCCGGTAAAAGATGCCGAAGCGGTTTCGCAATGGTCGCGTAAATATAAAGTGGAATGCAGTACCTGCCATGTAGCTTTTCCCCGCTTGAATCATTTTGGTGAACAGTTTATGAAGAATGGTTTCCAGTGGCCGGGCGGACCTCCTGATGGTGATAAAGAAGGTAAAGAAGAGATTTCTGATCAATTGGTTATCGATGAGGTTGGCAACTGGTTGGGAGCCCGGTTGAGCTTGACTCCTTTAAAATTTGAGAGCAACAGCTTAACCAGAAACAATCAACTCGATGATCAGTTGACGGTGGGAAACACCAAATGGTTGCAGTTTTTTGTTGCGGGTTCCCTCTTCAAGAATGTTTCCATATTCATTGAGCAGGAGTTTACCGTTGATAGCAGTTTATTCAATTGGTATCACCTGGGGTTCCACAACCTTTATGGAACCTATGTGAACTTTCAGGTGGGGCGAATATCTCCGGTGGACTTTACTCCGCTTTCCGACCGGCTTCGTCAATGGGCCAAGTCGGATGTAATGAATGTCAATTCCTCTCCCGGAACGTCATCGAGTGAGAACGCTATCAATGTTCGAACGGATCGACCTGGTTTGCAATATTACGGTTATAAAGGGCCCTGGACCTGGTTTGCCGGGATCGACAATGGGAAGGATGCTACAGACACAGACAGTTCTAAGAATTACTGGCTTGGGTTCAAGGCTGAACTTCCGGAGACCGCTAAAAGTGCCTTTGTCGGTAGCAGTGTCGGTTACCATTTTTACCAGGGGACAGATAACATTAGCACCTCAACAGCACAAATCACCAACAGGTTTTACCGGCACACGTTCTCCACTAATATCCGCTACAACGAAAACCTGGATATCCAGGCTGTTTATCAGTCCGGAAATGATGAAAACGGGACTCTTGCCGCCAGCGCAGTGGAGACTGACTTTGACGGTTTCACTATCATCGCTGGATACCGGGATTATGACTGGTGGTACATTCTGCAATATGACAATGTAAACTCCAGCGATCTTCCCGCTATTGAGAAGGACAGGATATCCCCCTCTGTCTGGTACTTTCTCAGGGACAATTTCAAGGCAGGGTTGGCGGTGAGGTTGGACCTTAATGAAAACACTGTGAACCATGAGGCGGCTTTTGAGATTCGCACCATGTTCTGATTTGCAGTAGAGTTTGCCTCCCTTCCCCGGTCGGGGTAGGGAGGTTTTTTTTTAAAGGCTGTTTAAAATTTCCCGGCGTTTTTTCTCATATTCTTCTTTACTGATCAATTCTTCCCGTTTCAACTCCTCTAAAACCTTCAGCCTCTCTTTTACGTTAGCGCCATCTTTCTGTTGGGGTTCCTTAAGCACATGTTTTGGGTTGGGATGGAAACTGGTGAACAGGACCCAATTGGTCATGTCCTGAATCAGATTTTTTTGGCGCTCATGGTTTTTATGTTTTTGCCCGCTCAAAGGAACCAATCTCCATGAGTCTCCCGCAATGCTGAAGTCACCTATTTTACGTTTAGAGCGTTTGAGTGTTGTGATTCTCCAGTTCATTCCCTGGCTTGTTAAAAAGGTGTCCCCTTTCAGCAGGGTTTTCCCTTGACGATTTTTGATTTGGTAGATAACGCGATGATTTTTACTGGCCAGGGCGAATTGCTGTTTGATCCTGGGCGCGAGGACCTCTACATCGCTTGAGGAAAACACCCTTTTTTTCGAGGACCATGAAACTTTGCGCTCCTGATAAGCCAATGACTGCATGAATCTTTGCAGGGTCTTCAGGCTGAAAGCATAAGGTTGAATTATCTTCAGGCGGTAGTTGTTTTTTTCCTGATCCTTTAGCGGCGCAATTGCCACGGAATAGTTATGGTCAATATTTCGGGGTTGACAGAAGGCTTCAACTGCCAGAAGGGAGGACAAAAACACCAGGAATGCTACTCTGAAGAGATGAGGTTTGGGCATCTAGTTGTGAATAACAAATTCAAGGTTTGACATGGCATTTTTTGCATGATTTCTTGACACTGAAGGCCTTTTCCCCGTCATGACAGGCTCCGCAGAACTTGCCTCTTTTCATGCTTCGTTTATTCAGGGCTTTATCCGAATCTGAACTGCCGGTTTTTTTTTGAAAAATGCTGTCATGGCAGTCTGTGCATTGATTGCCAGCCTGACTGTGTTTGTCGTGACTGAAAATAGCCGGCGCAAACTTTTTAGTATCCTTAAACCAGATGTCTCCGCCGTGCTTCTCCGCGCTGATTGCAGAAACAGGCAGGGAGAAGGCGACTATTAATGCCAATGTTGCTGTAATGATGCGACCCATAGTTTCTTCCCTCTTCTCTTGACTAAACGGCAATCTACTCTTCATTCAACTCATTTTAGCATAGCCCCAAATGGAAAACCGAAAAGGCCTGTCTTAGCGACAACTGTTTAGTTGTAAAAAATATTTACATTATTCTCGGTTTGGTAAAAAATAGTTGGCAAAAATCTGCCGGGCATTTAGGGCACTCATCTTGTAACACTTTATAAATTAGTGAGTTAATGTTTTGATGGTGTTTGGGCATGAACCTTGCTAATACCAATGCTTAAGGGCAAGGCATTGATACTTTGCCAGGATATGGAGAAGAAAGAGTGGGTTTTCCTATTTAAGGAATCGAAGTTACTGGGTTGCGCGTTTTGTTCCTCTGGGAATAGATTAGGTTATAATGCAAAACTTCTCATTTTTTGGAGTTTTACAGATGCTTTTTGAGTTTGAAGATTCAACATTGAAACCTGTTTTTGAAAAAGTGAAGGCAGGGCTCCGCCTTTCCTATGAGGATGGAGTCACCCTTTGGCAAACTCCTGATTTGCTGGGTGTGGGGTATATGGCCAATCTGGTGCGGGAAAGGTTGAACGGGGACAAAACCTATTTTATTCACAACCGGCATATCAATCCGACTAATATTTGTATTCACAGTTGTCAGTTTTGTGCTTTTGGAGTCAAGGCGGATCACCCTGATGCTTATGAAAAGTCATTGCAGGATATTTTTTCGGATGCGGAGAAATATAATGGTGGAGACGTCAGTGAATTTCATATCGTGGGTGGACTGCATCCGGACCTTCCGTTTGGATATTATCTCGAACTGCTGGAAGGATTAAAAGAACGCTTCCCGTTGGTTCATATACAGGCGTTTACAGCTGTGGAGGTGGAATACTTTTCCCATCTGGCGAAGCTTCCTCTAAAAGACACGCTGGAAAAATTAAAGCAGGCTGGTTTGGGTTCTATCCCAGGCGGCGGTGCGGAGATTTTTGCCAAACGGGTGCGTCGAAAAATTTGCGGCGAGAAGATCGATGGCGAAGGTTGGTTGCGGGTTCATGAAACGGCCCATCTTGCCGGACTAAAAAGCAATGCCACTATGCTTTATGGACATTTGGAAACCGCAGAAGAAAGATCGGACCATCTGGTGCGCCTGCGTGAATTGCAGGACCGGACTCATGGTTTTGTGACATTTATTCCGTTAGCGTTTCACCCGGAAAACACCGTGTTAGATTTTTTAAAAACTACACCGGGGCAATTGGATCTCAGGGCGCTAGCGGTTTCAAGATTGATGCTGGATAATTTTCCACATATGAAAGCATTCTGGATCATGATCACACCTAAAATAGCCCAGTTGGCCCAGTCTTTTGGGGCGGATGATATGGATGGAACGGTTGTCGAAGAGAAGATCGTTCATGCCGCCGGTGCGGCCACAGATCAGGTTTTTCATAAGGATCAAATCATTCACATGATTACACAGTCTGGAAGAAAGCCTGTAGAGCGAGATACTTTGTATGAAAACGTTGAGGAATTGGAGGGGGCATATTAGACTGTAAAGTTTAGATATAGTATATTGAATTTGCATTCAAAGAGCTTGTTTTGACGCAATCTTGACAGAGTCTTAATAAAAACTTTACATTAGGGGTGTATATACTTATACTTAGTTATACACCAAACTAGGGGCTGATTTTAAGGTTCAGGTTTAACGCGTTCCGGGATTATCCGGGGGGGTAGTTTCAACTTTTTTGTATGAAAAGGAAAAAACGTTATGGGGTATGAAGGGAAAAAAGTGCTGGTGGTCGATGACTCAGCCGTAATGCGGCAAATTATTAAAAAGAACTTGAAGGAATTGGGTTTTGCCGATCTTACCGAGGCCGAGGATGGGGCTGCAGGTCTGAAAAAAGCCGGCGAAGCGCCACTGGACCTGATTGTGTCGGATTGGAATATGCCAAATATGACGGGTTTGGAATTCTTAAAAGCCGTTCGCGCCGATGATAGTTTAAAGGGGATTGCCTTTATTATGGTCACTTCCGAAGCAGATAAGGAAAAGATCATGGAAGCTGTACAGGCTGGTGTCAGTCAGTATATCGTGAAGCCCTTTAACGCGGTTCAGTTGGAAGAAAAAATT
>Ga0257116_1001791_pt1 | contig 12755 bp, 14 predicted proteins | sample SI112_120mmetaG_FD_190150 | JGI IMG/M metagenome (GOLD analysis project Ga0257116, IMG submission 190150) | Marine microbial communities from Saanich Inlet, British Columbia, Canada - SI112_120m | ecosystem: Environmental > Aquatic > Marine > Inlet | place: Canada: British Columbia | collected...
AATTTGAATTATGGCCGAACTTAGCTAAACAGACGCTTATTGCCAAGTGAAACCGGTCACGGACCAACTAAGCGCAGCATTTGTGCCTTAGTTTTTATCTCGACTTTATTTTTTGTATAAGATCAGCAATGAAATTGTCACACTTTCCGCTACTGTTTTCGAATTCCCAGGTCACACTCCAAGAGAGATGAACCTTGAGATCATCAAAAATCAGCACCTCTGTGGTCGAATAATCAACTCTCTTGCCACCTCTTGTGAGAATTACTCTCGAATTTTCCGAAAGTGCAGTAATTTTGGCATTTTCAAGCTTACATAGCCTTTTGATAATCTGAAATTTGTTGGAGGCATCTGATAAAGCTTCCCCAAGCGCCTGCTCCTTCATCATCATTTCAGTATCCCTATTGAGCCTGGGTCTTGGCTCAAAAATAGTGGCCTTTACAAAGGCCTTCTGGTCAGGCGTACTATTTTTTTCTAAAGCGTCGATGTGCTCTAATAGGGCCGGGTTTAGTGTATTCCATAAATACATATTGCCAAATTTGAGATCAATGGTCCGAGAACTTGTCCAGCCCTTTTCACAAAGTACCTTAGTATGACTTCTTCTTGTCAATTCATCATAGGTCACAGTGGTTTCTCTACGCCTAGTAGTTAGACCCGCTCTAACAAACATTTCATCACCCTTTTCAAACGATAAGTGCTGTTTGATAATGTTTTGCAGTCCCATTGATAGCTTGACTATATCCTGATTGGATTGGATTGCAGTGGAATAGCATTTCGTCTGAACCTTTATAGATAGTGCCACATAATCAGGGCCTTCACTAATTTCAGAGACGCCCTTCAGGGTCACCGTACCAGCAAAAACAGTAGAGCTAATCAAGAACATGAATGTAGTTAACATTTTCATAAGCAAATTCCTCCTTGCAAATTATTTTGTCTATTGGATTACGGCCAAAGATAGTATTAGTGAATGATTGTTATCAACGGAGAAAAAGTGTGTGTGTGTACATATAGTGATTTTAGTCAGTTGGTATTGGGATCCAGCGATCAATATTAAACCGAATCAATTACTAATTTTTTAAGTGCTTGGACTCTCGGGGAAAGAATCTGCTGATACAAGTGAAGAGTGTTTCAACGACCGGCTTAGTGACCACATTGAGTTAGTAAAAGAGAGCTTTAAGTCTCACGGACTTGAAGGATATCTTGTACTAAACACAGGCAGTGTAGAAATAGCATACCAAAAATGGCCAAGTCGCGAAATCGCGACTAAGGCCTTTCAGGCTTTAGAGGCAAAACTCGTTATTGATGATAGTGCCTCATTTATGAATACAGTTCTATTTCGTGAGTTAGGTAGTGACACAAGTTGGTTAAATTCTTTAGCTCAGTAATGGTATTTGAACATAAAGTATTCAAATATAGTGTCCGATAATTTTTGTAGAGATGAGACATATATTTTTAATTACGACTCTATTTTTTTTATTTGGCCCCACTTACGCACAGGATATGTGTGACTTCCCAAAAGTGGAAAAAAGTGGCTGTGGCTGTGACCGCTCCACATATTTGGAGGAAGTAGGAGTTGCGAGAGATCTTTTAGAAAAGACTCTCGATGGCACTCACCCCAAATCAGAGGCCACGACTCTTCTTTGGGGCGCTAATCCCTGTCAAAGGTCCTGGAGTTTATGGACTGATAAACGATACACCCAACCCTTTGTCAGAGACTACGAACGCTGCAAGCATGTTTGTAGGCCCAGACCCTGGGATCGAAACCTTCAATCGATTAAAGGCTGTGTTGAGCTAGGAAAGGTTTCCCTTTGTCGGCCCGCACGCAATGGTGGGTCGATGCAAGATGTTCAAAATGATCAAGCGATCAGTTACTGCTACCAGTATGGTATGGACATCTACTCATGTAGCAAGGATATCAATTGCGAATTGAGCAGCATAGCTAGATCAGAAAAAGAATGCAAAGAATCTGAATTAAATTTTATCTGGCATCAGGCCTCTGGCATCTCTGGCTGTTACGCAAATAGCTGCAGTTCAATGTTCCCATGTAGTGAGGACGACCGAAAAAAATGCACCGTCAACTGCCAAGACTGTCAGGCGCTTACTAAAAATGTCTTGGATACTTATGCCTTTAAGTGCTTTGATGTCCAGGCCATAGATTCGTACAACGTTGGTAAAGATTCTACTGGTTTTCTCGCTCATAGCACTATCCGTCTCAATCCAAAACGCGGCTCGTACGCAGAGTTGATGGCCCCTAAAGGCATCTTCTCCGATGCCTGGAACAGCACCAACCTTAAGCGAGTTACCGAATGTCGAAATCCCAAACCGGGTGACCTCGACAAGGGAAATTACATGAAGTTCAAATTTTCGAAAATAAGAGAAAATGACTTTCAAACACTCTATGAAATGATCCCTTTTCAACTGAGCAAGCAGGAGTCACTAGAACTCAGCAGTGGCTGTGAAATCTATCGCTCCATGGACCACAAATCTATTCTCTCACTGGCAGAAGAATGTCTTCACCCAAGCTACGAAACTGCACGCATGAAATATTGTAGAGGCAGCGCTAAAGCAGAGTACGATCAACTTGTCGAAAAGATAGAGAACACTGAGATAGAGTGACCAACTATAGCTAATATGTTCAGTAGGTACAGGCTTACTTTGCGATCATAAATTCAGCATTACCATTTACTAATGTTGAGTAGAGTCTTGAGTCGACATCCATTTGCTCAAGTGTTCCCTTATTTACGTCAAATACTTGATAAATAGGTTGATCAGACTTGGTAACTAAAAGAACCTTTCCGTCTTCCACGTCAAGGGCAATTCGACTATCACTTGCAGTGTCATTAAAGAGATACTCAGCTCCTAAATCAACCTTGAGAGTAGAAATTCTATTAACGCTCACATTGTAGTCGCCTGATCTTCTAAGTGCTGATGTGGCCCAGTATATTCCATCACTTTCTGATGAGAATTTGGTTGCTAAGTTTCCATAAAATGAATGCCAAAGCTTAAGAGTTACTCCTGTCGACTGGCTTACTTCTCTGATTATGAAATAGTATGAGCTATTTCCAACACTTATTTTAGAGACCATTAAAAGCTTATTTCCTGCAAAATAGGGAACGCCCCCTAAGGCCTTATCAAAACTGCTTAAGCTTGTTTCAACTCCCGTATCACAGTTCTTTTTTGTAAGATTTCCGCCTGAAGTGATATTGCCATATAGATCTCTTCTAATAGAAGAAAAGAAAAAGACTTCATTTCCCTTTAGTGTAAATCTGCCATAGGCACTATCATTATTAAATCTACACTCACTGACCACTTGACCACTGTTAGGGTTAATCTCTCTTATCCATTTTGTTTCAGAGTCATCATGACTGGTTGTTGTTTTGACAGTATAAATTTTCCCATTTTGTGTAAGACCCCAAGTGTAGCCATTTGAACCTGCTCCATTTCTTGTCCACGAAGCAATTTTGTGCTGATCATACTCTGGAAGACTCATCAAAACATTATAGATATTAGACTCAACATTAACGATAGTCCCATTTAGAGAAGTAACGCTCTCACTTACAGTCTCTCCTGAGTGAGAGGATAATAGAACAAATGCATCCTTAGGCAGGTTATTTGTAGCCTCAGGCTCTTGAGGTGAGTTAATTGAGGCTTCAGGTGCTTGTCCCCCACTGCCTTGAGCTGCGCCATCAGATCCACTGCATCCTTCGAAAATAATAATGAATAATAGAAGAGTTAACTTAACGATTGAGTTGTTTGATTTCATCCTTGATCTCCAATGCGTCTTCCTGACACTTTTTATACGTATTTATAGAGCAATCTCTGTGCCAATATAACGGGTTGAAATTGTGTTAAAACACTGTCTCCATTTTTGACAGCGATTAAACTTTATACATTAAGGTTCATTTGTTTAAAGAAAAATTCGAATTGATTCATAAAAATCGTACCGAGTTTAAGCCCTTTTAGTGTCAAGATACATGTTCTTATAATTGACATCTGCAAACTCTTTATTCAATCGCAAACTGGGGCTCCTTATGCTTACTGTTATTTAGAGCTGGAATGAAAATTGTACCACTTAGCTGTATAAAATAATATTTAGTCAAGTCCTTGGGGGAAATGATGTTTTTAAACTCAATAAAATCTATTCAATTTCTAATGCTATTTATAACAACCATCACTTTCCTTTCACAGAGCTTAAGAGCTAGCGAGCCAGCTAGTTGTAGAGAGCTGACCGAAGCAACCGTATCGGCCTATGAGGATATATCTGCTGTTATCGATGGTGAGCTAAAGCAGAGATATGAAAAGCAACAAAGGCTACTATATAGGCTACGTGATCAGGTTAGAGATTATGACATTTCTCGACACTTAGATACATTGGACGAATTAAATGAAGATGGCAAATTGGTAGGGATTGATCAGGAAGTTATAGAGCTGCTTTCTTCTGGTCGTTATCACCTTCTGAGTGAAGCATTTTCAAGACAAAGGGGAGAAGATCCGAATAAGCGTGAAAGCCTTATTGAAGGATATGGTAGGCACTCTTGTGTTGATGAATCCATAACAAGACTAGATTATTATGCTGCGAGATATAGTGTGTACAAGAGTGAAGAGCTAGAAATTAAATTAACGACTGGCTTTTGGAATTCTAGCAAAGATGCAATTATTACGGCCTGCCTAGAAGTAGAGATTCCTGTTGAGCTAGCTAGTCTAGGTTTCGAAAAGATTAAAGTAAAGACTTGTCCCTCAATTAGCCTTGGAAAAGACCATAGAACTGGATTTTCTTATGGTGATACTTTTTTTCCTTCACATAACTATAGAGATAACCTATCTGTAAAAAAAGGTGATGATTCTAAATTAGCTATTATTCCAACCGCTATTAGCGAAGAGTTGGGTGGTATTCCAAGTAAATTTACTCAAGAGCAATTTTTGGAGATGGCCTTACCAGAAAGGTGCAAACCAGAACAAGTTTCAATAACACCAAATGAAGAAGAGTTACCCGGTACTAGCCTTGGTGGCGAATAGGACAAAGGTATGTGAAAGCACTTGAGAGGGTCTTCAACACCGATGGTTTTAAAAAGGCCCATCCAGAAATTCGCGACTATTATATTAATGGCAGGTACACGGTGAATGGGTTAGATTCACTAGATCACGTACCTGGCACCTTTTATAGCACCTTTTATACCTTTTATAAACTAGCAGTTAGTCCCAAATATTAAGCACAACACTTCCCGTGTCGGCCAGATCACTAATTGTAAAAAAATGGCCTAAATCACTTTCAATGTAGCATACAGTAGATAATGAATTCTTTGGAACAATCTCTTGGCAGCTTGCACTTACAGTATCATCTAGCGCGGGACAATTAATTTGCTCGAGAGCTCTATTTACCATCTTTTTAGCATTTACCACATTAGAGTTTTCACTATCGAAATCAGTGGCAACTTTAAAAGTTCTGCTAGAACTTTTAGTCAATTCTTCACTGCAGTTTGCAAAAGCGTGAAAAGAGCTAAGCGCAATTATGCCTACAATGCCTACTCTGAAAAGTTGATTTTTCATTTTCATTCCCTTTTTCATCTGTTGAGACAATTTTAATTTTTATGAAAATACTCTAAACAATGGGGTATTGCTGGGGGATGTGTAAAAAAGAGTGGTTAATTGTAGCTACGTTTCACGGAAGACGTATCAACCTTTTGAAACTCAAGACTTTGGAGAATTTAAAGCAGCAAAGGTAGCTTTCCTAATGCTATGTGATGTAAAAAGTATCACACACGAATGCCACGCACCTTTCCCCCCACTTTTGCTAATAAGTTTTTTACAATAAGACGATGAAATGGCTTAACGATTGTAAAATAGCAAAATCCATAAAAATTTCTGAAATACACGATTGTCTCAAATGTTAACTCACATTTTTTGTCTTTCAAGCTTATGCAGAGGCCACAGCAGAAATCAAGGTGCTTATCACGCCCTCTGACAACTATTTTTCTTTCGTTACTATCAACAATCTCCCAAGGTCCAATTTTCTCCCCTGTAAGATAAGACAAACTTTTTAAACCTTTATTATAGTCTTGTAGATTAGAGCACCCTAGACCAAAAGGCCGAACAACAGAGTTTCTGATCAGAGCTAAATATTGCAGCCAATCAGGTAATATCTCTGGAATAACAATCATGATATCGTCTATTTTGATACTTCGTTCACAGTGAAATTGTTGTGAAAAAAGATCACTATAATCAACAGAATTTAACCATCTTTTGGTCGAAGAGGAGCTTCCATTAAAAGATTTTGAATCTATCGACATATTTTCACCTTAAACCTTTTCCTTGCCCATTGTTTTAATATTTATTTCAAAAAATTAATTATATCTCTAAAAACTAAACTTGGATTTTTAATACCTTGATAGTATGCATCGGTAGAATAATTTTGGGCCCAATTGCAATTTGCTCCACATTGGTTAGCTGCACCACCTTGAAAATTATCAGGATTTACTAATTTTCTTCCTGCGGCCCATACCCCATCTACATTTTTGTGCTCGAGAACATTTACCATTGCAGGCTTGACGTTGACACAGGCCTTACAAGGCCATGAAAGTCTTCCATCAAAATCGACGTGAGGCTTGAGAGTATTTCTACAGTCTAATGGAAGACCATTGTATAGCTTTTTATCCATTGAAAAAGATCCCCCAAATTTATGGCCCTGCTTGTGTCTTTGGAGCAAAGTATTAACAAATTTTAAATATTCATGATCATCCATAATTCCTTTCCGGGCCTTTGGACCATCATTGACAGGAACTCCAACAAAAGTAATTCCTAGATCATTGGTCCAGTTGAGAACATCAATTGCATCTTGAATATTTCCTGGTTGAACTACACAATTGATAAAAAGCTTAAACTTATATTTCTTGCGCAAGTTCCTTAGGGCCAAAATATTTCTGATAATATTAGTACTGTTGTTGTAAACATACATTTTATCCAGTTTATCTACATTGAGACTGTCCAGACTAACAATTACAATATCCATGTCGGCAAGAAAATTACTCCAACTCTCTTTTTTGAGTAAATTTTGCAGAATACTTCCATTGGTATTTATTATTTGTGGATAGTAGTTAAGGTTTTTCGCATGTCTAATAAGTTGTGGCAGATCTCTTCTTATTGTAGGTTCACCTCCAGCGTAATAAATTGCAGGTGTATTAGTACGCATTATATCAAGAAGCTTTTTCCCCTGATTAGTATCTAAAACTCCTTTATTTGGTAGATCTGGATATTTATTTCCCTTATGATCACAACAATAATCACAGCGAAAATTACAGGTACGAGTTACAGTCCATAATAAATAAAGGGGGTAAAGATCGTGACGCCCCTTTCTGTCTAATCTTTTGTTAGCAAACCAATTTTTAATGAAAGTAATGTAGGAGTGAACTTGCTTAGTAATTCTGGGCAATAGCTTATCGGGAAGTTGTTGTACCTTTTCAAAATCTTTTGACAAGGCATCGGCTTGATTTTGTAGATCTTCTATATTGGGATGATCAGGTGATTGCTTATAGTGGGAAAATGGTAGTTTTTTGGTTGTGGTGCCTGAAGGCTTAATCTGGCGGATAGTGGGTAGGGTTATTTCCATTTCTATTACTCCAATGAGATATACTGCTTTATTGCGCCTTGGGTGAGGCGAGTTAATACAGCGAGAGACTTCTCTTTTGTTACTTGTTTATTAAAAAGATATTGCAGCCCAACTCTAAGCCACATTCCAAAAAGAGCGTGGATAATAAGCTCTGGGTCCTCTATCGAAACTCCCTGTTGTTTTGCTTTGATTTCTAAAATATGGGTCAGGAAATTAATTAATTCAGGACTGGCACCAAAGGCCAGGCCCTGAAGACCTCTATCGATTTTCATCTTTTCGACAATAATTGAGACAACTTTTTTATTTTCTTTAAAATGATCGAGAAAGGTAGAGCATATAGAAAAAAGAAGTTCATCCCCATTCTCTGGAATTCCATCTACAAAGACATTTTGAAAGCGTTCAATATATTTATCATTAAACTCTTGTATCAACTCTTCAATTAGTTGATCTTTGTCTTCAAAATGAAAATAGAAGGTGCCACCGGCTATGTTGGCCTTTTTAGCAATTTCTGCAATAGAAGTGTTGTCCTTTCCCTTCTTGTAAAAGAGATTTAGCGCCACTTTTTTGATGGAGCTCTTTGTAATTTCCTTTTGCTCCTTTCGGCTTTTGCTACTGTAACCTCTTAATTTTCTTGCAGTTGGCACTTTAGTCTCCATGTTTTGCTGAACAATCTTCAGTGAATCACATTCAGTGAAAATTCTCAAGGAAGTTTAGAAAATAGAGTAAATTCTTCTCGAAGGAACCTTCGGTACTTAATATCTATTTGAGAAAAATTTGATAGATTATACTGTCACAGCAGGAGGCCGTGGAGAAAAGCTAAGGTATGTTATAATCGAGTACAAGCCTCTTTGTAACCAAAGTCACAAGATTTTTTAAACAACCGTCTGGCTTGGTCCTTGTCCCCCATTTTAAGATAGGTTTCTCCTAAATGAAAACATCCCGATTGGTTTTTTGATTTACATGAAAGATCTAGTGCCGATATCCTTTCTTCTTCTAATATTGAACCTTCAGCCTTAGTGGCCCACCACAAACATGCCTGGTCGTCTTTTAACTTACAACCTTTTTTGAAATACGGTATGTAGACTTCTTTTTCTTCATTTTGTATCGACAATTCATAACCTAGGTAAAAACAAGATTCTGCATCATCCAATTTACAGGCCTTCTTTAGGTATCGCACCCCTTCAGCCATATTGAGATCTTTAATATTTACATAATAGTTATAACAACCGATAGCATCTTTTAAGTCACAACTTTTAGTATAATACTTTAAACCTTCATCAAATTTCCCCTGCTTGATTTTAGCAAACCCATATCTGGTACAACTTATTGGATCATTGCTAATGACACAGGCAGTCTTAATAAATTTTTCTAACTCAACATATCTCTTCTTATTTATCAGTTCTAAGGCCAAAGAATCGCAAACCTTTCCGACGCTACCAGCGATACATTCTTTTTCTTGCTCATCAATGTTCTTTTGTAAACTTATGTCTCCACAGAGACCATTTTGGAATGCATTCCAATCTCCCCAAAAAAGTGGTGTGTACCTTCCTGTCTGAGAAGAAAAGAGGTCAATTCTTTCTTGACTAGGAGGATGTGTTGGAATCAATTTTTCAATCAAAGAATTACCAGGAGAATTCAATATCTTTCTAAAGAACTCAGCTCCATGCCTTGGGTTAATCCCATTGTTCTTGAGGGATTCTATTGCAAATAGATCTGCTTCTCTTTCGAGATTAGAGGAGTATCTCTGTGACAAATATGTGCTTATGAAGCTCACTTCATTACCAGTGAAAATTTTGATGGACTGATTGTAAATGAAGTTTTTTACAATTATATCTGTGTGGTGGCCTAGCTTAATATGCCCAATTTCGTGGGCCAAAACAGCAAGGAACTCTTCCTCTTTCTTAATTGATTCAATGAGCTTTTTTGATATAACTATAACTTCACCTGGAAGAGCAAATGCGTTTAGCATGGGCATTTCCTGCACAACAAGCTTTATTTGATCAGTATCAACGGAGTCAATTTTCGCAATAGCACTTTTAAAATATTTCTTATCTGCTGAAGTTTCACATCCATTTAGCAGTTTTTTATCGAGCACATAGTTTCTTATAAAATTTCTCTTTTTATCCGCTGGAAGTTTATCAACGAGGCTATTCAAATAAGGTGGAAGTACAAAAAATAAGGCCAAGAACAAAGTCACCAGGCCCAGTGCCGCAAATCTCCAGTCATGTAATGCATTACTCTCCATTTGAATACCAAGTTTACTCCACTCATTAGGAGAGAAATTCAAAACCTCTCCGTTTGCTAATGTTACGATAATTGTACTAGGGAAGGTTTCTACAGTAAGAGAATCTACATTGTACTCACAAATGCCCTCAATAATGAGTTGAGTACCTTTTTTATTGACAGTAACATCATGTTTAATAGAACTATTCTTTTTAAAATAAGTTGCTGATGATGACATTAGAAAAACACTCCACCATCAAAATCAAACACCTCAAATGCCCCTGTTGAGTCTTCTCCATATACTTCGCCACCATCATTAACATCAAAGTAGTCAATTTCACCTGTTACTTCAATCCTTGAGAAGTAATAATGATATTTTCTGATTCGCGTCCAATAAAGTCCAAGTCCAAGAGTTGCTATCAAAATCAGCCCATTTGTAGCTGTAATCCACAAAATTTTGACCAAAGAGAAATCGGCCTTAAGACTCAATTCTCCAATTTTTGTATGACTTATTCTATACTCGGTAAAAAAGGCTAAATACAAGGACATTACGAGAAGACTCACAAAGAAATTCAGTACTATTACCCCATATATTGAATAGGCTGCTATGGATTCAGCACCTTCTTTTAGGTATTGGTTGACTTCTAAGTAATACGCCGTTGATAGGAATAATAAAATAGAAAATCCAATGACTGGTGCAATAAACTTAGTAGCCAACCAACAAACTTCCTTTACATTTCACGTGTATTTAAATTTTAAATTCCCATAGGATAAATTATTTATTAATAATTTGCTGACGTTGTGTTGCATGCGTGGAACGTAGAGCCCAAAACTTAGAGTTGAGAAGCAAATACCTCTAAAGTATTCTCTCATGTAGTCGGCCCTTTTATCTTTTTTTAGTCTAAAACAAATATTACGAAACTTAGTTCTAGACCCCAAATACCCCAAGAAAGAATAAAGAGTAAAAGGAATAAAAACCCAATAAATTCCAATGGCCAAAAGAAGAGAAACGAGTGCAGTTGCAGCTCCTTGATACTTCCCTAATATAAAATTAGACAAAAAATATAAAGCATAAACACCCAGTGCTACTATATATCCTCGAAACAATTCTTTACCCGTTCCGGAATAGTGAAAGCGATCATCATTTAATTGCAAGTGATGCCAAAGGTATTTTCTTTCTATAGTCTTGGCATGGGGGGAATATAGCCCAAGCGTTAGGATAGTTAAAAATGTATTTTTAATAGTGACTTTTAATAGGTCGTATGGATTACCATCAAATGCTAGAGGAAAATTTTGGTACAGCTCTGTTTGGGATTGATACGGATCACTTGAGACTTCATCCTGCTCTTGTAGACCCTCAGGTAGTCTCATTTTGTGATCTCCTAATTCTGTATTTTCATCCATTGGTTAAACCTTTAGAATGCTCCCCGACCGTCCAGCCAATTTACTGACGAAACAAAATTCGCGCAACTAAATAATCGTTTGTGATTTCCCAGATGAAGTTAGTCATTGTGTATAAGAATTTTTTACAGGGTCGTCTACAAAATCAGCACCAATATTTCATATATTAATGTTCAAAAATGGAAAAAGGTTGTTCAAGAAGGATCCCCCAGCATAAGCGACACGAAAGGCGCATGAAACCTGTTGGAGGACGCGGTACGAATACTGAAAAGACTTCGAAGAATGCCATAACATTAAATGGTTCAAACGCAGAAGTACGTTCGAGCCATTATTTATTCCTCGAAAAATCAGCTAGCTGCTAGTTGCTGATTTCAGTTTTATATTCCTATGAGAATGTTCTTGAGTTTCTTGGGACAATTCAAGTTGTAATTCACCTTTTGCACCAAGATGACCTGCATAAAGGCAAACTGCTAACGCAAGAAGATCTCCAACGAAAGCTCCCCACAAAAAAGGTATTTCCATTTCTCTACCAAATAATTCTCCCGTAGTAGTCGCTAAGAAAAGACAACCCACAATACAAGACGTCGCCCAAGTGATAAGCCCATAAAGAGAGCCATCTTGCCAACTAACGGCCTTACCAATAATTGCCGCCATATAACTACCAATACCAAGGCTAACGATCCAAGAGACTAATCCCCAAACCCAAAACCCATTACTTAAATATGGCAATTCTGCAAGGTTTAATGCCCATAAATTGAACCCACCTCCAAGTATCATAAATAGCATCATCAAAGAAAATACTAAAAAATTCGCCGAGACCACTGGCCTTGCGCTTATTCTACTTGGGAAATTAATAAGTGCTTCATTCATAACCCCTCCAAAGTTTAAAAATGTACTTCATTTCATTACTATAAATAATATTTCAATGGACTTATTTCTATCAGAATTAAAATTGATTCTTATTTGATGTAGCACGCACCTCTTTTCTTCTTGCCCCTGACCATGATAATATTGATACGTGAGATCATCTTTTTTAATACATATACCTAATACCTTAACAATTTTGCGGATTTGCCTGGCCTTTTATTTCCCATTCGCCCCTCCAGAGTACCGCTTGATGCTAGTGGGGATTTCGCTGGCCACAGAGTATTTCGATGGCGCCCTCAGTAGATGGTTCAAGTGGTCAAGCCAGTTGGGGGGACTCCTGGATCCCATTGCCGATAAATTATTTATTTTTTCAGTAGTGTTTACAATCTTTTTTGAATCAAACCTGACTTGGTGGCAACTGCTTTTAATTGGAGCTCGAGACACCATTGTATTTTTTGGGGCCCTCTATATACTTTTCGTAGAAAAAAACTGGAAAATATTTTTTAATGTCCACCCTCGAATTCTAGGAAAAGTGGCCACAGTTCTTCAATTTATTTTAATCACTGATTATCTATATTTTAAAATGTTTCACGGATGGATTCTTTTTCCAACAATTATAGTAAGCGTTATCTCTGGAGCGGATTATTTATACCTGCTCTTCAAA
>Ga0257116_1001800_pt1 | contig 12698 bp, 12 predicted proteins | sample SI112_120mmetaG_FD_190150 | JGI IMG/M metagenome (GOLD analysis project Ga0257116, IMG submission 190150) | Marine microbial communities from Saanich Inlet, British Columbia, Canada - SI112_120m | ecosystem: Environmental > Aquatic > Marine > Inlet | place: Canada: British Columbia | collected...
GCCCCACCCAGCTCCATTTCGAACCTGGAAGTTAAGCTCTTCATCGCCGATAATACTGCCGGGTCCCCTGGTGGAAACGTAGGTCGCTGCCAACTTTTTAGAATTTTTATAACAGAAGCTTTATCTGATTATACTTTTTAAGTATATTTAGATGAAGCTTTTTTTTTAGACTTTTTTTATTGGGGTTTGTTAATATTGTAGATATTTTATTGTAGGGTTTTAAAAGATACTAAAAAAACTGTTTTAAAAGCTCTAGCATCTCTTTTGGATCTTTTATAGTATTGACAGCTTGTCTGAACTCATTAGCTCCATCATAGCCTTTAGAATACGTATGAAGATGTTTTCTAAACATAACAGTACCATACTCATCATATACATCTATCATTTTATTAAAATGTTCTAAGATAATATCTTTTTTTATATCATTACTAACATCATTTATTTGATTTTTTATTTGATGAAAAATCCATGGTTTACCAATAGCTCCACGACCTATCATAATACCATCAGCCTTTGTGTGAGCTAATACCTCATTTGCTTTTTGATAGTCTTTAATATCACCATTAGCGATTACAGGTATGGAAACATTCTCTTTGATAGCTTTAATTGCATCATAGTCTACAGGTGCTTTGTATGCACCTTTTTTTGTTCTTCCATGTACTGCCATAAAATCAACACCACATCCTTCAACTGTCTTAGCTATTTCAACTGGAATTTTATCATTAACCCCAATTCTTACTTTTGCAGTAGTATATTGTTTTGTAGAGTGTTGTTTAATAGTTGATAATATAGATTCTAGTCTATTTAAATCACCTAATAGATTAGAACCACTACCATGACTAAAAACTTTTGGAGCAGGGCATCCACAGTTAAGATCTATTCCATCTATCCAATCAATATCATTAAGTATCAAGACAGCTTCTTTTATAATATCTGGATTATTACCTGCAATTTGAACTATATAGGGTGTTTCATTATCTGCTTTTTCGAGCATTTTAAAAGTTCGCTTTGAATTATATACTAATGCATTTGAACTAATCATCTCACTTATTGTAAGATCTGCTCCAAATTTTTTAACTACAGATCTAAAGGGTAGATCTGTATATCCAGCTAAAGGTGCTAGTACTAATAATGGATTGGAAAAATCTATTATTTTTTTGTTTTTAATCATTTAAGATAGCAAATACTATCAAAATTGTATTGTTTACCACTATCTTTTAAATCTAAAAGTGCTTTATATGGTATATATTCATCTTTTTGACTATTATTAATAATTTCTCTAATATCATCAATCATTTCATATTCAAATAGTATATATAAGTATGCTTCATTTGCTTCTTCATCATTAGATGAGATATCTTCAAATAATTTAATAATTTGATCAGGAGACATTCTATTAGTATATTTTTTTGCAATATACAAGTAGTCTTCTCTTGTAAGTTCAACTTTTTCAATTAGTTTAATAATTTCACTACTTGTAAATGTAAATTGATCTTCATATGAAGCATCAGTTACTAATAGTTCAATAGTCATATTCTTATTTAAATCTATGTTTTCAAGTAATTTTTTAATTGTAGTAAAACTTTTTGTTTTCAGAACTTGAATAAATGCAGCTTCAATTAAGTCTGATGGGTTATTTGATACTTTATTTAGTATATCTAAACAGTAATTATCATCTATTTTTGTTTTATTAATATTATTTTGTTGTACTAAAGTACTATCATTTGATAGTTTAAATTCTTTTAATGAAGTATATTCTCCACTATTAACTTGTAGTATTTTATGCCCTAAATTATCAATAGTTTTATTTTCAGTTGCAAAATCAGAATTATCAATACTAATATTTAATTGATTTAAAATATTTCCAACTTCTTTAAATGTATCACTTTTAAATGTATATGGTGTATTTGTACCAGAAAGATTATTTTTAATTAAATTAATAAGTGCATCTTTATCTTTTGTGATACTTCTATTATTTAAATATTGTTTAAATGAATAATACAGAATATGTAGTACTGATGCAATAAATAATAATATTGCTGGAACAACAATCCATACTGCTATTGGTAATAATACTACATTGTTAGCAATATCTATTTTATAGTCACCAGATTCTATTGAAAACACATATGCTGCAATTGCTATTATAAGTACTAGTGCACTAAATATATATTTTTTTAAACCCATATTAAATATCCTTTATTATTGTTGCTCTTGTTCGTATATCTCTCTACAAGGAGTACAGTATTTGGCAAATGGTTTTGCTCTTAATCTACCAACTGCAATATACTCATCACACATTGCACATATACCGTAAGTCTCTGCATCTATTCTATCTAATGCAGCTTCAATATCGTTTAATTCTGCTAGTTGTTGATTTGCACTTTGTGCTTCAATAAAACTATCAGTACTAATCTCTGCATAGTCTAAATCATCTTTACATTCTTGAGATTTTAATTCTTCAATATTAGATCTACTAGTATTTACATGTTTAATTATTGATTCTTTTCTATCAAGTAATATAACTTTTAATTCTTCGATTTGTTTTTTATTTGCTGCCAATTTAATATACCCTAATTAAAATTTTTTGTATTATATCTAAATAAGTTAAATTATTAGCTGAAATAACCTATTTATGGTAAGGGTGGTTATTATTAATGCACAATCCTCTGAAAATTTGTTCACATAAAACAATATTTGCAATTTTATGTGCCATTGTTAAATCACTTAAACTAATAATACTATTACAATTATTTAAAAATTCTTTTTCAAATCCAAAGGCACCACCAATGAAAAAATTTATAGTAGATTTATCGTCTATAAGTTTAGCAAATTTAAAACTATCATGTTTTTTACCTAAAACATCTAATGCTATATTATATCCTGTAGTGAGTTTTGGGTTAAAGACATCTGAATATGAAGTTTGTGCTTCTTTTTCTCCAATAGTTTGTGCTTTTGCAATCTGTTTGTTAAATAAATTATGTATATTTACTTTTGCATATTTACTAGACATTTTTATTAGGTCGTTTATTATTGGTTCAAAATCATCTTTAGTGTTTTTTGCTATTTGATATATATTAATAGTCATTTGTTATAAACTGCTTTCCGTATTAAATTTTAGTTGCTGTATTATAGCTATTTGATGTTTAGATATTTTACTTAAATAAGTAATTTTATCATCTAAAGAATCTGATATATCAAGTATAATATAATCTAAATTAAATTTATTTGCTTCAAGTATTTCTATTTCATTATTTGTTGATAGTACAATTATTGTATTTTGATATTTTTGTTTAATAAACTTTAAAAGAAGTTGTGTATTACTAATTTTAAATTGTGATTGAAGTTGAGTCAAATAATTTGTACTAATACTTATACCATCGGCATATTTTAATAGACTTATATCATTAATAATAATTGGAATATGAGTATTGTTTTTTAAAAATTGTAAATGTTGTTTTTGAATATCTAATGAGTTTATTTTATTTTTATATTGAATATAAGTTAGATTATATAAGTTAGATGCATTAATAAAATTATCTAGTGATATATCAATCTTTAATAAAGATTGATAATCACATAATGCATAAATGGGTGTTATATTATGCTACTTCTTCATTATAAAATAGTTTAAATAGATCATATAAAGTTTGTTTCATATCATTTCTATCAACAACCATATCAATTGATCCATGTTCTAATAAAAATTCAGATCTTTGGAATCCATCTGGTAAATCTTTACCAATTGTTTGTTTAATAACTCTAGCTCCAGCAAATCCAATTAAAGCTCCTGGTTCAGCCATTATAATATCACCTAAGAATGCAAATGAAGCTGATACTCCACCAAAAGTTGGGTCTGTCAATATTGAAATAAATGGTAACCCAGCATTATCTAATTTTTTTAGTGCTGCTGATGTTTTTGCCATTTGCATTAATGAGAATGTACTTTCTTGCATTCTAGCTCCACCACTAGCAGATACAATTACAACACCTTGTTTTTTCTCAAAAGCTCTATTACAAGCTCTAACAATTTTTTCACCTTCAACAGATCCAAGAGATCCACCCATAAATGAAAAATCAAATACAACTAATTGTATTGGTAGTCCATTAACTGTAGCTTCTCCACTTACAATTGATGATGTTTTTCCTGTTTTGTTGAATGCATCTTCAAGTCTTTTTTTATAACTTTTTTTGTCAACAAATTCTAAAGGATCTGTTGGGTGTAAGTCTTGATCATATTCAACAAAAGAATTTGCATCACATAGTAATTCTATTCTTTTATTTGCTCCAATTCTCATATGAAAATTACACTTAGGACATACATGATGCTTATTTTCTACTTCTTTAAAAAACATTAGTGATTCACATGAAGGACATTTAACCCAGTGACTAGGTGCTTCAGCTTTTACAGGTGCTGCTAATTCCTTTTCACCTTTTAATCTATCAAATAAACTTTTTAAATCCATAATGTATCCTTTTGAAATAATTTATATTTCTTGTATTTTACTATAATAAAGCTAATAATACAAACTAATTAAAGACCAGGAGCTTTCCACATTGATTTAGTTAGCTTATTATCAACTAGTTTTAATTGTTCTTTATATACTTTTTCCCATTGATTTTTTATTTCATTATAAAGTTTAGTATGTTCTTTATTTGGTACATAAGTTTTATCCCATTTTACTAGTTCTTTTGAAGCAGATATTAAATTTGGATAAATTTTTGCCCCTACACCTGCTGCCATAGCAGCACCTAATGCAGTTGCTTCTGTAATTTTTGGTATTTTAATTGTATACCCAGTTACATCAGCTAAAATTTGAGGCCAAAGAGTACCCTTACTAGCACCTCCTGCAAATACAATTTCATTAAATTCAATATTTGTAAATGATTTTATTTTTTCAAGATTAATTGCACTAATAATACATGCATTTTCTTCTAAACTTCTAAACATTGATGCTTTATTACAAACTGTTGGGTCAATTGAAAGATTTAAAAAACTAGGACTTGCATGATACCATTTTCCATAATTCATGCTATCTGAAAATATAGGTATTATTCCATTTGAACCAATAGGTATTTTTTTTGCTTTTTCTTCTAAAAGTTCATAAACATCAATATTTTTTTCTTTAGCTTGTATTTTTTCAAGATCACAAAATGCATCTCTAAACCAACGCATTATCAAGCCACTAAAAAAAGTGATTCCTTCTGCTTGTGATTGATTTGGAATTACATGTGGATTTACTCTAATACTCATATCTTTAGGTACTTTTGTATTAGAAGGAATATTAACAATTTGTTGCCAAAATGATCCTCCAAGTATTGCTACTTGAGCTAATTCTACGACACCAAGACCAGCAGACCCTAACTGAACATCTCCACCACCCATAACAACTTTTGTATTTATAGATAAATTAGTTTCATTAGATGCATTATGTGATACATTTCCAATTACAGTTCCAACTTCATGGCATTTTGGAAATATATTTTCATGAAGGCCAATTTTTTTAGCCATAGAAGCTTCCCAATCTCTTTTTTCTAAAGAAAATATACCAGTTGTTCCTGCATTACTTGGATCTGTTGCAATAACTCCTGAAAGTTTTGCTAATATCCAATCTCCTATCATAGAGATATTTGCTACCTTATTATAGATATCTATTCGATTATTTTTAAGCCATAGAAGTCTTGGTAATGCACCAAGTGCAAATGTCTGACCAGATTCTTTATAAAATTCTTCTTCTATAGTTGGATAGTTTTTTTGTAAAAATTTAACTTCTTCACTAGCTCTTGCATCTACATTAGCTACGCCCCAAAGTTCATTTCCATCTTTGTCATAAAGTATAATACCTTCACGCATACTTGTTGCACTTAAGGCTAAAATATCATCACTATTAATATTGGCTTGTTTGATTGAGTCTTTAATACATGATTTAGTGATTTCCCAATTTAATTTAAAATCAAAATTCATACTATTTGGAACATTATCTTCTTCTAAATGATTCCACTCTTGCTGTGATACACTAATTTGATTTCCTAGTGTATCAAATATCACAGCTCTTACACTACCTGTACCAGCATCTATAGCCATTAAATATTGCATAATTACTTCTTTGTTTTTAGTTTGATTTGTTCCAATTCCCAGTATTCCATATTAAAGGTGTCTTTTATACTAATACTTTTATATCCACCTAACTTATCTGCTTTTAATACAGCAAGCATTGTATGTGAAATAATGTCATTAATAATATCTGCTTCTTTTTGAGTTTTACCAAAAGATACAATTCCGAAGTTTTTAATAATGGCATATTTTGGATATTGATTTAAACATATTTCATCATTTGAAAACTTATTAAAATAAGCGATATATTCTTCTTTATATTCTTCTAATGCTGTTTCTATATTTTCATCTTCAATGATAAGTGGAATTCTTTTTGTTCGTATAACATGTTCAGGAGTTAATACACCTCTTGAGGCAAATTCTTTTAGATTATCTTGTGATGAATAAAGTTGTGCTAATTTTGAATTGTTTATATTCATAAATTCACTAGTAAATACAGATGTATCAAAATCTCTAAAGTTAATATTTTTAATTTCAATATTTGCATTTGTATTTAAAAAGTTTTCAGCTAGTGAAACTGCATCTATCATTTTTGAATATGAATTTTTAGAATCATTATCAAATGTAAATATACCATGATTATGTAATATAATACCTTCACATTTTTTCCAATCAAAATTATCTTTTGTCATATTATGTATAGTTTGTGCAAGTATAAATCCAGGCATTACATAAGGTACTATTAAAAAGTTTGGGTATATTTTAGAGATATTCTCTATCCCTGAATTTGAATTTGAAATTGTTACAACAGCATCGGCATGTGTATGATCTACAAATTTATATGGAATTAATGCATGTAAGATAGCTTCTACAGATGGATTTGGAGATGATTTATCAATCATAGCTTCTTTTTGACCATTAACCATATCTATATCACTTAAAGTTTCTAATTGCGACATGTCTAATAGTGTATCAAGTTTAACAGCAGGAAAGCCTTCTTCTTTAATAGAAACTAAATCCCAGCCGCTCCCTTTAACATATAAGATATCTTCACCATCAATAGTTGATTTTACAGATGTATTTCCACCACCATGTAAAACTAATTCATCACTTTGACCTAAAAGATTTGATGTGTATACTCGAAGTGCTAAATCACTTTTATATGATTTAGCATCATTATCATTCCAAAGATTTTTCAATCTTTATCCTAATACTTCTAATTCGTCTGTATATTTATCATCACAAAATGGTTCATAGCTTGATTTGTATATTTTATAATGTGCTGAAGTTTTGTGACCATCTAAAGCAGCTTCATCTCTCCAAGTTTCTACTGCCATAAATCTTTTTCTATCATTTTCATATTGAAGAATTTCATAAAATAAACAACCATCTTCCGCTTTAGAAGGAACTACCATTGCGCAAAGTAGTTCTTTCATTTTATCTTCACAACCATCTTTAGCTATAAATGTAACACTTTTTGTAATTGTCATAATTTATCCTATAGTTTTAAATAATTCTAATTGATCTAATTTTTCCCAAGGGTAATCAGGTTGACCAACTTGCCCACGTGCTGCTACATCTGCATAAAGGAATGTATCTACACTTGGTTTATCAAGATTAAATCTTTTTGTAATCCAGTTTGGAGTTAGAGGGAAGTGTTTCATTACAAACTCACCTAAAACATCATCATTTACTTTTGTAAATGTACCATAAGTATCTACTGCAACAGATGTAGGTCGTGCTACTCCAATTGCATAAGAAATTTGAACTACACATTTTGTAGCAAGACCAGAAGCAACAATATGCTTAGCAATATATCTTGCAGCATATAATCCAGATCTATCAACTTTGGTATAATCTTTTGAAGATTGTGCTCCTCCACCTATTGGTGAATATCCTCCAAAACTATCAACGATTAATTTTCTACCAGTTAATCCACTATCATGTAGTGATGAATGAGATACATACTTTCCTGTAGGATTAATATGAATAATACAGTTGTCTTTATTGTATAGATTTGATGGTAACCCAGCATCATCAATTAATGATTGAATAAGTTCTCTAACTGTATCAATATGCATACTAGATACACATGGAGCAGAGATAACTATTGTATCAATTCTTTGAGGCTTACTATTTTCAAAATTTTCTTTACAAGTATAATCCATAGTAACTTGTGTTTTAATATCAACACCTAATTCATGTGGATTTTTTAAAGCATATTCATATACTTTTTCCATTAAAATTCTTGCATAAGTAAGAGCAGAAGGCATATAATGTTCAGTTTCACAATCTGCATAACCAAACATAATTCCTTGATCACCAGCACCAGTTTCACCATCTTCTTGATCAACACCTTGATTAATATCTGGTGATTGAGAATTTAATAATACCTGTACATCTACATCTTCAGGATGAAGACATTCTTGTTTTGTAAAATAAGGATTACCATTGTATCCAATATTTGCTAGTGCGTCATGAACTAATTCTTGGTATCCTTCTGTTGTCATTAATGTATGAGAAGTTACTTCTCCACCAATTACTACATGTTTACCAGCAACAAATACTTCTGATGCAACTCTTGATTTTGAGTCACCAATAATCAGTTTATCAACGATTGTATCTGCAATAATATCTGCACATTTGTCAGGGTGACCTGGGCTTACTACTTCACTTGTAAATAAGTATTGAGTATTTTTCTTGTTTTCCATTTTGTTTTCCATTTCTTTGTTTTCCTCAAAGTATAAATACCTTGGGTTTTCCATTGTTTTGTTGTCCATTTTGTTTTCCATCAATTAAGATTGAAACTAAAATTTTAATAAAAGTATGTATTTTATATATGATATATAAAAAGTAAAAAATTATAGCTAAGTTAATTTAAATAAAGATTATTATAAATCAAGAAAAAGAATATAGAAGAGATGTATATTAAATTTTAATTTTAGCTAGTTGGAACGGTCGTGCTGAGCGACACTCTGGAAACGGTGGGTTTGAACTTTAGTTCAAAATCACAGTTGAGTGAGTGGAGAGAGTGTTTGCTCCTGCAACTTGTTATCTGACACCTGCGGAGCAGGAGAAAGATGACAAGAACTTGCTCAGCACGACCGTTATCCCTGCACCGCTAGGTGCAGGGATAACGCTTGACTTGAGAAACGATGTGACCCTCAGTCTGTTTGCTGACTTCTTTTTATAACCATAATATTCTAGTTTGTTTAGGCTTAAAAATTCGATGGGTCACTCGTTTCTCTCCAAGGTTTTGTTAGTCTTAAAAGTTTGTCATTACTAATATAATTCAAAATTAATTGGAAATTCAATGGTTATATCTTCTTTAGGTTTTGGGAATTCCTTATATGATTTATTAATAGTATCTAAAGCACATTTATCTAAAATCTCATATTGACTAGAATTTATAATTTTTAAATTATCAATATTTCCATTCTTTTTTAAATCAAATTCAACTGCTACTATTCCAAACTGTTTTAATCTTATCGCTAAACTGGGGTATTTTAAATTTTTATTAATAATTTGAGTAAGTAGTTTACTGTTATTTTTTAAATATTTAGCTCCAATTGGATAATTTGGATTAGTTTTAGGTTTCTTTTTTTTGACTTTTTCACTTAAGTCTTTAGTTGTAACTTTTTTATTTAAATTTATAATATTAAATTTATAAATATCATATGTTCCTTTTGGATAATTTGCTTCAATTTGTACTATTAATTCTTTACCTTTTACTAATTCTTGTATAAAATCAAAAGCATTATTTATAAATAATGCTTTTTTATTTGTTGAAGGTGAAGTATTTAATAAATGTTTAACTTTATTTTTATCAATCCTATAATCAAATTTTGTTGCAGATATTGTTTGTCCAAAATTAATGACAACTTCATAATCTTTATTTTCTTTATATCTAATAGATAAAGTAGCATTTGAATAATTAACTCTGTTAAGTGAAGTAGTAGATACTATTTTTAACTTAGTATCAGTCATTGGATCAATATGTTCTGATTCAATCCAATTATTTTGTTTTGATTTTGTTTGTTTATTTATCTTATTCTTTTCTTTTTTAGTAGGATAATTGATGATTTTCATTTTATTAATTAATTTTCCATTTTTATACTGACCTTTTTTTATTAGGTATCCATTTTCATTATATACTTCAATTGTTCCATTTTCTATACCATCTTTTAAAGTTATTTTTTTAAATATATTAATTTTAATTTCTATACCTACTCCTGTAAATGGAGTAGATGAAAATTTTTGATAATATTTCCCATTTTGCTTGACTACAAAAGCTTCATTAGATTTTATTTTGTATTGTTGCATATTGGCAAGTAAAGTTATTGCTTTAAGTCCATCCGCAAATTGATTTGCAAATATTGAATGTGTAATTAAAAATAAAAATAAAAATATTTTCATGATGATATTCCTTTTAGTAATGTTATAGTTTTTGTCATAATATATTTAAATTATCTTTTATTAATTTATACAGTAGAGACTAACTAGTTATTAACAGATATTATAACCCATATAGAATAAAATTATCTAATAATAGAACACTATAAATGTCTGTTAATAAAACATAATAAACCCTTAAATATAGTACTTATAGTAAAAAATATTGCAAATCGCAATATTTTTTATCATAATTATATTTTTGTGTTATTATTTTTATATACCTTTTTGGTATGTATTTAGATCGTAAAAGGACATTTTGTCCTGTTAACAAACTATTTTAAGCATTAGCAGACACTTTGTCCTTTCAATTTAATTTAAGGATTGTAGTTATGGGTAAAAAATTATTAGAAATTTTAAGAGATAAAATTAGAGTAAAGCATTATAGTATTAGTACAGAACGAACATATTTATATTGGGTAAAAGAGTATATTTTATATCATAATAAAAAACATCCAAAAGATATGGGAAAAATAGAAATTGAACAATATTTAACATATCTTGCAGTTACAAAAAATGTAGCTCCTGCCACACAAAATCAAGCATTTAATGCAATATTATTTTTATATACTCAAATTTTAGGAGTATGTTTAAAAGATGAAAACATCCAAGCATTAAGAGCTAAAGAGAAAAAGCATATTCCTGTAGTGCTTAGTATTGAAGAAGTTAGATTAATTATTTCAAATATGAGTGGTATTTACCAAGTTATGTTAAAGCTTATGTATGGTTGTGGTCTTCGTATGAGTGAGTTATTAAATCTTAGAATTAAAGATATAGATTTTTCATATGATAAAGTTTATATTTGGGATAGCAAATCTCAAAAGGATAGAACTGTGCCACTACCTTTAAAAATTAAAACTGAATTACAATTACAAATCCAAAAAGTTCAGGAGATACATATTCAAGATTTAAAAGATGGTTATGGTACAGTAGAATTACCTTATCAGCTAGATAAAAAGTTTCCAAAAGTAAAATTTGAAACAAAATGGCAATATTTATTTCCTATGACAAAAGTATCTAAAGACCCAAGAAGTGAAATAATAAGACGACATCATATTTTAGATAAAACATTTTCAAGAAATATTAGAAATGTTGTAAGAAAGTTAAATATATATAAAAAAGTATCTGCTCATATATTTAGACATAGTTATGCCACACATCTTTTACAGAATGGTACAGATATAAGAAGTATTCAAGAGTTACTAGGTCATAAATCTATTGAAACTACTATGATCTATACTCATGTGGTAAAAGAATTAAATAAAGATGATATAAAATCTCCATTGGATTTTTAAGAAAATAATATCATAAAAGCCAGCTATATAATAGCTAACTTTTTAGTGTGAAAGATTAATGTAAGAAGTGTCTTTTACCAGAGAAGTATAAAGCCATACCAAATTCATCAGCAGCTTCTATAATCTCATCATCTCTAATTGATCCACCTGGTTCAATTACACATTTTACACCAGCTTCTTGTGCTGCATCGATACTATCTCTAAATGGGAAGAATGCTTCAGATGCAAGAACTGATCCAGATACATCAATACCTAAATCTTCAGCTTTTCGTAAGGCTGCTTTTGCTGCATCAACTCTTGAAGTCATACCCATACCAACAGCAACCATTGCAGAGTCTTTTACATACACTACACAGTTTGATTTTGTTAAAGATGCTACTTTATAAGCGATTTCCATATCTTTTTGTTCTTGAGCAGATGCAGTTCTTGTAGATTTTAATTCTGAATTTTTAACTTCATCATCTTCAACTTTATCAGCATCTTGGTATACAAATCCACCATCAACAATTTTGAAGTTGAAATCATCATTACTAAGATCAAGTTTAGCAGTACCTTGCTTGAATAGTTTAATTCTTTTCTTTTTATTTAATTCTTCTTCTGCTTGGGCAGTAAAGTCAGCTGCAAATACAACTTCTAAGAAAATTTCATTCATCTTAATAGCTAAGTCTAAATCTACAGTACCATTTACTGCAACAACTCCACCAAATGCAGAAATAGGATCACATCTTAGTGCTTGTTCATAAGATTCTAATAAAGTATCTTTAATTGCAAATCCACATGGATTACCATGTTTTACAATACAAACTGCATTATCATCACCAAATGCAGATGCAATTTTAGCAGCTCCAGAGATATCACCCATATTATTGAAACTTGCTTCACCTTTTAATGTGATG
>Ga0257116_1001826_pt1 | contig 12539 bp, 16 predicted proteins | sample SI112_120mmetaG_FD_190150 | JGI IMG/M metagenome (GOLD analysis project Ga0257116, IMG submission 190150) | Marine microbial communities from Saanich Inlet, British Columbia, Canada - SI112_120m | ecosystem: Environmental > Aquatic > Marine > Inlet | place: Canada: British Columbia | collected...
GCTTTGCAATATTTTCGTGAACTGTCAGGGCGCTAAAATTTCCTTTACTGATTTCAAGTTGCACTTCTTTTCCCGAATAGGCATATTGCGAGCCAACAGATTTTTCTTTAAGAAATGTTGCTAGATTTACAATGTCGCTTGGGGCTGCTATCAATACTTTTTTGGCCATTTTACTTCCCAGATTCATTTAAATTTTAGCCTAAATAAGGATGCAGCGAAATGGGTGTCAGGGCCTAAGAATTATTGTCCTGTGGAGGCCAATAACTCAGGTAATTTTTTTCTAGAAATAAAGGTTTCAGCGCACTTGAAAGGGGGATTAGACTGGTGCACTTTTTAGGGGTGCGCTGAAACCAAAATGAATTACTAATTGCTGAGGTTATTAAAAATCATATTGAGTGTTTCCAACATGCTCTGTGCAACGTCTTGGGGGATCGTTGTTCCTAAACCTTGCAAAATAGTAACTCTTAAATCTGTAAATAAAGGTATTGCTTGATTAATCGCCTCTTGTTCAGAAATAGTTTGCGTTTCAACTTGAGAGGGAATAGAGAATATCTGGTCAAGTGTCGCCGAAAGCTGATCTCTTGAAACAAGGTAGCTTCTGCTTTTAAGAAGAGGTTGGTTTAACTCGCTATTGGGAAGGCCAACAACCTTAGTTCTAATTCTTGCGAATGCTCCTGCAGGAATTGCCGAATTAGCTTGATTGCTATTCACCCTAAAGCTGCCAGCATCAATTGGTGCAGTTAGCACTAATTCGCAACTTGATGGATACCCTTGGGCCAATAGGCCTGGCGAAACTACAATGGAGGCAACGAGTGACAGCCCCAAAGTAAAAGTGTTAATGAGTTTATCACTTCCTTTAAAATGAATATTTTTTCTAACCCTTTTAACACTTTCTCTCATGGCCCAATCCTTTCGTTTAATATTTTTATGGCAACAAAACTGCGTTTGAACTTGTAAATTAAGTATAGTTTTTAAGCTGATAGTTTTCACCGGAGGGTTTTGAAGTGAATTATCGCATGTGTGTTTAAACTTTATTCACTTTTTTTAGATGCTGAGATCAATGAATTTTATTGTACTATTTGTAAAAATAGGGAGTTGTAGGAGCTATAGATATAGACTCTCTTGAGGGGAGTTTGATGCCAATTGAGTCCCATCAAGGTCAGTGATTAGGACAGAGTTAAAGCGCCGGTGTTTAAATTAAGGATTTGAGTAAAGTAGATTTAATTGGTATTTAACTTCACTTATTAGATGCATCGCCATTGTGGAATCAATTTCGATCTTTTCCACATCTATAAGAAATTTAAAATACTTCTTTTCTTCTTCTGAGAATCTGAAAAATCCACAAAGCTGTGCTGTAATGACTTTACTAGGCCTTCTCCTACCAGATAGCATATGACTTATCATGTACTTTGAAGCTGTTAGGTTTAATGATCTTGACCAGTTCTCATAGCTCCAATTTGGATTAGACTGTTTTTTGGATTGGTAGTGATCTTTTAGAAAACTCTGCCAGTTATGGTAATCAAACACATTTAATCTTTCCATCTTCGCCCCCAGGTTACTGTGAACCTATATTGTAGTAAGTTGTCTAGAAGTTTTCATGGGAAAGATTTGAAGTGGATTTTTTTGACCACTGTATAATAATTTTACAAATCGAGAGGATTGGGGAGAATTCTTAGCTAGGTTTCAACTGTAGGTTCATCTACAGAGTCACTTATATCTTCTACTTCATAGCTTTTTATTTGATAGCGTGGGTTATCAATGATTCCAGGCACAGTGGGTAATTCATCACAAAAAGTATTAATATCAAAGATAAAGCGTTTCATATTATCAACTACGCCACTTCCTTTAAGATCAATTTCAATAACTACTTTTTGAAGATCTTCTACTTTGATACATTTAATTTTAAGTTCTTGGTTACCATCTTCACCAACATCTTCTATATCGACCCTTGAGCTTTTTGTAGTAGGACTATCAGTGGTGGGGGGGGGGATCCCCACAATGTTTCACTTTACCTTCTTCATCTGGAGGACAGTCCTCGACTCCTGAGCCGCCGCCGCCGCCAGTATCACCGTCTCCTTTTCTTACTGCGCCTGGTCCGCCACCGGTGTCAGTACTGGCATCTTCTGGTATAACGCCATTTCCTCCACCACCGCCGGTATCGCCATCGCCAGGAGTAGTGGTGGTATCTGTACTGGCATCTTCTGGGACAACCACGTTTCCGCCGCCACCGCCGGTATCGCCATCGCCAGGAATAGTGGTGGTATTTGTGCTGGCATCTTCTGGGACAACCACGTTTTCGCCGCCACCGCCGGTATCGCCATCGCCAGGATTAGTGGTGGTATCTGTACTTGCATCTTCGGGGAGCACACCTCCGCCGCCGCCGCCAGTATCTCCATCACCCTTTTTAAGGCCTCCATCTGCGCTGGAATCATCAGGTGAGCTGACTTCTGAAGCAGGTAATGGCGTAGGGACAACATCATCACAAAAACTGATCGTGGCGAGAAAAATGGAAAAGAAAAGGGATAACATCCTCATGGGACTATACTATATTGGATATCCAAAATTGACTCTAGGCATTTTATTCAAAATCATATCTGACGTTTTTACTTTTGCCTGTTCTGGTAATTATATTTTGCTCTTCCCATGATTTAATTAATCTTGAGGCTTTTGATTCACTTACTCCATACAATAGTTCCAATTCTTGCCTACTAAATGGTTCTTCTGAGTGGCCTTTCAGGAAATCGTGATCACAAACTTTGTTGTAATTCATTGGTATTATGATGACTTCTCCAGGAGAGTGTTTATATTTGTAAAAATTGTTTTGCCTTTCAATTGCGATGCCTAATTTTTTAAATCTCCGCATAACTTTATTTAATAGGTCTTCTCCCTTTTCAATATCGGCCAAATCGTCTCTATAGATAAAATCAATTAAAGAGTAGCTTGAAATCCCAAGGGATCCCGAACCAATTATAATCGCCAAGATAGAAGAGTCTTTAATGGACAGAAGGGATTTTTCTCCATCTATTGAAAGAAATGAGCTCGATAAATCAAGAAAATCACCCTCTGATTTTTCACTGAAAATTTGTTTAATTTTTGATTGATAAACCAATGGCGAAATAGAAGAGTCGCAGAGCAACCAGCTATCATTTTCACTTTGAATAAATTGACTTTGAAGAGATCGGGGCATGAGATTTTTTTCAACCGAAGAGGTGTTTTTACCCAAGGTGAATGGAAAAAAGGTATAGGAGTGGTGTGATCTAAGAGAGATATGATCTTCGAATAAGAGTGCCTCATGATTACTTCTGAACATCCAGTAGAATAATTTAATCACAGTCTTTGATAAATTACCGTCTCTTCCAAGTTGCGATAAGGCCTTGTCTAAATAATCACAGGCGCTTTGCTTATTTTCCATTAAGCAGTAAAGAGACCCTGTATCTATGAGTGCATAGGCATTGTCCTTAGTGCCAACTTGTTTGTTGGTTTGATGGAAAGTATTAAAAAGGTTTTGTGCTTTTTCATAGTGTCCGAGTTCCATATGAAAAAGGGCCCTGTAATGAAGTGCCATGGAGTTGATAAATTGGTTCTGGTCCTCTAGAGATTTACCAAAGTTTATCTCGATTAATTCCAGTGATTTGTCAGGACTCCCTTTGTAATACCAGCAAAGGGCTTCCATTTGCCTGCATAAATATACCAGTTGTTGGTCTTTTGATATTTCTTGGCACAATTTGTAATGGTGGATCGCTTTGTCGAAATCTCTAGAATAATAATGCCAAAATGCGAGTGTCTTAAAGTAAAGTGGGAATGATTTTTCGAGATTTAGATTTGCACTTTGTGCTTGGTTTAATACATTGTCTAAAATTCTTTTTGATAGGTACCTCGCCCCCGTACTTAGAAGTTCATATGCAAGCCTTGTTTGTATTTTTAGATCGTGAATTTCTAGCTGAAAATGATCTGAATTCAGTAGCAGCTCTTTTCCAAGATATTTAATGGCAAAATTAACTTCACCCATTATAGAGTAGGCCATACTCAAGATAATTTTTTCTTTATGGGACAGCCCTTTTTTTGGGATTTGAGATACAAGGTTTTTTATTTGCTCTACATTTCCACAGTTGAAACTATCTTCAAGTTCAGTGAAAAGTTGATGCTTTGATTTTTTCATCTCTCTATAATATATCCATTTGCACCATTTCGAAATGCTTTAAAGCTTTTCAGGTGTCAGGGAGTTCATTTTGCGATCAGGTGATCAATATTTAATCGGCAGAAATACCTGCCCATGGTGCTACCTATGAGTTAGATGCTGAAATGGATCATGGGACTCTTACTTTTACGCTAGAGAAAACGGCCATCGACTCATTTGATCTCTATCAAAAATATCTTGGGGAAAAACACTTCTTGGCACAAATTGGGAGTGCATTTGATAGTTTGAATCCTCCAGGTATTATTTGGTCCGAAATCCCTTACGAAAAAGTAGAAAATCTTCGTTATTCTAATGAGCAGATTTCTAATATGGCCCCTTGCACGGAAGATACAGATTCTATTGTAGGTGTAACGGCCTCAATTCAAATGAGTTTTTCAATAGGTGGAAGAGTTCACTTTTCAATAATTGCCGATAATCATCCTCAGCTTGGAACTTGCATCCTTATGGATAATACCGGATCGTTTTCATTTATCTCACCAACTAAAGAATTAACCATAAGCTTCACCCATTCAGATGGTGACGTGGATGAATCTAGCATTTTTGTATTTGAAGGGGAGGGTGGAGCGTTCTACAATTTGCTTTTTCTAAACTAGAAGCCTCTTGTCCCAGCTAAAATTTTGCCCTTGTCCCTCGTCCTAAGACCAATTTTGTGAGAAAAATAGGTGTCAAAAGGAAAGGGATATGGAGCAGTGTATAAAGATCAGTTTTTCAGGTGGCCCCTATAGTGGGGTGGGGATTGCTGCTGATATTGAAACAGAGGTGGAGAAGGGACGCTTGCCTGAGGACTCTAAATTGCCTCCAGTGAGAGTTTTGGGCCACCAGTTGGGTGTTTCTAAGAGCACTGTCACCAAGGCCTATGATGAGCTTGTTTCGAGGGGGCTGGTTAGAAATATTGATAGAAAAGGTTACTATATTGAAAGCTCTTTCACCGCAAAAACTAAACAGTTTGGTGAAGTATGCCTTCCAAAATTAATAGCATCAAATTTTGCAACAAGGCCTTCAGTTCCTGTGAATTTAATTAATATCAGTGGTATTTTTATCGACCCTGACTTACTTCCTAAGAAAAAGCTTACCCAGTGTTTAAAGTCTGTATTAAATTCTCCAGGTCTTCCGGCCTTTTATGACCACTAAGGGTATCCTCCTCTTAGAGAGGAAATTTCAAAACGTTTAAACAAAAGAGGGGTCGATTGTTGTCCAGATGATGTTCTGATTACAACTGGCTCACAACAGGCACTGGATGTTGTTTGTCGTGCTAGTGTTGAAAAATCTATTGCCACCGAAAATCCTGCCTATGCCATTGGAAAAACTTTATTTGAAATGAATCATATGAAGGTAAGCTCTCTTCCCATTGACCCCTTTAAAGGTGTGGATTTCAAAGAGTGGGAGAAGGTACTAGATCAAAATCGCCCAAACATAGTTTATCTCACCAGTAGTTTTCAAAACCCTACAGGTTACTCATATTCAACGACTGATTTGCAAAAAATTATTGAGCTTTCAAACCAATACGGGTTTGGCATTATTGAAGATGATTGGGGTTCAGATATGCTCTCATTTTCTGGGTTTAGGCCTCCCTTGAGATCCCTTGGAGGAGAAAATGTACTGTATATGAATTCTTTCACCAAAAAGTTAATCCCATCACTGCGTATTGGCTATCTTTTGGGAAATAAGAGCTCGATGAAATCTCTCATTCGTGCCAAGTGGTCTTCAACACTCGGAAATCCCACGCTGATTGAAGTGGGCCTCTTTGAATTTTTAAATAGAGGACACTATGATGGGCACCTTAAAAAGTTACACCTAGAAACTGATGCCAGATACACCTCATGTATCATGAGTTTAGCTGAGTTTATGCCTAGTGGTGTAAAATGGACCACTCCAGGGGGTGGCCCCAGTCTTTGGTTAGAGTTACCTCGCTCGGTTGATTTAGATATATTGTGTGAAAGAATGAAAGAAAGGGGAATTCATATCAATCTTTGTAATGAGTCTTTTTTCGGAAAAAGACACTTACATGGATTCGTCATCGGTTTTTCTTTTCTTCCGGCAGATATCATGACAAATTGTCTTAAAATTTTGGGCAACTGTATTCAGGAGCAATTGTGAATCCATATGAGCGTTTTCAACAACTTTACGACCACGCCAGTGTAGGAATAGACCGAGAAGTAGCAAGCACAATGTGTCTATCTACTGTTGATGGGGAAGGTAAACCTCACAGTCGTATGGTTTTATTTAAGGGATTGTTCGAAGGTAAGTTTAGTTTTTTTACAAATTATCAAAGTCATAAAGGTGAAGAAATTGAGGCAAATCCAAATGTGGCACTTCTATTTCATTGGACCAATACCAAGTGCCAGGTGAGAATTGAAGGCCGGGCAGTCAAGGCCCCTCGCGATTTTGTTGAAAATTACTGGAATACAAGGCCTCTAGAGAGCCAAATCAGTGGGGCCATCTCTGATCAAAGCAGGTCCATCGATTTATACCAAAATTTAGTGAAAAAATTTGAAGTCATGCGGGCAAGTGCGACAAAAATTATGTGTCCTGAGAATTGGGGAGGCTACCTAGTGGAGCCTGAGTATTTTGAATTTTGGGAAGCGAGTCCTTTTAGACTCCACAAACGTCGTGTTATGAAAAAGACAAACACTGGTTGGGACAGTCAGTTTTTGGCACCCTAGCTATCTTGCTCCCTTGAATCTTGATGACTCTTACAACTGTCGAATCTCTTCTTTGCTCTTGAGTAGCGGACGCGCTCAATTTTTTTAAAGACCTTTTTAAAACTTCTCTTGCACCTTGCTTCATCACTTGTCTCCCCACATGCTGAATCGATTTTTGAGACAAATGCCTGGTGAAATTTCTTAGATTTTATTTTTGGGTTTTTACATCTTATGAGTTTACTGCCCACTCGGTAATTATTTGCCTCGAGAAAAGTTACTCTGCAATCGTGGGCCTTTTTGAGTATATCTTTTATAGCAAAATATACTTGTTTGGGTTTAAGGGGATTTATTTCTAGCGCATCAAGATCTTGCCTTGCTCCAAGTCCACATTTTGGCCTCTCGGCAGATTGTGTAATTGAAAGAGTGAGTATATTAAGGATAAAAATTGATAGTACTAGCTTTCTCATTGCCCCTCCCAAAGTAGCTTTTGAGTTATTACTCAGTGTCTTAGATTTATGGATTTCATGAAAGAGGAAACTTTATCCGCCTTAAATTACAAAGACTTAGGCGCGATCGTTTATAGAAAGTACAATAAAATTTGTTTATAATAGATTTCTACTCGGGGACTTAGTGGTAGTGATGATGTGTGTGTAAGCGTGACAGTCGAAATGTTAGTCTCAGTTGATCGTTTCTAAACTACATTTTCATCCAAGTTTCGTAGCAATAGAAAGCAACTATGAGAATATTGCAGGCAAAAATAAGTTTCATATTCTGTCCCTAGAAAGTGTCTAATTTTTTATTGTTAAGATTTGAACATGTTTTAATGGAATTCTCAAGGAGTGACAGAAGATAACATTTTTGCTAGTGGAACATTGATAGTGCTTCTGACAAGGAGATTAGAACAAAAGTAAGAGGATGTTGGCCAAAGAAAATGTTCATATTGTGTTCCAGTTTTAATGCAATAAAATTTATTTCTGATATGGATCACTCTTTTGGCGAAACTTAAATTACTGTTCTATGTAGTTCGTGCCCTCACAATTTACAGCTTCTCCCTTTGAGGCCGATAGTCTTGCTTGCTGGGTGGCCTCATCTTGGGCCTGCTCTTTTAACTCTTCCATCTGCTCTTCCATTTGCTCTTCCATTAATTCATCCGCGAGCTCTGAGCTACCTTCAGAAGATCCACTAGAACTCTCCCCCCCAGAAGAATAAGATCCAGAGGCGAAAGCGTTAAAATAGAAAACCAGCGTTAGTAGTAGAATTAAATTTTTCATTAGTATTTCTCCTTAGTAAAAGTTGTAGTTCAGTGTCGCTTGTAAAATATGCTGATCAAATTCATCACTATTTCGATTAGAAAAAGTTTTGGAATACTGATGTGATAAATTCATCGCCAGTTTACTAAGTTTAAAAAGACAAAAGAGTTACTCACATAATTAGTGGGGATTCTATGATTGGTCCGGCCGGTGTGCTTAATCTATCGCTTCCACGCTACAAGTTAGGAGGAGCTGACCACCTTACATTTATCACCATGCTTGCTACTACAAATGACGCCATTGCTTTAGTTGAAGCAGTAAAGCTTCCCACACCTGCAAAAAGAAAACATGATTATGTCAGTGTTGAATACGATGCGGGCAGTGAGGTCAATTCAGAGGCCTGTGAATATATCCCAGGACCTCCGTGCGGGAATATGTTCAAAAGAGACCCTGAAAATTCAGTGGTAAGCTTATTTGGCGGTATTAAGGGTGTGGGTGATTTACAGGCAGACGAATTTGGATTATCTGGAGCAGCAGCTAAAGTAGTTATTGAATTAAAGTAGTGACATCTATTGTGAGGGTCTTACATAGACCTTCCTAGACTGCTTCGTATATTCCTGGATTTTCTCTTTGTAACCCCCATGCTATTGTCACAGCTATAAATTGAAAAAGGAGACCTGCATGCCTTCATTTGATCTAGTATCTTCACTTGATATGGGCGAAGTTAAAAACGTTGTAATCATGGCCCAAAAACAAATTAAGGGTCGCTATGACTTTAAAGACTCAAACTGCACCATCGAATTTAAAAATGACAAAGAGCTAGAGCTTAAGGCCGAAAGTGAGATGAAGCTTAAAGCGGCACTTGAAATATTCTACGGCTGTATGGTCAAAAGAAAGCTGGGTCTTAAGTCTTTAGAGGTCAAAGATCCAACTCCCACAGGCAATCAGATGCACAAACAAACCATTGTTTTGAATTCTGGTATTGATAAAGAGAAGGGAAAAGAGATTAATAAAATCATCAAAAAATCTGGTTTTAAAGTAAGCTCTGCCTATCTGGATGAGAAAATTCGAGTCACTGGGAAAAAAATTGATGATCTCCAATCGGTCTATCAACTACTCAGAAACCACGACGATGTAAACATCGAGCTCAGAATGGAAAATATGAAATAATTTGAAGGCAAGTAGCTAACCAACTACTTGAAAATATAGCTTACAAGGCAGGTTGTGCACAATTTAATAGTGTGCTATCTTTGTCCCATGAATGATCATCTTCTTAAACTAGATAACCAGTTGTGTTTTGCCCTTTATGCCTCATCGAGGGCCATTATTAGGGCCTATCGCGTGCATCTTAATAAGCTGAACCTTACTTATCCTCAGTATCTTGTGATGCTTGTGTTGTGGGAAAAAGACTCTCAAAGGGTCAGTGAAATAGGGGAGCTTCTCCATCTAGACTCGGGGACATTGACCCCACTTTTAAAACGACTTGAGATAATGGAGTACATTACCCGTAAAAGAACGGCTGCTGATGAAAGGGAAGTGTGCATTAATCTTACGAGTAAAGGGAATAATTTAAAAACCCATGCACTAGAAATACCTCATGAAATGATTTGTAAGTTGGGACTTTCAGAGCAAAAGATCGCTCAAATGAGAGAGGATCTCAAAGAAAATATTTTATCAAACTTATAAAAAAGGAAGAATTTATGTCTACAGTAAAATTAAAGGGAAACCCAGTAAAAGTTTACGGCGAGCTTCCTCCTGTTGGAGAAAGAGCGGGCGCATTTAGACTCGTTAAAAATGATCTAAGTGATCTCACTTTAGAAGATTTTAGCGGTAAAAAAGTTGTGCTAAACGTGTTTCCAAGTGTTGATACACCAACATGTGCCACTTCGGTTCGTAAGTTTAACGAAATGGCAGCAGGCCTGGGTGGTGCTCAAGTTGTTTGTGTCTCTAAAGATTTGCCTTTTGCTCAAACACGTTTTTGTGGCGCTGAAGGAATCAATAATGTTACCACTGCCTCAAGTTTTCGAGGTGATGAGTTTGGAAAAGATTACGGCGTTTTAATCCAGGACGGAGCTCTTGCAGGTCTTTATGCTAGAGCGATTATTGTCATTGATGAAAAAGGCCAAATTGCCTACACTCAACTTGTTGGTGAAATTGCTGATGAGCCCGATTATGAAAGAGCTCTTGAAGCTTTAAAATAAATCTACTGTTAGGTACTATGATTATTCATAGTACCTAATTTCAATTATCTTAATTTACCCTCAATAAATGCCAATATTTTGTGCATTCTTTATAATTGGTACACCTCTGAACTTTCTGTAAATAAAATGCATTCAATGTTGACCACTTTCACGGCCCTCCTTTTTGGAGTTTATCAATGAAATTTCACATTCTTACAAGCCACTAGAGTAAGTATATAGATATTACTTTCCGAAGAGGTAATTAAGAGTAGTGAAATAAAATTTGGAGTCAAATAGCTGTAGAATAAAAACAATTAAGGGATGGTATTGAATAAGTTGAAAATTTTAAATTTAATCAATATTTTAATTTTTATCACTCAGGCCTTTCTCTTCGTTGCCTGCGGTGGTGATAAGTCTACCGGAAAAACGGCGCCCACCAAACCAGCAGCTGCCCCTGCGCCTGCCATTACCGATACGACTCCCCCCACCGATCCCTCAAATCTTACCAATAGTGCTAATGCCTGCTTACGTCAGACAGATACCGTTACTTGGGACGAATCCACAGACGAAGGCCTTGGTATCAATCGCTATGAAGCCGCTCTCAGTACCTCGACAAGCCAAGATGATATCATTACTGAGTTTGGTTTTACTAAGGGTGCGGTCAACTTCACCTCTGCTCAGTGGACATCACAAGCGGTGGAGAGAAGGCTTCAGGCCAATACTGATTATTACACTTTAATTAAGGCGATCGATCATGCCGGTAATTCCTCGGCAGTTGTCGCCTCTCCCGCTTGGCAAATTCCCACTGATCATCCCATGGCCCGTCTCACGGGTACGGAGACAACCTCTCCTGTGGCACCAACCAACTTAAATCAGGCGACGGCCTATGCCCTCAAATGGTCGGGCAGTATTGTTGATGCCTGTCACTTCAATCACGATCCTGCTGATGCAAATCCAGAGAGACTTGCCTTTACCTACCCAGGAGATTATTTTCTGAGCCTAGAGATTCCCACTCTGCTGAGCGATTTAAACGCCGCTGAAAGGGGAATCAGTGCCGTTGTCTACAAAAATGGGGTTGCATTAGATACCGGCTTTACTGGCTCTGCCCATACTGCAGTTGTAAATGGTCACAAAGAATCCTCTTTGCATCTCACTCTCCTTCTTCCCGATATTGCTAAGGGAGATTTCATTGAGGTCTTTGTCGGCAAAGAGGCCTCTGCCGGCACCGTCACCACCTCACAGGCCACTCTCTATCTCGAGTATATTAAAAGCTCTCGTGAGATTTTCTATGCCACGGGCGATAACACAATCGGGGGAGTAGGTTTTAACCAGCAAAACGCTGACTATATCAGTTGGACCGAATCCATTGAAGATTCGGCCTTTATTCACAGTGACTCGGCTTCCTCTGAGAAAATCACCGTGAATAATAGTGGGATTATGGATTACTTAACCTATATTGGCATTCCTCTCGATGCCTCTATTTCAGGTATTTGCGATGGGATGATCGATGCAAGCGATAGAAGAGCACCTCAGATTCAACTTCAAGCACAAGGAGCAACGATTAGCGGGGGATACGCCTCACAGGGATTTATCCGATGCAAAAATGATAATGATCAGGCAAGTCTTCACTATAGTGGGCTCGCTCAGGGAGTGGCCGATGGTGAAGAGTTAAGAGTAAAATCTATCGCCGAGGGAACAGATTACGACCCTGTGGATGTCCCCAGCGGACATTTGGCGAATATCTTCATTGAACAAATTGATACTTCCTCTCCTACTGATTTAATCTCCCTTAGTGGAACGAGAACCGTGGCCTCAACCAATTGGAACTCAAGTGTGTTGGGCTCTGAAATTCAGTGGGACAGCTCCCAGCTAAAAGATGACAGTGAGTTTTCCCACGATGTCGCCGTTAATAATCATCAAATTACTGTGGACACTGGAGGAGATTTTCTCGTCGTCTACAACGATCACATGAGCTCGAACGTCAAAAATGCCAATAATACTATTTCTATTGAAGTTAACGGCAATGCTGTCGAGGGTGCGGAGTGTAGCACCCACTTTACGGCAAAATCACAGGGTATCAAGCAGTCGTCTTGCTCCTTAGTTTTTCCTCTGCTAAATCTAAATGCGGGAGATATTATTACCATCAAATCTGCCCGTGAAGCCAAGATTTGGTTTTTGCAGTTGAAAAGTCATCCACTGTAACGGCCGAATTATCACCCACCCCGTGGTTAAATTAAATTCCTCTTTTCAATCATTTAGATTCTCTTCT
>Ga0257116_1001832_pt1 | contig 12489 bp, 10 predicted proteins | sample SI112_120mmetaG_FD_190150 | JGI IMG/M metagenome (GOLD analysis project Ga0257116, IMG submission 190150) | Marine microbial communities from Saanich Inlet, British Columbia, Canada - SI112_120m | ecosystem: Environmental > Aquatic > Marine > Inlet | place: Canada: British Columbia | collected...
TTACCTTTAGCGCGGTAGTCATGGTAGGTGTATTCAGAATTTAGAGTGAATGATTTACTTTCATCAAGTCCTTCGCTTGAGCTAAGTGGGACAATGACTGAAAACTTGAGACTTGTCTGTTCTTTTCCTCCAATTCCACCGCTGTCTTTTACTTTTTTACTCATCGCTTCTTGATACTTATAGAAGCGTCCGCCTGGAAGGGTCGTCTCATAAAGAGCACTCATTGTGATATGTCTTCTTCCAATTCTCCATGCCAGTAAGTCGAGCCCAAAATTTCTTTCGGTGATTGTCGCCTTTCCAACTTTTCTGACTTCCATTTTTACAGGAGAGTCTTCAAGTTCGGCCAAATCTTGGAGAACAGTGAAATCACTTTGCAAAAAACTGTGATAAGCGGCCAGGCCCTCGGGATCAGAGAGATCAACTTCGTAGGCAATAGAGTCAATATTTTGTGTTGAAGTTTTTAAATTTGCTTTGAATGGAGTATAACCAGAGGCACCATTAATACCAATTGATACTGGAATATCGATAATATCGTCAAAGGTAAATCCAAATCCAATGCCGATGCCAACACCTTTTTCCTTGGTGTTTTCAATTAAAAGGACTGCAAGATCCTCAGTTTTTTTAGCAATACTGACTTTCAGCGTTTTCTGGAAGTGAAGTTTGGCCTTGGGTCCCAGTTGCACGGGGATCAAGCTAGAGACTCCAATTAAATCGAGAATATCTAGACTAAATCTAGCGAAAAACCCATTTGTCGTTTTGGTTGTGAGAATTTCACCCGCGTCTAGCTCACTGGAAAATTCCGCGTGGGTTAATGGAGTTTCCTGAAGGAGAAAGTGGGGGAGCTTGAGTCCCTCTTCAAAAGTCTTGACGTGCCGGATATTAGAAAATGTTTTGCTGTGTATTGGACCACCTTGAACGTAGGGGAAGAAATAAGAAAGTGCTAAGTTGGCCGAAAGAGTGACCACTTGTGAGATAATTTTAGGGCCTAAGATTATGGTATCTATTACTAGCAGCCCATCTTCTTTATCTGGAACAATTTGTCTTTGTACTTTGGGGTTAAACCACCCCTTATGAAAAACGGTGCCGTATATTTCGCTATCGGCCTGCTCTTCTAGCCAAACTGGATCAGCTTGGAGTGCTTCAAGCTTGCCCCATTTTTTAAAGGCATGTTTGTCAAGCTTTGCAAGAGCAGCTCTCTCTTTTTCGAAGTCGATACTATCACTGGCCGCTCTAACTGCAAAAGAGTTAGTGAGCATAATAGTAATTAGTACAATGGACCTCAAAAAATTATTCATCTAGCATTTCCCTCTTTGCTCTATAGGTCGTATGAGGGATCATAGTCCCCGAGAATAAAATAAAATGGTTTGAGTTGGTCACCTTCTGCTTTAAGTAGTGGTAGGGCGACTCCTGCTTCAACAGTGGTTCGCAGAAAAGTCTTTTTTAAGTTAAACCTTACTCCAGCTCCGGCGACAACTTTGAAATTTGAAAAGTCAGTAATATCACTGCTTACATTGGCCGCTTCGATAAACACAACCCCTCTTACAATGTCTTCAACAAGAGGAAATGAATAGGTGAGGTTGGCGCTTGCAAGAAAATTTCCGCCGGCAACAGAGCCTGAAGGTGTCACTGAGTTTTCTTTATGGCCTCGAATGGTTCCCATGCCACCAGCATAGAATTTTTCAAAAAATGGAGTGTTATTACTGGCATAACCAATAGTAATTCTTCCACTAAGAGTATGGTGGCGACCTTTTTTATCTTTATATAAGTCAAGTGTCCCAAGAACGTGTCCCACGGCCTTAATATAGACACCATCATCAGAGTAACTAGGTAAAAGAGAAAGGCTTGCCGTAAAATCTTGGATTTTCTCACCATTATTATCAAACTCTTCTGTCTTATAGGCAATGCTACTAATCATTCCCACTACAGTCGCTCTTCCTTCAGCGTCGTGAATCTCACTTGCTAGTTCTTCAGAAACAGCTTCGACGTTAAGGAATTGGACTCTAGTGCCCAATCCAATTTCAAGATTTTCTTTTATTTTTCTTGTAATCATCAAACGAGTTCTAAAACCAGTGAGAGTGTATTCACCGAGATCAAAAACTTTCTCTGTAATATCAAAGAAATGGCTATAACTAGCTTCAAAGTCAAGGGCGAATCTTGAACCAAATAAATGGGGATCCCTAAAAATTAAACCGAGTCTGGTAATTTCAGTTTCTTGGCTGGCCAAGATGCTAAAAAAGCTTCCCGAACCAAAGGCATTTGGATCTTGATAGCTGACATTGCCCATAAAGCCACCTGCGGAGGCGCCCACTCCAAATTGTATGTATTGGCCTCTGGCCTCAACCACTCTAATGATCACTTTCCCGGTAGTCTCTTCTGCTGAAGTGGGTTCAAAGTCAAAGAAGACTTCATCATAGTAGCCAAGAGATTTCATTTTTCTCAGTATTTTTTGAATTTTAACAATGTTGACAATTTCTCCAGGAAGAATATCCACATCATCGAGAATTGTTCTTTCTTTCATATAGCTATTGCCGGATACCTCAATTGATTTAATGGTGTATTGCCTGCCTTCAACTATTTCTAAAAGTACGGCACCTGCTTGAGAGTTAAATCTAAGGTTTACATTGGCATAGACATATCCCTGCGCCCCGTATATTTCTCTTAAGGCCTGTTCACCTTTTCTGGCATTTTTGAAGTTAAAGTATGATCCCTCTTTGAAATCCAGGGTACTTAAAACCTTCTTAGTTTTAAATATTTCATTTCCACTAATGGTAACGCTTTTAATTTCATATCTTTCATTTTCTACTATATTAAAAACTAAGCGAATATGGCCTTTGTCTTTATTAATATCCTCAATCTTATAGCTTACAACTGCGTCGATGAATCCAATTTCAGAGTAGGCCATTTTAATTCTATCTAGGTCTTCTGGAAAATTATTGACGTCAAGTGCTCTCTTTTTAAATATATTTCCCTTTTTTGATTTAAGTACTTTTTTTAATTTCATGGGTTTTATAGATGTATTACCACTGAACGTGATTTCTTTGACAATTTGTCTGCCTCTCACTGATTTCACATGATAGTTGATGACCACGTCAGTACTTGCTCCCTCTTGATCTAGGACTTCAGCATTAACTTCAACATCAGGATAACCTTTTTTGATATATTCTTTTTGAATTGTCTCTTTGTCAGCTTCAAGCTTTGTGCTTTTGAATATGACCCCCTTTTGCGCCTGCAAAAGGTCTCGAACTTCATAGTTTTCTTCAGTATTCTCTAAAATGATTCGAACCAGTGAAATTTCTCTTTTCTTTTGGAAAAGAAATTCAATCTTTAAATTTGTTTCACCTTCAATGGGCACCACATTGATTTCAATTTCAGAGTATTCAGGAAATTTCCCCACAAGTGTATTCATGTCTATAATTAGGGCGTCTGCATTTAACTCCTGTCCTACTTTCGATAATGTCATATAGAGAAGTGCAGGATCTTCAATGGGTTTTCCTTCATCATCAATGAAAACCAACTCTGAGATAAGGCGACCTTCAATAGAGAACTGCTCACCTGCAGTTGTTTGAGCAGCGGAGGCTCCCAGTGAGAGTAAAAGAGTAGTCAGGACCAGTATGAAAAAGAATCTCATTTTTCCCCCCTTGATTTTTTATTTGCGGCCCTACTGTACTTTTTGAATTTTCTTAGTTGGCGTTTGCTCATTTTATCAGGAGTGAGCTCGGCTAGTGCTGCCAATGCACTTGGTTTGTCCTTTAATAGTAAGTGGGCATGGGCAAGCATCAATACTGTATCAATATGATAGACACCGAGATCTCTATCGGTTAATAACTCCTCAAGAATTGGGATGGCCGCCTTTGGACTATTTTTGTCTCGGTCACGTCTTCCCCATGAAAGGTAATACTTGGCACGAGTGATTTCTTTTTCAACTATTCTTTCTAGGCACTCATCATGTTTACGTTGTACTTCTGATAGATTGGCCCCATCAAGTTTGTCCTCCTTAATAAAGAGATAGAAGCTGAAACTCCTTTCACAAATAATGGCCGCTTCACTAGAAAGGTGCACTTTTAATAATTTTCCATGGGTGAAGTTACCAAGCTCTAGCATCACAGGGTCTGGAACGACTTCTTTGGGATGTTCTAATCCTAACCTATCGACAAGTTCCTTTTCCTCAACCTTTTTGGGATCATAAATTGATGATTCTAAAAAATCTAGGATAGTATTTTTTGCTAAGATATTTAGTCTGGCAACTTTTCGATCTTTTTCAATGGTAGAGAGTGCTTCACTACACCATTTAATAGTCGCGGGATTGTTTTCTTCAATACACTCAGACAAGGCCCCCGTTGATCCAATATCAATAACAGAGGCCACAATTTGCCCTCTCATTTGATCGTTTTCTATTGAAAGTAGAGAGATCAATTTTCTGGCACTTGCTTCATCCCCATAAATAGATAGGGCCATGGCAGCGGCCTGTTTAATCTCTAATTTTGAATTGGACAAGTGTTTTTCAATTACGGGCCTGAAATCATTTTTTATTATATCAACATAAGTAGGTGTGTAGTGCTCAGCGATATCAAAGGTAACCAAAGCTTCAATAATACCAACAAAGGCATTTTCATTTAATCCCCTTGTTAGGTATTCGAGAAAAGAACCTAATAAATCGAAGTTATTTGTCGCTGAGAGAATTTTAGAAATAAGTATTATATTTTCAAGGTTTTCACCCTCAAAGTCTAGTTGGTAAAAAAGCCTCATCACCTTTGTCAGATCTAATGCCTTTGGAGCGCGTTGAACAAATACCAGTGTTGAGGTTAAAGCTTGCAGTCTAGATTGTGGCTCACTGTCAGGATTAACAGATTTCGTGAACATAGTCTCAAAGTCTTCAGCACAAAATAGTGAGGTTGAGAATAAGAAAAGTATTGTAAATAAAATGAATTTATTCTTTTTTATTTTCATGTTGTACACGCCCCTTGCTTTGCCCTTTAAAGAGCAAGGCAGCTGCCGAAAGACTGGGGCGTAAGTATTTGAAATAAAATGCTAAATGATCTAAATCACTATAATAATTACCCAGGTATGAAGGAAGTTAAACGGCCGCGGGATCTAGTTCTTAACTATATTTTTACAATGCCCTTTCATTCCGCTACCGTCACCACCAAAGGCCTTGAATATATTTGCACTCACCACATTATTAAAAACGTAAATAGAGTAAAGTTTTTCGCCAACTTTTTTGATCTCGATCTTGAAAACACTTTTGGGTAGCTCACCAAATTGGCTGGTGTATTTAAGCTTTATCTCTTCTTTTTCAAGGTTGATTTTCTTTCTTTTAACTTTTATGTGATCCGCTTTTGGATAGTTGTAATGTGCATGAGAATCGAGCCAACCGACTCCATCTACACTTATCCCGTACCTGAAAGCTTCAGCGCCTTCTTCGCGGTAGGTTATTTCTACACTGCAATTACCTTCGCCGTAGTAAGCACCAACGGGGAGAATTTGGAGCATATCTCTTATGTCTGACTTGGTAATGGTTTTGTTTCTTGATGACCATGCTGACATTGAAAGAAATAAAGCTGATATCACCATCAATTGCATTAGGGTTTTTGTGTTCATTTTGTCTCCTTGGGCCTTGATTGTAATTGAGCCTATCAATAAGACTATGAAAGTATAGGTAGTTGTGAAAATATTGGATCATAATTAATGGAATACTTATGGCCAAATTTCAATCTGAATGGGGGAGGGTGCCTATTTCAACATTTTTAATTAAGATCATACACCTCCCTTGCATCAATAAATTGCTGGAAGCAGTAAAAATGGTTAAGATGTAACCTACGCTGACAATTTGGAGAAAATGAAAAATATTCCGGAGCTACTTTTTAGAGTCATTAGAGTTTGCACTGTTATAGTACTTATCTCTGAGCTGCTGAGTCTGTTTGGGAATATGGATTGGAGATTTGAGCTCTTTGAACACTTTAGGGTTCAATATTTTGTAAGCCTGGTGCTGGCAAGCGTGGGTTTTATGGTTTTAAAAAAGAAGAAGTGGGCGCTAGTGAGCACAATTGCCTCTGTGGTTAATATTTTCTACTTCGGGCACTTATTTTTACCTTTTTACTCTGATGCCAACTCTCACATGGTGAAGTTTGCTGAAATTAATGTTTTAGTGAGTAATCAAAACTACCAGGCAGTTGAAGAATTTATAATTAACAATGATCCCGATTTTGTGACACTGCTTGAAATAAGTAAAAGCTGGTCTGACAATCTAAAAGTAGTGACCAAGAAATACCCTTACATTAAGAAGGTTACAAGATCAGATAATTTCGGGATTATGATTCTATCAAAATTCGACTTATCTAAAGTTGCAGAAAAATCGGCTTTTGATGTACCTTATTATTCTGGTACCATTGAAGTGAAAAACAAAGAAATCTTTATTATGGCCGTTCATCCATTTCCGCCAGCAAGTGGAGAGCTCTATAAAATTAGAAATGACCAATTCTCTTTATTTCAAAAAACCATCAAAGATAGTAAATCAAAGTACAAAGTTTTGATGGGGGACTTAAATATGACACCATGGTGTCGTCGCTACTTTTCTTTTATCAAAGGTGCGACACTTATAGACACCAATAAAGGGTATGGGCCTAAATTCACATGGCCGCAGGGTTTATTATTTCCTCTAGGTATTAAGCTTGATTATATCTTTCATTCAAAAAATATTGAAACGGCTGAATTTTTTGTTGGTGACTCTGTTGGAAGTGATCACCTGCCAATATTTGCCAAAATAAGGCTGTAAGACTAATTCCCACTTTACGTTAAATAAATTTAATTTGAATAGAACAAAATTAGCAGTTGTTTAGGTTGTTAACAGTATTGCATCACCATTTCCCTGTTTTCTCTCGAAAATGTGGCATCAAACTTGCTCTATATATCATGATTACAAAAATTCGATAGATACTAACAAAGGGATCACTTAATGAGAAAACTGTCACTTTTATTACTATGCTTTAGCGCTTCTGCTTTTGCCCAAGTAAGTCTTGATTTTAAAGTTGTAGGAAGTAGTTATACCTTAGACTTCAATAGGGGATTTGTTTGTAAAGTTGAGCCCTCTTTTTCTGAGGCACCAACTCTAGGATATGGAACTGATCAAACTGCCGCTAGAGACAATGCAATTCGCAATTGTAAGGCAGAAACAGGAAACCACTCTATGCATTGTGATAGCGCTAGCTGTGAGCCAATTGCATTTGAGCAGGCCAGACCAGTTATCACAATTACTTCTAGAGGTGGGAATCTAGGTGTTTACTTCTCATCGGGAACTCACTATTCATGTCGTGCTGAAGGACCTTTTCTTGGTAATGGCACTTATATTTCAGAAGCACCAACGCGTTCTGAGGCAGAGGTTTATGCACAGAAACTTTGTATGGCACAAACTGGCAATGCCAGAATGCATTGTCCCATCGAAGAATGTCATGCTGTAAATGGTATTGCAGGTTCAAGTGATGGCGTTGTTGTCAGTCTTGAAGTTCTTGGTAATCTACTCCCGAGTAAAGAGGAAAGAAGAAGAAGACTTGAAGACAAAATCTCTGATCTTGAACGACTACTTGAAAATAAAAATATTTCTGTTGGACAGGAAAGAAGAGTTAGAAAAAAACTTGGCAAAAAGAAAAGAAAATTAGAATCCCTACAAGATTAAGAAATATAGGCCTCAATATATCTATTGGGGCCAATTCCATCCATGCTAATAACTCTAAACTATTGATTATCCCTATGATGATTAAAACGAATCTAGAATATTAGAAAGATTCACTTTTAACATCTGGTATATGGAGCTAACTTCCACCAAACTCAACTGGAGCTCTCATATGAAAAAATTAACATTTTCCACTCTTTTAACCCTCGTTATCGCCACTAATGCTTGGGCCTTAGGGGATCCGGTCCTTGATGTTTGTAAGGGTGAAGTTGTCAAAAGCTATCTTCCACAGTGCTACACTATCATGCCCGATTATAAAGGCGACTATTTGGCCCATACCTTGATTGGTACGAATATGGATGGTGAGCAAATTTCTTTTAGTCAAAAAGGTGAGCTATGGGAAGTGACACTGACTTGCGGTATGTCTGGTGGCGCTGTTGACTATGTTCTTACCAAAAGAATTTTGGATAGTGATGGGCAAGAAGTTGACTGCAAAATTATTGATATAAAAAATCAATATGAAGAATAAAAGACCCTACAAAATATAGGGTCCCTTATTTTGTGAAATGCTCTAATGTCCTTCAGAACTGTCTTTATTTGCCCTGACATCGTATTTGACTCTTTGTTTGAGTACATCTACGTAGAACATATTTCCCGCCTCTCCTTTGCCAGAGTGGACACCTACTTTCATGGACGGAATATAGTGAAGAGTCCTGCCTGTCCAGACAGGTCGTAAGACCATTGCCATTTTGACATTGATCTTATCGCCTTTAACCATAGTTTGGTTAACGATTCTACTAATCTCGCCAATGAGAAGTTGATTCTTTTTAAGCTCAAAGTTTTTAAGTGCTGGATGAAAGCTAAACTTTGGCCAGGTAATGTCTACTCCGTAAAGAGTTTTAGCATTTTTAGAATTAAGCCTTACAAAACTTCCGTCTACCATCAGACCATCGATTGCTCTTACGGCGTAGGTGAAAAAAGAATCCACCATGACTGCACTTGGCCTTTGATTGCCTCCTGGAGCCGGACCAGTTTGCAGTAGCATAAAGTTGGTCTCAGTAAAGAGAAGTTGGCTGCGATCAATTCCAAGGCGTGTCATGAGTTGATCGTGTTGTTTTTTGACCTGCTTCAATTGCCGTTGCGCCAAAATCTTTTTCATAGGAGGCACTTTTTCCATATTCTTGTGAATATAGAGTCTCCCTGAACTACGATCGAGCTCATAGGCAAAGACTTTTTCTTTTTCCACAAAAGTTTGTCCTGGCCTTATGTCCTGGATTGGAAATCGGAAAGTCTTCTGAAGAGTAGTGAAGTTTTTAATCTTTAAGGGATCAAATCCTCTCAGATATTTTTTCTGAATACTTTGAAGCCGTCTTTGGATCACCGCGCTTTTAAAGCTTGGAAACGCCTCTACAACGGCTTGGTCGTATTCGCGATTAAACTTTTCAGATACCTCTTTTCTGGTTCCCAAATCATTTTCAGCGTGTGCCGAGACGGCCACCAATGTTGTTAGAATAATTAAAATATATTTCCACATATCAATTCTCCTTTTTAGAGTTCACTCAAACTAACCTTTTTTCTAATTAGGAAGCTTGGGACCTCCTGTTGGGTCACACCCGGATTTCCATGTGTAAGTCATCCAGTTGGGATTCTTGTTGCTATAGGCCCACTTGTATTTCTCATTGAGAGCATTAGCAGAGGTGGCCCGGGAATAACCAAATCCTAAAGAGATCGGACATACGGTTTTCCAAGAATTGTACCAGTGGTGTACATGGTGCATTTTATCTCGCCAGACTTTTCCTACGCCTTTACTGCTAAATCCGTATTTGGCCAAATCTCGGTACTCACCGACGTACTTACTACCAATATACATATAGCCGTGAAAGCCTGTGATCACATGAACTCTGCCTGCAGCGGGTCCCCACCATTTACCAAGTAGGTTCCAACGAATACTGTTACAAGAAGACATATGCCAGAAGCGGTTTTTCCCATTACCTAAGTAGGGTCCAATTTTCATGTCTGAGACATTGAGACGACATTGTCCGTGATCTTTGGTGTGCATCACTCCGTACCATCCATTTTCATCATATCCACCATGGGTACACATTAAAGCTGCGTCTCCTCCATCGAGGTTCCACTTATCTTGTCCCCATGCTGCAATTGTTGGATCTACGTAACGACCAACCCTGACTAAGTGATAGTTAACCCACCACTGACTCCATCCCTTACTACCCATTCTTTTTCGCCATGCCATGCACATATCATCCCACCACGTTCTGGTGCCTCCGGAACACTCACCATTCCAGTGTGTGATCGAAGATGAACGCGCTGAGCCTGCATAGGAAAAAGAAGCAGAAAGCGAACTAAAAAGCAGCACGGCAATAAGCCAGCCACAGTTTTTAAATGTAAAAGCTTTATTCATATTTCCTCCCTATATTGAAGATCATCTCTTGGATCATTTACCCAGGTGTAGCTATTGAAAATGAGAAAAATTAGAAAGAAAGAATATCTTGATTACTATAAAGGATCTTTGGGATTAGGTTTTTTGGCCTCGAATGAAAGATACAAAATAGTTGATTGAAAAAAGCAACTTGCATATCATCCATCATCTGGTTTACTAGTGATGATTTTTCAACAACTTTACCAAGTACTTCTTGGCATTTTGCAGCAGTATTAAAGCCATTTTGAATACTTGAGTTTCCCTTTTCGCTAGATTTTGATTTTTCGTGTCATTTATTCTCAATATAAAATAATATTAATTTAGAAATGAAGTTAAAGATGAAGCAGTTTTATACTACGAAACTTTACGAGGAATTTGTTTTTTTTCTAACATCAGCTTAGTCACTCTACAGACACGTTCTAAAGAAAATGGTTTATTCAAAATGATAACATTATCTTCAATTTCACCAATATTCAAATTGGTAGAGTCTCCTGAAATAACAATAGCAGGAGTATCTTTATTTAGATTAGGTTTTTCATATTTTGCTTTGAGCAGGCTTCTTCCGTCCATAAACGGCATATGGATATCAATAAATAAAATGTCATATTTTACTTCTTTCATTTTATCAAAAGCTTCAAGACCATCACTAGCAAGATGAATTTCAGCTTGAGAAAAATCATCTGCTAGCTCTAATACATCTCTCAATACTGTTTGAACTTCTCGGTTATCATCAATAATTAAGAACTTCATTTATACTCCTAGAGATTAAGTGCTAAATCGGTAGATATAACTTAGGTTGGATTTCGGAGTAAATCTAAAATTACTCAAATAAAGAATTCTTATACTTAAGGAAAAATAGTCTTTATACCTAAATGGGCCCTGTTTTAGAAGAGTTTGCTATATGGTTTACGAAGTAAGATCTTTGTAAACGTATAGAAAATAGACAATTTAAACTTAACTGTAGCTATTTTTCACTAGAACTATTTTGCTTTAGTTATTTGATAGAATCGTCAGTCAATTGGTAATTACCATGAAATTTATAGGGGGTTTAAAAATGAATAGGTACTTCATCATATTATTTTCTATTTTCTATTTTCATTTCATCAAGTATATTTTGCGGTGAATTTGATGGAGATGATACCGGGAAAAATATCACAGGAAATGACTTTAATAAACTCGTAACAACAATTTATATGCCTCCTGAAGAATGTGATGAGCGTCAATCGCAAAGTGCAAGCTCAAAACTTTGCTTTTGTGAGGTTGTTGATATCACTGATTCATTTCCTAAAAAACACCCTGCTATTGATCGTGAGGAGTTTGAAGTATGTCGACTTGTTGATGAACGGCACGATACTTAAAAACCACAGAGAGTTAATCTTATTCAATACCAATAGGAATTTTTATGGCGGCAATTAACTACTTAGATCTCCTTAAAACAGAATTAAATCATCGTAAGATGATTGATTCAAAATATAGCCTCAGAAAGTTTTCAAGTGACTTGGGTCTTAGCTCCACCTACCTAAGCAATATTTTAAATAAAATAGGAAAGCTTAGTTTAGTGCAAAAGTGTCCAACCTTTCAAAAAATACCAGTAAAGATCAAAAAAATAGTGTTTTCCAACTTAATATTCAATTTTTTAATTTATTACAAAGCGATTCCTGCTAACTTTTAGTCTTGGTATTTTTCAGGGTTTTGAATATCGAATTACATGGTGTGTTCAACAGTTATTGGAAAGCATTGATTAGCGCTGATGTGATGTTTAAAACTCTCAAGCTCTTTTTTACCAAAACTGACTGAGGTTTCCTCTTTAACACCACCTTTTTTAATATTAACAATTGTGGCTTCGCTTTGATCATCCTTCCAAAAGAGAAAGTGAAATCGCAGATCTGGACTACAGCGACCTCCCCACACATGAAGCTTGTGGTGTGTCTTCACTCCTGGAGCCGGAAAAGTAAGAATTTCCTCGGAAATAAAATCAAAAATGTAGAGCTTCTGAGGATTTTTACAATTGGTACAAGAGTTCCCTGAGAATATGACAAACCGAAGGTTGCTATTTAGGTTGAGGTGCCCAATATACTTTAAGTCTGAAGCAATATTTTCTTTTTTTATTGAATCTAAAATAGTAAATCCATCTAACGCACTTTTACTTGTCTTATTCATCTTAAGTTTAAGCCCAGGGACATCATGAAAAAATTGAGCAGAGACAACTTTGTCCAGGGCCTTGGGTTTTACAATCACCTTGGGTGGAAGCGGCTTTTGAGCTGCTTTTTTTGCACTTTGAATTTCATCAATTAATTGATTATCAGAATCCCCGCCAGAAAAACAGCCTGATAGAATTAGAGAGAAAAGAGCTAAAAAAGAAGCGGTACGAGTATATCTGAGCATA
>Ga0257116_1001835_pt1 | contig 12480 bp, 12 predicted proteins | sample SI112_120mmetaG_FD_190150 | JGI IMG/M metagenome (GOLD analysis project Ga0257116, IMG submission 190150) | Marine microbial communities from Saanich Inlet, British Columbia, Canada - SI112_120m | ecosystem: Environmental > Aquatic > Marine > Inlet | place: Canada: British Columbia | collected...
TCTTCTCTGGCCAAAATCTGAAGGCCTTCTTTTCCATTTTCTGCAGTGAAAATTTTATCTGCAAGATCTTCCAATAACTCTGGAAGTTGCGATCTTAAAAACTCTTCATCGTCTACAATTAGTAGATTTCCCTTCATGATCTCTCCACTTTATTAAAGTTTTGAACCAGTATCATATGCATCTTTCCTTTTTACCTCAAAAATTTCAATCTCTTTTGAATCAAAATCCTCAATTTTTTCAACAGGATTTTTTGATCCCTCTTTTTTCACAGTCTCTACCACTACGGGCTCTTCTTCAATGATCTTTTCAAAACCCATCGTCGGGTTTTGAATGAGTTGGTTACCAAGTACTCGCAATTTGCTTTTTTCTTCAAAATTTAAGCCATGAAAAATCCCCATATAGTGCCGATGGTGTGCCTTTGTAGTAAGCTCATTCCAAGGTGGTACAATGATCAATATCAAGTTACAGGGGTAATCTAACTCTAAAATACTATAGCACGGAAAAACGCTTTGAGAATAAAAGGTCATCGAGTGTTCGCTGAGACTCGTCACGATAACTTCTGGCTTAAACTTAACCAGGGAGTTATTTGTTGCAGGATTAAACATGAGCTTATTACTTCTTGTCTTGTCCTTAAAATTAATTTTTGAAAAGTAGGAGTCAATTAGTGGATACACAAGGGATGGTATTAGCATCTCTTTTGTTCCAATGATATTTCTATATTCCAAAACTTTGCGGAGGGCCTCTGTATTTGTGAGAGTATTAAAAATACAAATTACTGGTTTGTACTCTTCAATTTTCTTTACTCGATCGATTAGCTTTTTCAAGTTTTTAATTGAAAGATTACCCGTATTAGTCGAAATGAAAATACACTCAGGATTAGCCTCTTTAAAGAAATTTGAATTTATATTTTCAGGTTTGATGACGTAATGAAAATTTAGATGATTGTATTTTAGCTCAAACTCTTTATCGGCTAAAAATGTTGCCATAGTATCCAAAATTAAAATATTCGTTTCAGTATTTTGAATTACATCCAAATCTATTAACTCTTCAAACCTCTTTCTCAAAGTGGTACTATTCTTTTCTTTGTTTTCAAAAAATTGGTGCCTTGCTATCACTTGAGTAGTAAGAGGAAAGTAAGCACAGGTATTCTTTCCAGAGTCTTTAATCATCTGGATTTCAACATCTTCATCTTCGGGATGAACTATTGTATCGAATTTCCCAAGTAATCCTATCTGGTCTGATTCGATTAATATCTTATTTTTGGAGAACCAACCAATGGGATTGAGTGAACGAAGATGATATTCAACATTAAGATCTTTTGCTTTAGCGTACATAGGAAAATTCAAAAAAGTTTCGAACGTGATTAAAAAAGAATCTCTAAAAAGATCGTAATAATAATCTTTTTTTATAAATGAGTAATTCAGACCATGGCTAAAAAGATATAGATTGTCTTGAAGTTGCTCTACAGAGTTGAATATACCAATGAAAACAGTCCCTTTAAAAATATCGCTATTTTTATAAAACCGGATAGTTTTAGAAAATTTTTCAAGGTCCTGACTTAATGAATAAAGATCGAAAAATATACATGAAATTTTCTGGTCAAAGAATTTCCAGGAACGATAGAAATCGCTACTGTCTAGCATTCTTGCACTCACACTGTGCTTGTCAACTCTGTCTAAAAACTTTTCTAGCTGCCTAAAGAACTCATTATCTTTTCCAAAATAATAGAAGAAATTTCCACGTTCTAGTTCATTATTCTGTGTCATTTTTTCCCTGAGCGAAACTGTTACTGCTAAATTCTACAGTTAGCCCAATTTATTACAATTTAAGAATATTTTAGCAACTATCAGCAAATTCATCCAAAGCTGCGCTGAATAAATGACTAATACCATCGATTTTTTTACTCACAATAGCTATTATCAGAAACATCAAAAAGGTGTATGTTTACCACAGAAAACTAGTCATTAATCATCTCTATTCAAAGGTGCACAAAATGATCCCAAGATATGAAGAAAAAGAAATCTCTAAGTACTGGAGTGATGAATTTAAATTCCAAACCTACCTAAAGGTAGAGTTGGCGATTTTAGAGGCACTCGAAGGCGGGAAAATACCAAAGGGAACCTGTCAGAAGATTAAAGAGAAGGCCGTGATTAACCCGGCGCGAATCGATGAAATTGAAAAGACCACAAGACATGACATAATCGCATTTTGTACATCTATCACAGAAAACTTAGAGCCAGAGGTGGCCAAATACTTTCATTTTGGAGTGACTTCCTCAGATATAATAGACACTTCACTGACAATCCAAATCAGGGAATCTCTGGGCCCTATTTTGAAAGCACTTGAGGCCGTAACTCAAACTCTTTGGAAGAAATCCCAGGAGCACAAAGATCTTATCGCCATGGGAAGAAGTCATGGCATGTTTGCAGAGCCACTCAGCTTTGGCCAAAAACTACTGAGCTTTTACTGTGAATTTAAAAGACGCCACGACGATTATTTGGATTTTTTTGAAAAAGAGCTCACAGGACAATTCTCAGGAGCTGTTGGCAATTATACAATGCTTTGTCCTGAAGAAGAAAAAAGAGCACTTGATATACTGGATCTTATAGTTGAGCCTGTCTCAACACAGGTGATCCCTAGAGACCGAATTGCCAAATTAGTTTCCCTTGGTGGCCTTCTAGGGTGTGCTATCGAAAGAATTGCAACAGAGATCAGACATCTCCATAGGTCTGAAGTTGCTGAACTTCATGAGGGTTTTTCAAAGGGGCAAAAAGGCTCATCTACTATGCCTCATAAGAAAAATCCCATATCGGGAGAAAACCTCACGGGAATGGCAAGGCTACTTAGATCACATGTTAACATGGCATTTGAAAATGTAGTCCTCTGGCACGAAAGAGATATCAGCCACTCTTCCACGGAGAGAATGTATCTTCCAGACCACTTTGGTATAATCCTCTACTCACTAAAACGCTTAGAGAGTACTATTGATAATTTGCAAATTCATAGTGAAGTTGTAGAAAAAAGAGTTACTGAAAATTTTCAATACCTCTCTAGTTTTTACCTACATGAGCTTGTAAAAAAATCTAATTGCCATAGAGAAGATCTTTATAAAATTGTGCAAAGTGCTGCTTTCAAAACAATGGATCAAACAAACCAAAATCCAGAAACATTCCATTCAAACTTGCTAGAAGAGTTAAAAAAAGAAAATTTAGTGATTGATGACCTACCCACACCTGATATAGAGTCCATAAAGAAAATCTTCCTTGGCTCTTCAGACAAAGTATTTAAGAGAGTTGAGAGCTATTATTGTTAACTGATTTAGAGATTGAATATGAATGAACAGCAACTAAGAAAATTACCTAAGGCCACAGTCCATCATCATTTTGATGGAAGTGTGCGCTTTGAAACTATTGTTGATCTGGCAAAACACAATTCTCTCGATCTAGGAGTGAAAGACAACGATCAACTTTACCAAAAAGTTAAAGTTCGAACTCCCATGACAGACCTTCAATCTGTTCTCGATACATTCTGGACCACACAGAAAGTTCTCTGTAATTATGAGGCCATTAAAAGAATTGCCTTTGAAAATGTAGAGGACTGCTTTAGAGACGGAGTTAAATTAGCTGAACTCCGCTTTGCTCCTACTTTCATTTCTGAAGGTAAAAACCTATCTAACGATGAAATTATTGAGGCCGTTTTAGATGGCATCACCCAAGGGATGGACAAGTACCCCATTCAAATTGGACTAATTTCCATAGTTCCCAGATCTCTTGATTTGGAGAAAAACAAATTGGCCAACCTTGACATCATTAAATACAAGAAATCTCATCACAAGAGCAGTGACAGACTTGTAGGCTTTGATCTAGCAGATGATGAAGAGAGCACTGATCCAAGCCTTTGGGCACCACTTGCCCTTGAAGCCAGAGAGGCGGGACTGCAAGTCACTGTTCACAGTGGAGAGGGCACCAAAGCAGAATATGTTAAAACATCTATTGATACCTATGGGGCCAAGCGCATAGGACATGGCATAGCAATTGTTGATGACCAAAATATACTAGATTATGTAAAAGAAAATAATATTCACTTAGAGATTTGTCCCACCAGCAACTGGCTGACAAACTGTGTACCAAGCCTAAGGGAGCACCCAATTGGAGAGCTCTATAAAAAAGGAGTTTCCATATCTATTAACGCTGATGATCCCCAGTTAATGGATATTGACCTGGTCAATGAATATCTTGTTTGTCACAAATATTGGGATTTTGGAGCTCAAGATTTCCACAAAATTAACCGCCAAACCACAGAGCACAGCTTCCTAGATGATGACATTAAGCAAGCCATACTAAAGCAATTTTTTTGAATGTATAAATGCTTTTTATTTAAACATTTAGAGGATTAAAATCCGCTACTTGAAGTGGCAGAAAACTTAAATTATCTTGTATCACCTGCTGCCTATCTACTTGAAATTGTGAAAAACACCATCTATGCCTTATACTGTTTAGTACGTTAAAGGGGGAAGGTTAATGTGTGATGCTTGCAGGTCATTAAATTTAAATCCTGAAAAAATTAACGGCCAAGATAGGGCAGCTTATCAAAAAATCAGCAATATTTATGGGCTCAGTCCAACAGAAACACTACAAGTTTCTCTTTGCTACTTTCACGATGTAGAGTTATTCACTCTTGGTGAAAAAAGATTTATGGAAAAACTGCAAGATCTCAAACGAGATATTATGTATAACAAATCCAAGTATACAAATATCAGGCACAACAGACCCAATCAATGAAATAGCTATAAGAGTTCTTCAGAAAAAGACCGCTCTTTGATGTAACCCACTACAGATTTTACTTTTTGTGCATCTTTTTTGGGAAGTATTAAAAGGGCCCCATCACTGCTCACAACAATAAAGTCTTTGAGCCCAATTGTAGAAACAAATTGATTGGGAGCAAAAATAATATTTCCGCTACAGTCTTCTTGGTAAGCATCGGAGTACTTATCAAATACAACACTTCCATCTCTTTTTTCGCATACTAACTCTAAGGCGTCCCAAGAACCAAGATCATTCCAATCAAACTCGGCCTCAATAACACTTACTCTCTTCGATTTTTCCATTATTGCGTAATCAATAGAGTCACTTTGCATCTTGGAATAAACAGAGTCTAAACGCTCGCTACCAATCGCGCCTAAAAGCTCTTCGTAGTGGGAATAGATTGATGGAGCATGAGTTTCAAACTCTTCAAGTAGTGTGGAAATTTTGGCAACAAACATTCCTGCATTCCAAAAATACTCACCGGACTCAACATAAGATTTGGCCGTATCAAAGTCTGGCTTCTCTTTAAAAGCTTCAACAGTATAGATTCGGTCCGTTACTGTTTTCCCGCGCTGGATATATCCATAACCTGTATTTGGAAAATTGGGTGGGATTCCAATGGTAACGATTTGAGAGTTTTCAGAGGCCAAATCCCGGGCCCTCATCAGAGACTTTTGAAAACCTTTGGTGTTTAAAATTACATGATCACTTGGAACAATGGAGATAATATCATCACCGTGAGCCCCATTTTTAATAAGAGTTGCCAGCGAGAGTAAGATGCACGGGGCAGTATTTCTACCAGATGGCTCAAAGATAATATTTGATTTATTAAGAGCATCTCCCGAAGCCTCCACGACAAGCTCGCCTTGCTCACGAATTGTAATGACATATCGGTTGTCCAGCTCAACAAGGCCTTCGAAGCGGGTCAAGGTCTGTCCTATGAGAGTTTCATTTCCAGTTAGTGCCAAATACTGCTTTGGCATTTTCCTTCTCGATTCTGGCCAAAATCTAGTTCCCTGTCCCCCGGCCATAACCAAACAAATTAAATTCCCTGAATTACCTGGCATTACAAATCCTTTATGTTTGTTTTATAGGAGGGATAGTATACAAAATTTTTTACTTGAAATCAGTAACTACGTAGTCAAGGTTGCGAAACAATGTTTCTTCTTTAAGGATGTAACTCTTTGCTTGTGCTGCTGTGTCAAATACCCCTAAGCTCACTCTGTACCAAGTTCCACGCGACTTGATGTCAACTTGATTGACTATGGGGTTGTAGCCCCTGATGCGAAATGTATCTGCGAACTGCTTAGCGTCTTCAAGGTTGGGATAGCTTCCCAGCTGGATTGTAAACTTCCCGAGGTACTGTGACCTCTGGGACTCTTTTGGAGCCTGATCAAGTCGCTCTTCCAGGTTACCCGCAGTATTAGCAGGAGCCTGCTCTAACGATCCACCTTCAAGCTCAAGCTGTTTTTTATAGGCCTCATCACTTGTGGGCAATGAATCCATCTCAGACTTGGTATCTAGCTGAGTGCTGCCACCACCTTGGATCTCTTCATCGATACGCTCAAACTCAGACTCAAGTTTTTTTAGCGTCGCTGATGGGACCTCAGCCTTTTTTTCAGCCCCTTGCAAGTCTTGCATGGTTTTAGAGACTTCCTCTTCTTCCCTAGATCTCAAATCGACTTCAATTCGATCAGCAGGGCTAAGACCAGCACTCTCGTAGGAGTAGTTTTTTCCAACCTTCACTCCAAATATAAAAGAAGTGGCAGCGGAGAAAACGACAAACAAAAAGAGCAAGGCGATCTCTTTCTTATCAAATACAAATAATTTTGTTTTATCTTCCATGTATCTAATTTTAAAAGTTATTGCGCTCTATGCAATTGTTTTTACAGACGGCAAAAGAATCCTCATAAAAAAGAGCTTTTTGGGCCATTTCATTTTTAAAATTATTACCCGCTCACTTCTATCTGTAATTGAAAAGCAGTGCTCAGAGATCTATTCAAGTTAAACAAAGGAGAATTCGATGTTAAAAAATTTAAAAAACCAAAATGGTCAGAGTGCTATGGAGTACGTCATCCTCACGGCCTTAATAGGCATAGTTTGCCTAGCTTCATTCCAAAAATTCGGAAAAGATATTGATTCCAAGGTTAAAGAGGTGAACAAAATTTTCAGTAAAAGAACAAATATCAAGGGACAATAGCCAGTGGAAATCATCACCAATCTAGTTATCACGGCCCTACTTGTCTCAATTTGGTGTGGTAGCGGGATCTACTTTCAAAAGGCCCAGTGCAACCAAAAAACAAACTCAAAACTTGTTGAAATGAGAATGGACGATATTTGGAAAAATCCCAAGTCAGTGCTGCAGAAAAAACGATTCATTTGCAAATCATTTTACAACTTTAAACTTAGTGAATTTGATTCAAGTTTTTCCTCTTTTACAAAAAAGGGATCACTTTCTCTGACCAGGGCCTACCGTCAATGAAAAATCTAGTCAGTGATGATTCAGGAAATGTAACAATGGTAGGGATTTTATCCCTACTCATTGTCACCTTATTATTTTACACCAGACTAGAGTCATTTTTAAAATTCGAAAAATATTTTATAGATGAAATACAGCTTGCCACCTGTGCAAAATATTTTTTACATCTGCAAAGTAGTTATACCAATAAGATGGCCAAGCTCAATGTAGCTATAACTGCAGCCTATATATCGAGTAAATCTCAAGTCCCCCAGGTCGCCGTACCTGCGAAGATTCTCCACGCCTCACTAAAAATATATCAAACGAAAGTTCGTTTTACTAATAAGCTCAAAATATTCAATACAAAGATTTGTAAGTACCCACAGAAACTTACTCTTTTGCTGCCCATTTATAAAAGCAAGAGAAATATTGATGGAACTCTATCATATAAGAAGAACCGATGGAGTCAGAAACTTATTTCAAGGTATCGAATCATATGGATAAAAAACAATGCACAAACACACTATCACAAAAACAAAAGTTCTATCAAAACTCTCGCGGTTCCTCTTTAGTTGAAGGAGTTTTTTGGTTAGGGGTCGTATCCCTATACTTTTCGCTTGTTTTAAAAATGGAGAATAAATATGTTAACAGCCAAAGCAGGTCTTTTAAAATCCTTATCAGAAAATGGGAGCAAATCCCAAGGACAAGGTATTGGTCTGGAAAAGACAAAAAAATCAATCCAAAAGGATAAGAAAATCTCTTACCTTAAAATGATCCTTGTGGTAATTGTATCCAATATAGCCATCTTCTCACTTCTTGGTGATGAAAAGGATACTCAGCAGACGACTATCCACCAAAGCACTGGGGAGATATCCCCTACTGATGACCACAAAATTATTAATAAAAAGATCTCTACTTCACTTATTCCTGGCCACTGGCACCGTGCAAGCTTAATCTTTCCCAAAAAGCTTCAATATATAACTGAAGTCTATGTCAAAGTTAATGAGAGAACTGCTGAGGAAATGGATTTCACAGAGCAACTTCCCACTAAAAAAATAGAGAATACATACCTCGCAAATATCGCCATTAAAGATGCTGATTTGTTGACCTATTTAAAAAATAAAAATGATCATGAAATGCTTGCGATTCCTCACCTTCAAAATGAGGAAATTCAGGAGTTCATAAAATCTCTAAGCAGGGGCAATCGAAATGTTACATTTTAAAAGTTGGATGATTTCCACGGTCCTCTTTATGAGTTGTGGAGGATGCTTTGGTGGCCGGGTTTCAAAACCATTTGTGATTTCTCATTTTAATGACCAAGTACTAGCTGATACTTCTAAAAAAGTACTGGTTGAAAAATTTAATATTCCAGAGGGTTTGATTGAGACAAAAATTGCATCACACCCCTGCTCATACCACACCAGAGCAGTTGTCCACATCTGCATTGAAAATCACTCAATTAGAGTAAGTGAATTCAAGGCCTTTGATTTTTATGCAGGATATCGCGTCTTCCTTGAAAAGGAATTAAAATGAATCTGATTGAAAAAAATAAAAAAGAGAAATCTTATTTTAAATGGATAGCAAATTTAGGTGTAGTACCCTTATTTCTATTAGCGGCCTTTCTTTTATGTCCGGCTTTTTTTAATTTGTTTGCTCTTTTTGTTTTGGTTTTTCTAGTCAACGAAACCATGAACTTCACCTTAATTTTGATAAGTTTGTATCAGAAGTATTTAAGTTTTCTTCCAGCTTTTGTCAAAAAATCAAATTTGTGCACAATAGCAGTATCTCTAACTGTCTGTAATTATAGTTACTCAAATACGACACCCATCATCATAGCCCTGGGTGAACAGACAGAAATTCCTCAAAAAGTAGTGGAAAAATTCTCAGTGGGAAACCCTGATATTGTAGGTCAGCGCTACCTCGAATCGGAAAGAAAGCTCCTCATTAAGGGCAAAAAAATGGGCTTTAGCGATCTCATCATTTGGGGAGGAGGGAGAAAAACCAAATACTCCGTCTACGTTTTGGCCAAAAGGCGGCACCTTGAATTGATCGGACACCTAGAAAGGCTCAAGGGCATAGGCCTACTTGTCACTCCCATGGGCCCTTATCTGAAAATTGAAGGAGTGCTGAAAAATTTGACACAGGTCAAAATTCTAGGAAATCTCTATAAGGAAAATAGTGAAAAATTTGAAATTAATGTTCAGTACACACCGAAACTTAAGAAAAAGATTCTTGAAAATATTGTTCTCGAATTTTTTAGAGAACAGATCTCCCCTGTAAAATGTGACTTTGAAAATATACAAATATTTTGTTTTTATCCCGAAGGGCTCGCCCCATCAAAAGGTCTAAAAGATCTTCTTTCTAGGCGCTTCCCCATTACCTTTTTAGAAGACAAAAAAAACCGGCAACTGGAAAATTACAAAATTAAGATTAAGGTGATCCAAATTGAAAGACTTGATGGTAAAGAGATTTCCTTTGGTATCGAAAAAATTGGAGGGTCTCTAAAAACACTTTTTAAAAAGGGGCTCTCTTCCCTCATTGATTTCAATCCATTTCTATTCCAGGAAAAGAATTTAACACTTTCCACCATTGCTGAACCAGAGATAATCACCCAAATTGGAAAACCGTCCATTGTAGAGTTAGGTTCAAAAATAGCTTTCAAAGGACAAAAAAATGACAATGGAAAATCACTTCACTGGGTTTTTGCTGGGATTAAAAATGAGATACTACTAACTGCAGTCTCTAATTCTGTACAAGTCAAATATCATACTGAATTTACTTACCCAAACTTTACAAGCTCTAATGAAAAAAAGATCTCAGGAAGTAAAGAGTCCTCAACTTTAAGCCTGCCATTTAACAAGCCTATTAAAATTTTCTCCATTTCTTACAAGAGCCTAGGCACAAACGAGGAAGGAATTCCTTACTTAAAAAATATCCCCATTATTGGAAAGTTATTTGTATCAAGTAATGAAAGCTCAAATTTCAAGAAGATTGAAGGCTTTGTCATGATACAAAGACAAAAACTATGAATAGGCAAAAAGAGTTAGAAGGAAATGTAGAGTTTATCTTGGGTTTGAATAAACGCTATAAGGAAGAGTTCAAAAAGGCCTTAAAAAGAGGGCAAATTCCCAACCAGAAAAAAATTTGTGAAATCATTTGGTTTGAAAACCAACTGGGAGAATACAAAATTGACTCATCTCTATTTTTTGATTCATTAAATTGGCACCACAACCTACTAGACGGTAATTTTCTTTGTTCACTTTTATATAGAAAAGGACTTAGAGAAATTATATTCCATGACCATGATCTAATTCAAATTGATGACGAAAATGGAACCCATATTGAAAAAGTATCGTTTATTAACAAAAATGATTTTCAAATTTTCATCGATTTATTGGCCGTCAAAAATTCAATCAAATGGAATAGTGAAATCCCATTTGCTAGCTTTAATGCCACTATCCAATCGACTAACTTAAGGGCAACTCTAATATACCCTGAGACCTCAGGATCAGGAGTGGCAAAACTCTTCTTGAGAGCTATATCAAGTAGTGTATTCCCACTTTCAAGCTTCACAGATTGTCCTGAAACTAGAAGGACACTAATTGACGCTGTTGAAAAAAAGAAAAACATCCTAATATGTGGAAGCACTGGCTCGGGAAAAACCAGCTTTCTCTCCTCATTACTGGATTATACAAAAGAAAATGAGCACACAGTAATTATGGAGGATATTGAGGAAATTGTTCCCCCTTATAAAAGCTCCACAACACTTCTCAGTAAACAAACGGGGAGTGCCTATTCATTAAAATCATACTGCTCCTATGCTCTTAGAATGAGACCAGATAGGATATGCGTCGGTGAAATGAGATCAGTCGAAGTTATCCCGTTTCTACTGTCAATGAACACTGGTCACAGAGGACTGATGAGTACAATCCATGCAAGTAGCGCACGCGATGCGATTCAAAGGCTCTCCCTATTATTTTCACTCTATAGTGAAGGGCAAGATATAAAAAGAGAATTGATTATAGAAATGGCGGCCAAAAACTTAGATCTAATTGTATTTCTTGAAAATAGGAAAATTAAAGAAATTTCGGCCCCTCTTGGAGCCGAAAATGGTCATATATTTTTTGATAAATTATTTGTTTGAAAAACAATCATGTTTTTTAATATAGGTTGAATTATCTTTGATGAAGTAGGCAGCACAGCGCTTTAAGTCCATCCCCTGTTTTACTTCGTCATTACCTTCAAACATAGGGTTTTTCCTTATTTTAGATAAGCTTCTAATGTATTTTGAAAGTAGAGTGTTCACAACTTGCTTCTCAGTATCTGACTCTATGTGTTTATAAACACGCCTAGCAACCTTAAGAACATCCATCATTTTACCTTTATACTTTCTGGCCTTTAACAGTTTCTTATGCTCTTTTGCTTGCAGAGCAGTGCAAGCATTTTTTTGAAAAAGAGCACTATCAAAATTTAGTTTTGTTTTGAGATCTTCGGTCTCAAGTCTATCGACCTCTATATAAGCTGGAATAATATTGTAATCAATTTTCTTAGATTCAATGTCGATTGTCTCAAATACTCCCTCTTCTATTTCGCAGCCTGGAAGTGAAAATGTTTGTCCATCTGCTGAAAAGGCATCTAAAAGATTATTCTCATCATCACCTAACTGGCTACTCAAGCTCATAGGAAAGTATTTTTTAACTACCGCTGAAAAAATATCAAAATAAGCGCTGTCATCAGTTGATTTTAAAGTCTCAGATAGGAGCTCTACTAAAAAGAGGTCCGGAAAAGGAATATTTTTACTGGCGAATAAACTAATCATATCTACAAGAGCACTACTTTGCCCTAATTGTTCAATAAAAGAGCTTGGAGCAATACTTTGATATGATTCAGTAAAGCTCAGTGCTGAGCTAGAAAATGGAGTTGACCAAACTTTTAGATCAGCAGCGGTCAGTAAAAGCCCTTTTTCCAATACTTCTTGTTTTAATTTTACCTGGTGACTATTTAATTCTTCTAAAGCCGCAGTATAGTTTCCAATTTCAACACCTACAGCATCGAAATCTCTTCCATCTCTGGGAAGCTCTAATATTCTAGTGATTCCAACCCCTACTTCAGGCCTTAATCTTCCATCACTTTGTTCAGCTTGATTTAGCTTAATGAGAAGAGTTGAAAAATCATCGCGAGATTCTTTAAGTCTTTCTTTTAGTTGAGTTGGCGTAT
>Ga0257116_1001839_pt1 | contig 12474 bp, 12 predicted proteins | sample SI112_120mmetaG_FD_190150 | JGI IMG/M metagenome (GOLD analysis project Ga0257116, IMG submission 190150) | Marine microbial communities from Saanich Inlet, British Columbia, Canada - SI112_120m | ecosystem: Environmental > Aquatic > Marine > Inlet | place: Canada: British Columbia | collected...
TTCAATTAACCAAAAAAAGACTTTCATAAATTTTCTAGGTTTGAATGAAAGTGATATTTTCTCTCAGGATGAAATTGAGGAAAAACCCTCAGAATTTGAAATTAAAAGAGAAGAAAAATTAAAAGAGCTTCGAGAAAACCAATTAAATAGTGAAATGAATTCTAACTCCAACAACACCAGCGTACTATCTCATCAAAATGATGCCACTGTTGTTAATAGTTCAATACAAAAAGATGACTTTTTACCATTAATAGAAAGTATTCGAGAAGAAGTTCTCTGCTTTAGCCTATATATTTCACAAAGTGTTAGCTTTGCCGTGGGTTTAGCTGATAAGGCATTTAATGTTGATAATTGTACCAATCGCATTACCGCCGTCTCGTATATGATGGCGAAGGTAATGGGTATGAAAAGTGAGCAGGATCTGGCAGATATCTTTTTGGCCTCCCAACTTCACCACATCGGGTTTACTCAAATTGAAAAGTCTCTATCTAGAAAAGCATACCTTGATTTAAATGATCAAGAATCGAAAGAGTACAAGAACCATCCTGGATTAACACAACATTTGACTAGAAAACTAGGACTTCATGTCAATGATAGGATTATAAAAATTATTTTAGAACATCATGAACGAGAGGATGGTTGTGGATTCCCCTCGAGAAAAATGGGGGCAAACTTAGAGCCATTATCCCAAGTATTAGGTGTTGTCTCAATGGCATTTGAATACGCCGAGGGAAAGGTTACTGGAGTCAAAAAACCAATTAATACTGTTTGTTCTACAATAAGTTCAGGTGGAACAATTCCAGGACTTGAGTTAAACTTTAACCAGACAATTTACAATAATTTTATATCTCTTATGACATTAAACATTAAGGATAAAGTAGCTTAAGGAGGGGAAAATGGGCCTTAAAACTTCCATGAAGATAATAGTAATTAATGACATGGGCACAATGAGAAAAATCATTGAAAAAATGCTAAAAACCATGGGCTTCACCAATATTACTCAAGCTGATGATGGTGCTACAGCACTTCCAATGATAAAAGAGGCCACCGAGCTTGGTGTTCCCTACGAATTTATTGTTTCTGACTGGAATATGCCGGGAATGAGTGGGCTTGATTTACTCAAAACACTTAGGGCGGATGATCAATACAAGGACCTACCATTTTTAATGGTAACAGCTGAAGCCGAACAAGGTAATGTGGTGATAGCAGTAAAAGCGGGTGTCAGTAACTTTATTGTGAAACCTTTTTCTGCGGCCACGCTACAAGAAAAAATACAAAAAATATTTAAGGCCTAGAAGGAGCAACTTAATGTCACTACTTGATGATCCAATGATGAAAGAAATAGTTGATGAGTTTTGTGATGAAGCTGCAGATCTATTTACTCAACTCGAAGATATTTTGGATGAAATCGAGGATCACCCTGATAAATTTTCAGTAGGCCTTGAGCAGTTTGGCCAAATTATAGATCGTGTAATGGGAGCTGCCAAATCGATTGGAGTCGATGAAGTGGCCAAATTTTGTGAGCTAGGAAAAATTATTGGCTACAAATCGAGCCAAGTCACAGATAAAAAGTTACAAGAGATTGCTGTCGCTGTAATGTTCGATACAGTTGATTTATTAATCAAAATGAATGAAAAAACTAGAACTGGAAGTGATTCTTCACTTAAAAATCTATCTACTAAAACTTTTCCCACAAGGTTACATTGGCTTTCTGAGAAATTTAAAGATATTGATAGAGCATCGTGCTCTTTTGATGAAAAGCAAAGTACTGATTTATCCAAAGAAGAAGATCCACAACAGTCAATAGATGATTTATTGAATGATTTAGGATTGTAGTAAAACCATGAGGGTCATGCCATGAGCGAGTTTATTGAATTCAGTAAGCCATTTGTCGAGGGAATTCAGAAAGTTTTTGAAACAATGGTTTTTACCAAGCTTGAGCCTGGAAAACCCATCATCAAAAGTGACAGACAAGCAAAAGGCGACATTTCGGCCATAATGGGACTCATTGGAACTGTTGAAGTCGAAGGTACTGACCGAGAATTCCAAGGAATGTTCTTACTGACTTGGGAAACTGATGTTTATGTAAAGATAGCAAGTGCCATGTTAATGGAAGAGTATACTGATTTTAATGATCAAATTGAAGATGTAGGCGCAGAAATCGCCAATATAGTCACCGGCAATGCCAAGAGAACTCTGACACAAATGGGCTTTAAAATCGAAATGGCCGTGCCTTCAACTGTTACTGGTAAAGGACACTGCTTCAAATATCCTTCTGGTACAACCACTATTATGGTTCCCCTATCTTGTGTTCACGGTGATTTCGTAATGGAGCTTTGCTACCAATCACACAACGACTAAACCCTACTTTGACTTAAACGTTGACCTAGGTTTAGGTCTAGCCAAATCAATTCTAGAAATACTCATCATAAGGTAGCTTTGATGTACCCTTCCAAGAATTTAGGGCCATATCAATATGATCAGATTGATCAATCTCATCAATCTGGGCATAGGTAAGTTTATTTTCGATTTGAAGTTTTGTGAAATCAAGTTGATAAAATTTTGTCCAAGTTCCAGTATTAATAAAAACTGCTCCACCTGGAAACTCAGTATACTCAGCTTCATGAGTGTGGCCAACAATTAAGGCCTTTACTTCGGGTCTATTTTCAAAAAATTTATTGGCCAGTGTTCCGTAGTCCCGGAATAGCTCTAGCTCACCTGCCACACTCTCCAGTAAGTCTTTAAAAAATTCTCTTGCAAGCATTTTTTTTCCAGCTTTAAAAAAGCGAATAAACCTAACCATAAAAAAATAAAATGTTGAGGCAAATAAGAATCTAATGGTAAAAAGTGTGTCAAAAAATAGACCATAAGCAATCAAGATTCTGATTGGTTTAATGGCCCCGATATAGCCTCTTTCTTCTTTAAACTTGTTCACAATTCTTGTGACATAATAACTTCCCCACGGAGGAGAAAAGTAGGCCTGCCCACCCTTGGCCGTAATCAAAGACTCTGAAGGATTGAAACTGTGGGCCTTCTCGTACTGATGGCCATGTTTAATCACAACACCAGGAATGGGAATATACTCTGAATTATCAAAGATAAATAAAAATGAATCATCTTCTTGAAGTTTAAGTGTTTTTTTGAAATCTTCTCTTATAGAAGAAAAAGCAAGCTCACCATCATGATTGCCAATAATATACACTACATTTTTATTCTTACAGTTGGCGAACTCTCCAAGAGCATCTATCACTTCATGATGAGCGTTAATGATATGCTGCAATTTTTCTTTGGTGGCCTTTTCACTCCAAAACTCATCATCAAAATAATTAACGTAAGGCACGGCCAAAAAATCTAAGAAATCACCATTTATGATAAGCTCAACCGGCCTCTTGTCATAGGTACCAGTTGAGTAGAACTTCAAAAAATCAACAAGCTCCTTGTCATCATGAAATTCTTCTAAAACATTTCTTTTCCCATCAATAAAGACACCTGCAGACAAGTGCAGATCAGATATTACGATATAAGTCTTTTTGACTTTATCTCTTTGGAGGAATCTCATAAGGGGTATTTCCTACTTTTAAAACCGCTTCTTGACCTGAGGGTGAAAGTGGAAAGAAATAAAATATCTCCCCTTTCTTGCCATCAAGCACCTGGGAATCAAACTTTCCCGGGGCAATGGATATATGTCTTAATAATACTCCGTCAGCATTTTGCAATTTTCCTCTAATATAATCCAAGGTTTTATTTTCAATGATCACGGCCTGTCCCACAGAAAAATCCTTGGGAGAAACCACCGCCATCTTGCTACCTATCACAATAATTCTAAATGAGTCACTATAATGGGCCTCTTTACTGTATGCATCAGAAGAACTGAAAAACCAAAATACCGTTGTGAAAAAGAAAATGTGATAGATACACTTCATAACTACCATTGTATTGTAATTAAGTACCTAGAAAAAGGTGGAAGAAAGCTCTGTTATAGGATTAGTCTTGCTTCCTCAAGTAATTTTATTTCGTCTCGTACTTGTGCAGCTTCTTCAAATCTAAGGTCTTTGGCCGCTGCTTTCATCAGATTTTTTAAATCTTTTATTTTTGAATCGATCTCTCCTGGAGAAAGACCGACTTCTTTGTTTTTATTCATTTGATTTTTAAGGTGCCCATAGGCCTTCTTATTTTTTGATAAAACATCAATAATGCCCCCTGAAACCTCTTTGATGACAGTTGCAGGAACAATGCCTTCTTTTTCATTGAGAGCCGTTTGAATTTCTCTTCTTCTCTTTGTCTCATAGATGGCCTTCTCCATACTCTTGGTCATTTTATTGGCGTAGAGGATAACCCTTCCTTCACTATTTCTTGCGGCCCTTCCTATTGTTTGAATAAGAGACCTGATAGATCTTAAAAACCCTTCTTTATCAGCATCCAAAATGGCCACAAGTGCGACTTCAGGTAAATCAAGTCCTTCTCGTAAAAGGTTGATCCCCACTAAGATATCAAACTCGCCCAGTCTCAAGTCACGCAAAATTTCCATTCTCTCGAGGGTGTCTATATCAGAATGAAGATACCTCACCTTCAAACCGGCCCCTTTGTAAAAATTTGTCAGCTCCTCTGCCATTTTTTTAGTCAGTGTTGTTACAAGCACTCGAAACCCAGAAGAAATAACCTTTTTAGACTCAATTAAAAGATCATCAACTTGAGTATTGGCGCTTCTCACCTCAACTAACGGATCGAGAAGACCTGTAGGTCTAATGATCTGCTCAACATACTCACCTCCGGTTTCTGAGAGTTCATAATCTCCCGGGGTCGCTGATACGTATAGAGTTTGATCAATCTTACTTTCAAACTCGTCAAAATTTAAGGGTCTATTGTCGAGAGCGCTTGGAAGACGAAATCCAAAATCAACTAAATTCATTTTTCTGGCCCGATCTCCTCTGAACATTCCACCAACTTGAGAAACGGCAATGTGAGACTCATCAATAATCATGATAAAATCATCACCAAAATAATCTATCAGAGTTGGCGGAGGGTCTCCAATATTTGAAGCTGTGATATGCCTTGAATAATTTTCAATCCCATTGCAGTATCCAAGTTCATCGAGCATCTCCAAATCAAGAAGTGTTCTTTGCTCAATTCGTTGTTTTTCTACTAGCTTATTTTCCTTTTGAAAATAATTGATTCTTTCCCGGAGCTCTTCTTGAATCGTCCCCATGGCCACCTTTAGCTTTTCTTTGCCCACGACGTAGTGACTCGAAGGATATATAGTGGTCTTTTTTAAATCTTGTAAGATCTTTCCTCTTAGCGGATCTACCAGGAAAATTCCTTCAACTAGGTCATCAAAGAATTCAATGCGTATTACTTGTGAATCTTCATGGGCAGGAAAAACTTCTAACACATCTCCTCTAACCCTAAAGGTTCCCCTGGAAAAATCAATATCATTGCGAGTGTATTGCATGGAAACCAGCTCTCTTATGAGCTCGTCGCGATCGCATTCATCATCAACATATAGTGAAACTCTGTGAGAGAGATATTCGTCTGGAGAGCCAATACCATAAATACAACTAACACTGGCCACAACGATAACATCATCTCTTTCGAGGAGACTCCTTGTAGCAGAGTGCTTGAGTTTATCAATTTCATCATTGATGGAAGAATCTTTTTCTATATAAGTATCAGATCCTGGAACATAAGCTTCTGGTTGATAGTAGTCATAATAAGAGACAAAGTATTCAACTGCATTTTCTGGAAAGAATTCGCGAAATTCCGAGAATAATTGGGCCGCAAGAGTTTTATTAGGTGCTAATATTAGGGCCTTCTTACCAAGCTGAGCAATGATATTGGCCATGGTAAAAGTTTTCCCAGATCCAGTCACACCTAAAAGAGTTTGTTTTTTTTTACCCCTAGTAAATGCATCAACCAGCTGCTTTATGGCCTCGGGCTGATCTCCGGTGGGTTTGAACTTACTTTTTAATTTAAATCCCCCCACTTACTCATGGCCCCAAGTAGTGGTCCCATCGGGACGATCTTTTAAAACAATTCCATTTTCTTTAAAAATATCTCTCAACTCATCTGCACGGGACCAATTTTTATCCGCGCGGGCCTGTTTCCTTTGCCTTATTAAATCCTCGATTTCAGCATCACTAAATTTACCGCCACCTTTAAGGGCCTTCTTTGTGGACTGAAGTCCAGCTAAAACTGACACTGGATCGGGGTCAATCACGCCGAGAGCATGGTTGGAAAAGTTAATGACTTCACCTATTACGACGGACAGATTTTCCGGGATTGTCCCTTTAGTTAAAACTTCTCTTCTCAAATCTCTTATCATTGTGAAAAAATGCGAAAGAGCTCCTGGAACATTAAAATCATTTGCTAGATCTTTTTCCATTGCAGGTTTTATGGCCTCAAATTTACTAATCACATCTTCACTTGCCTCGCCCTCTCTCCCCGCTTTCTCAAGCTCTAGAACAAACTCGTGAATTCTCTCCACATCACTCATGGCCCTTTCGACAACCTCATCTGTCCATTCCATGACAGATCGGTAGTGCACTCCAACCAAGAGTTGTCTTAATACTTGTCCACCATATGTCTCCACAAATTTTCTAATGGTAATCACATTACCAAGAGACTTGGACATTTTTTCAGACCCCATATTCAAAAATTCGTTATGGGCCCAATAAAGGCAAAACTGCTTTGAATTGGCGGCCTCACTTTGAGCAATTTCGTTTTCATGATGGGGAAACATTAAGTCAATTCCCCCATGATGTAAGTCAATTGTATCTCCTAAAATTTTTCTATTCATAGCAGAGCATTCAATATGCCAGCCAGGTCTTCCTGCTCCCCACGGAGACTCCCAGCTGGGCTCTCCTTTTTTTGCAGGTTTCCACAATACAAAATCAGCAGGATTTCTCTTCTTCTCATCTACTCCCACTCGTTTTCCATGTTGGAGATCATCTAGCTTTTTCTTAGATAGCTTTCCGTAATCAGCTTTTTTTGGAACTTCGTAAAAAACTTCTCCGTCTATAACGTAGCCAAAACCATTTTCAATAATTTGCTCAATCATAGATATTATTTCTGGCATGGTTTCAGAGACCTTTGGACTAAAGTCAGGCTCCATCATACCAAGGGATAGATAATCTTTTTTACACTCTTCAACAAACTCAGCTGCATGCTCAATAGCACCAATTCCGCGTTTTGCAGCTGCCTCAATAATTTTGTCATCTACATCGGTAAAGTTTCTTACAAAAGTGACACCAAAACCCAAGGCGCGTAGAACTCTGTTGAACAAGTCGCCCACAACTGCGGCCCGAGCATTTCCCACATGTAAAAAATTATAAGTTGTAGGACCACATGAGTAGTACCTAACATTTTTTGGATCTTGAGGAGTGAAAACCTCTTTTTTTCGTGTCAGATTATTAAAGATCTTTAACTCAGTTGGCATTGCTCACCCTTTTTTTAAGAATTGTAAGGGTTGTGAGTGTCACCAATTCACCGAGGTCAGGCCCATGGGCCCTTCCTGTAAGGACAACCCTCAACCCCTTAAAAAGCTCTTTACCTTTTATTTTAAATTCAGATTTTAGCTCACCCATCCAAGACTTAAGATCCTCAGAGCGAAGGTATTCACCATCCATGCTGGCCAATTTTTCTCCCACATAATTTCGGATGGAAGTTGTACTCTCCCAACCTTGAACTTCAGCTACCTCTTCACTATTTTCAACATCTAGTCCAAAAATAAGAGATAGTTTGTCTTCAATATCGCTGAAAAAATTGGCGTCCTTTTTAAAGAGAGTGACCATCTTGATTTTCCACTCATCGCTCTTATCCGTGCACTCTAGCTCTTTCGTATCAAGTCTTCCAAATATTTCTAAGTCATCCATTTTTCTTAGATGTTGGCCATTAATATAAGCCAGTTTTTCTAGGTCATAAATGGCAGCAGCTTTGTTAAAGCGATCAATTGAAAAAACACTCTCTAGATCCCCTAGTGAAAAGACATCGAGTTCATCGGGGTGAGACCATCCTAAAAGACACAGATAATTGGTCAGGGCCTGAGGAAGATACCTGCCCTCTTTGTATTGGGCGACGGAAGTGGCCCCATGCCTTTTTGACAATTTTTGGCGATCACTTCCTATAAGAAGTGAAGCATGAGCAAACTCAGGTGCAGTTGAGCCAAGGGCCTCATATAGCATCAGTTGTCTAAGAGTATTGTTGAGGTGATCTTCGCCTCTAATGACGTGGGTGATTTTCATCAGCATATCATCTACCACACAAGCAAAGTTATAAATGGGAAGTCCCCCACTTCTCACTAAAACAAAATCGCCAACCATTCCAGCGGGGAAATTGACCTCACCTCGAACATGATCACATAATTTATAACCTTTATCAGGAGCGCGAAATCGAATCACAAAGGACTCGCCTGCCTCTTTTTTGGTAGAAACTTCATCAGCAGAAAGTCCCCTGCAAGTTCCATCATATTGGGGATCAACGCCGGCCTCTATGGCCTTGGCCTTTTTGGCCTCGAGAAGCTCAGTTGAACAAAAGCAGTGGTAAGCATTGCCCTCCGCCATCAGTTTTTGAGCGTACTCGTCGTAAATTTCCAGTCTCTCGCTTTGGCGGTATGGTCCAAACTCTCCTGGGTTATTAGGTCCTTCATCAAACTCAATTCCCAGCCAGGCCAAGTCGGACATTTGAGAATCTTCAAATTCTTTTTTAGATCTTTCCTGGTCTGTATCCTCTACTCTGAGAACAAAAACTCCAGATGATGCTTTTGCATACAGATAGTTATAAAGCGCTGTTCTGGCATTTCCAATATGGAGGTTTCCCGTAGGGCTGGGGGCGAATCGAACTCTTACTGACATGGTGTCTCCGTCTAAAGGCCCAATTCCAAAATAGAGGGCCTGGCAGAGCAGATTTTACCAAAATTCAATGGATGTGAATATAACCTAATTTAGTGGATTCTAGTTTGGGCTTACTGGAAGCACTCTTCGATGCGACCTGATACACAGAGCTCTTCGCTACCTTGAGAAATAGCGATTTCTTTGACCAAAAGCTCTTTGCATAGCTCAAGCATTTTTCGCTCTCCGAAACTTAGGGCCTTTCTGTGCTTAAGAAGAAATAGTGATCTAAGTACGTCGGCAATTTCGATGAGTGAGCCTGTTTTAATTTTGGCGAGATACTCTCTATGTCTTCTATTCCAAGTAGAGGTATCAACAGTTATATCGTGATCTGATAAAAGACAAAATACTTGCTCGATTTCTGCATTTTGAGCAAGAACTCTAATGCCATCTTTTGAATCGAGAGGAATCATAATGGTCATACCATTTGCGATAACTTTTACTATGTAGAAGGAAATTGAGGAACCGCCAACTTCTTTGACTTCAACGTCAAAAACTTGCCCAACCCCATGACCAGGACAAACAACATAATCGCCAGCAGCATACATACAAGACTCCCAATGTGCAAAATGGTACCTTCTATTTGTACCTTATGCATCGCATTAAAACAAGTGATTTCATAAGCTTACGTAATTTTTACAGGGTGTAACTGCCGATTAAACCGTCAACCTCCCTGGGCAACCGCTGATTACAGCGAGTGGCGATTCTACCTTCAAAAGACAAAAGTAAAAAGGCAAACTGCAGCGAAACTATTTAGGAGTCTTGGTACTGATTCACCAAATCGTGTAATTTTTTCAAATGCCGCTCTTTGCTGGCTTGATCAAGAAATGAAGCTTCAATTGAATAACCAGCAACACGGGCCAGCTCAGCAGCACTTAGATCAAGGCCTTCTGCTGTTTGAATAAAGTTCTCTCCAATATATCCTCCAAAGTAAGAGGGGTCATCAGAGTTGATGGTGACCATCACTCCTTTATCTAAGAGACTTTTAAAGTTGTGATCACTCATTTTATCGTAAACACAAAGAACAACATTCGACAGAGGACAAACAGTCAGAGCAATTTTATTTTGAACTATGTAATCTACAAGCTTTGGGTCTTCAAGGCATCTGACTCCGTGATCAATTCGACTCACTTTTAATAGCTCTAAAGATTCCCAAATATATTCAGGAGGTCCCTCTTCACCGGCATGGGCCACAGTAAAAAATCCATGATCCAAAGCCTTTTCAAAAACCCTTTGAAATTTTGATGGGGGGTGACCTACCTCTGATGAGTCTAGCCCCACGCCTGCGATTTTATCCTTGAAGGGAAGTGACATCTCAAGGGTTTCAAAGGCACTCTTCTCAGATAGATGTCGTAAAAAACACATTATGAGCTTATGAGAAATCCCCAGCTCTTTTTCACCCTTTGCCAGGGCCCGATTAATGCCTGTAATAACAGTTTCAAATGAAATCCCCCGGTCAGTGTGAGTTTGAGGGTCAAAGAAAATCTCAACATGAACCACACCATCGGCGTGTGCCCTTTGTAGGTATTCGTAAGTAAGATCAAAAAAATCTTCTTCTTTAACTAAGACACAGGCCCCTTCATAATAAATATCGAGAAAACTTTGAAGGTTGTGAAATTTGTAGGCCTTTTTTATTTCCTCAACACTTTGATATTTAAAATCAATATCATTTCTCTCAGCGAGCTTAAACATCAACTCCGGCTCAAGACTACCTTCAATATGTAAATGAAGTTCTGCTTTTGGAAGAGCGGTAATAAAATCATTCAATGGTTTATCCATAAGTTTTCTCCGTCATCAAAGATGCCTTACAAGGGAGTTAATACTGAGTGCGACAAAGAGAAGGAGACAAATCGATAGCACACATTTTGCTAGTGGCCCACTGACTCCCCTTTCACCTATCCACTTCTTTTTAGAGTTCATCCAAAGTAGAGTTCCTGCAATAAATGGCATGAACATGGCCCCTACAATTGAATATAAAATTATAAGCCCAAAAGGCTTTTTGTAAAATAATAACACTAGGGGAATGATCGATAAAAATAGAAGATAGCCTCTAAACCAACTGCCTTTACTTGAAATCACTACACCCTTAGAAAACTTAGTATCCAAAAGCCTTACAAAGTCACAAAAAATGAGAGGTACACTTTGCCAAACCCCAAGTACTGAAGTGAAAGTCGCGGCCCAAAAACCCAATAAAAAAGTATATTTTCCAAAAAGACCCATCTTCTGCTCAAGCATTGATGCCATCATTAAAGCACCCTTTGCGCCTGAAACACTCATTCCACTTTTGTGAAGAGTTTCTGAGGCCATAACCATCAAGCAAAATGCAAAAAGACCAGTGAGAGAGTAGGCTATTTTTAGGTCAGTTCTCATGAGAGTGAGATAACTCTCCCCTTTCCAACCCTTTTCTCCTATCCAGTGGCCATAACTAAGTATGGTGAGGGTTCCACCCACTCCACCTATAGTCGCTATAACTAATTTGGTGGAACCAGCTGGAAGCGCCATCAGTGTAAACATATCTGCAAAACTTTGATGGAAAGGGCGAACCCAAAAGGCACATATGATGAAGCTAAAAAACATGCCACCAATAAAAACTTTCATCAGGGATTCAAAGTGATGGTAGCCCCCATACCAAACAAGTACCAGAGCAATCAGTGAGTGAACGACTCCCGCCACAGGAACTGAGATAATGGGAAACATAGCATGAACGGCAAGTCCGGTGGCCACAATCAAGGCCCCGCAAACAATGAAAGTCCAAACAACTAAATAAAACCCAAAGTAATAACGTACCCACCCTCCAAGGTGAGTCATCCAGCCTTCTAGCAGTGACATATCTGTGCACAACTGCCATCTTCCAAGACCTTCGCTAATAAAATATTTCAAAATAGAACCAACCACCACGGCCCATGCCACGCTCAAACCATACTGCTGGGAGGCCATTGCTGCGGCAACCATGTCACCCGCCCCTACTCCAGTTGCAGCAACAGCGATTCCTGGACCAAGTTGTCGGCCTTTATTTAGATAATTTGTGATTTTGTTTTTCATGAGGTTGGTAAATAAGAGCTAGCAAAGTGCACTCGCGCACTTTGCTAGCTCGATTATTTAGTTGCGAGAATAGATTTCGGTTTTTTCGAAGAAATATGAAATTTCTCTTTCTGCAGAAGTCAGTGAATCAGAGCCATGAACAGCGTTGGCCTCAATAGACTTAGCATATAGCTTTCTAAGAGTTCCCTCTTCAGCTTCTGAAGGATTAGTTGCTCCCATAATTTCTCTGTTTCTTGTAACAGCATTTTCGCCTTCAAGAACCATAAGCATTACAGGTGCAGAAACCATGAAAGAAACAAGAGAGCCAAAAAATGGTCTTTCTTTATGTTCAATATAAAAGCCTTCAGCTTTTTCTTTTGAAAGATGGCAAAATTTTGCAGCAGCAATACTTAGGCCTTCTTTTTCAAATTTTGAGATGATATTTCCAATATTATTATCTTCAACCGCATTAGGCTTAATAATGCTAAACGTCCGCTCTATGGCCATAACTTACTCCTTTAGGAAGAGGTGGTCTTAGATTTTCCAAGACCACATTCTATAATTTATCTAG
>Ga0257116_1001858_pt1 | contig 12326 bp, 13 predicted proteins | sample SI112_120mmetaG_FD_190150 | JGI IMG/M metagenome (GOLD analysis project Ga0257116, IMG submission 190150) | Marine microbial communities from Saanich Inlet, British Columbia, Canada - SI112_120m | ecosystem: Environmental > Aquatic > Marine > Inlet | place: Canada: British Columbia | collected...
TCCATCTGATAAAAATGAAGAGTTGGCCGCCGTTATTTGACCAAAGTTTCTATCAAATGAGGTACTTAATTTGGCCATACTCTCCAGGCTACTATCACCTCGGGGACCATTGTCTCGCTCGATTGTTTTAAATTCAGGCGCCAGTGAAATTGAGCAAACCTCACCTTCATATTCTCCAGCTTCCCATGCCTGACTTGCCCTTTGGTGTGAGGAAAGTGAAAATTGATCAGCCTCTTCGCGAGTAACCCCAATTCTTTTTGCTAGTCTTTCACAACTTGCTCCCATTGTGAGTCCTGTAGAAAACTCTGTAACTGAAGGAACATCTGGGATTAAATCTTTTATTGAGAGTTTTTTGACCTCATTTAGATAGTCAACAGGACCTTTTGCCTTTTGCAGTTTAATCAAGGCCTTTCTGATTTTTTTTGAGTGCCTAATAGGAAAATCAGATAGTGTTTCTGCCCCTCCTGAAATGGCCACCTTGTAGCGACTCAAGCTCATTTGATCAAAAGCAAGCCCAACTGCTATATTGGAAGAGATGCAGGCCATGCTAACTGTAAATGCACTTGCCACAGGGGGAAGAGAGTTTCCAAGTAGAACCTCCCTTGCCATATTAGGTGCCTTGGGATCACTGATCACTGTGCCCATCACAACTTGTTCAATTAAATCCCTTGCTATGCCACTTTTTTTCAACAGCCCTTGGGTGGCCAATCTACCAAGATCGTGTGAGGCCAAATTTTCAAAGGCCCCATTACTTCGAATAAAGGGTGTTCTTACCCCATCAATAACAGCTACTTCTTTTACTTGTTGCATTTTAACTCCGATTTTCTCCAAATCCCATCAATAAGCATATCTACTAATATATTAAAACTTTGTTCTGCATCCACTTGTATCACCAAATTTTCTTGTTCTTCTAAATCTACAAATCCATGAATACTACTGCGGACAAATCGCACCATGTGAATACTAAACTCCTCTCGCATATTGAGAGTGCTCAAAAATTTAGTTAACAGTCGAACAGGCTTTAGTGTGACTCTTTTTAATTCTTTGTCATTTTTATCAATTGGAATTGTCATGGTTTCATAAATCCCAGAGTGTTCTTGGTAAAAATCTCTATAGGCAAAACATAATTTACGAAAACCATCTTTACCTTCAAGTCCTTGAGTATCTAGTTGTAATTTTTCAAAGAGCATCTCATTGGTTTTAATTTGAACGGCCCTGATTAAGTCCTTTAGACCATCAAAGTGGTTATAAAGGGAGGGAGATTTCATATTCATTTTTTTGGCCACATCGCCCAGCTGGAAATTGTTTAATCCGTTTTGATCAATTAGCTGAGTGGCCGCCTCAATTATTTCATCTGTCGACTTACCAATTCTACCCACGCAATCCTCTCAAAAAATAAACTAACCCGATTAGTTTATTCAAAATAACGCCGATTCCAGCTAAATGCAAGTCTGAAAAATTGCCTATTTATTGAAATGTTTCGAATAACAACAAGCGTCAAGAAACCTCAAAACTTCATCTGTAGTGGAAACTCCATAGAAAACTAATACCTTTTTTTTCTTCCAAAACTTTGATTAAGAATTTTATTGCTAACGCGTGACGAATCTACACATCGCATTGACACCATCAATTCGCTGAGCAATCTTGCCTTAATTAATTTAAATTTGGAGAAACAATGAAGTATTTATTACTACTTACCCTATTACTTTCTACAAGTGCATTTGCCAGAATCAGTCAAAGTGGCGCTGTTCAAGTGGCCCTAGAAGAAATGCAAAGAGAGGGTGGCTCTCACTTTGGAACCGATTCATGGAAAGATTATCTCGATATAACGACGGTTGTATCTAAGAAAGAATATAAGAAAATGTTAAAAATATCCTCAAAAAATGGAAACACAGATTTTTCAGATTTTCTAACTCAGTACCCTTACAGTGAAAATTTCTATGTAAATGTTGAAGTCAGCGATTGTGTTATTCAATGGATTCTTTATGTTGTGAATAAGAGTTCTGGTAAGCTAGTTGACCAAATTTCTGATCAAGAATAAAAAATCTAATTTTTGCTATCCCTCGCTACATAGAGCATCGTGATAGTCTTTTTTGAAAAAATAATTTAGGTGGGGGCGATTGGCAGGGTGTGAATGATCGCCTAGAAGCATGCCGCTAAAAGTGCAGCTACCTGCCATTCCCAAACAAGAAGACCGTCTAGATTGGTCAACTACCCTCTTGTTTAGATTCAAACTTTCCGAAAAGACCAGGTGGCAATAAATATTCAAAATATATTACGACTAGTTTTGCTATCCATTTTGTTGGTAGAAAGCAAAAGTTTGCTGAGTTGTGAAAGAGGTCTCCTGATTGAAGCTGAAACCCCAGAAGGGTTGATCGATTCAATTGATGGCATAGCTGTTAAACAAGAAAGAGAACCTGCTGCAGAAAAAGCTGATTATCGAATGAATTGTGATTCTATGCCCTACAAATTGGTGGGTCGTGGAAGCGAAGATCATAAGTTAATACAAAGAGGAAATAACTGTGTCGACAAAAGCTGTGTCGACGAGGGTGACGAAGAGCTTTTGAGTGTTTTTGATGAGGTTTTTGATGAGGGAGTAGCATGCTTGATGGGCCAGGCGAAACAAACTGCAGCTAATGCGATTGACCCTCTTGTTATTGAAGGATTAATGGAGAAAATTAAAAATAGAATCCCCTTAACAAGTGATGAGATTGCCACAGTTAAATCAAATTTTTCACTCAAAAATGCGGCACTTATTAGCTCACTCGCCAGTGGTAATGGTGATTTTGCAAAATTGATTGATTTGCAATCACAAAGTCCTGCGATTCGTGAATATGGCGTCAATAAATATCATTTACGTTTGAGAAAAGAAGAAGAATTGGATCAGCTATACAACCCAACCAATAGATCGCGAGTAAAATTTTACTGCTCTTCGAACGATGATATTTCTATACATGAAACAATTAATGGAGCTACATTTGTAGCTTCCATTGGCCCTGAACTTGGGTTCTCGCCCTTTGTTATGCGCGCGGCCTATCTTGGGGGAGTCGCATGGCCTAGAGTGAATTTAAAAAGGCATGTCTTTTACAATACCTTTCCCAACTGGAAAGAGTCGACTAAGGCAGCTATTTTTCATGAGTTGTTCCACAATATTGGCTACCCTCATGGCAATAATATCAACAGCATTACCCTTGGGGATAAGGCCATTCCCGTCCATACGGCCTGTACTATTTGTTGTTTTCCAAATGGTAATACATCTCCCAGTATAGGTTCTTCGCCGACATGTCTTGTGGAGGATCGCCAGCATGCGTGCCGCATATGTCGAGGTGATTATGGATCATCTAAGGAAGAAATAAAATCCCAGACTTACCAAAATGCAGAAAAAAAATACTTAAAAAGAACTTCGATGTGTACTAGTTATGGAAACCCGCAATAAGTATGAAAACTAAAACTTATAAAACGTTTTGCAGAAGATATTACACTGAATGCCAAATTTTCAAATAATGCCCGCGCAAATCTCTTCAAAAATCCCAAGAGACTCCTGGCTTTTTCTAACTCGCCTGCATTCATCAATCGATACAGGATCTAGGCTTTCCCACCTATCAAAAACCATCTTAGCCTCTTTGCTAATTATCTCTATCTCATATTTTTCGGCCATATATCTATAAACCCTAGCAACGTCACCTTTACGATTCTCTGGTGGCTCCATTTTTCGGCCTTTAATTTCGATATCACAACCACCATATGCTCTTTTTTCACCAGCAATTTCAAAGTAGTTGTATTTAGATCTAAGAGCATTCACTTGCCCAATGGCCGGAACAATATTTATTCTATCTGCTTCCATTTTTCTAAACTTAGCACTCACTTTTTTTGCACATTTTCTTCCCTTATACCTTCTTCCCTTTGAACGCACACATTTTCTATGACCCTTTCGCCACATTTTAAAATGCCTTCCAAAATTTTCTGTAGAAACAATGTGCCCCCACTCAACCATGTGGGGTAGTTTCACGTAATTTGCACTTGGCCTATATTCTTGAAATCTACGAAACTCAAATTTTGAATTAAATTTTTCACCGCAATAAAAACTCTTCCCGCCACTGGTGTGCTGGGCCTTCAAAAGTTTTTTACTTTCAGCAAAGCTTTTCTTTGAGCTGGCCTGTACATTAAATTGTCCAACCAATCCAAGCACTACAAGAAATAGCTTTAATAATCTCACAAAAATAATCCCTTTAAAAAATACAATCTTACTCCAGTGTACTAGGTAATAAAGGAATTGTCAGAATAAGTGGGTAGTAGTAAATTTTTAAATATGAGAAAATTCCCTTCATCCAAAAAGTTCAATATAGGACTCTATTTGGGCCGTATTTCCCGACTGAGCCGCTTCCAGGTAAAAATAGTTGTGAAACATTGTCAAAATTAACCAATTGGTTAAATAGGCCCTCACCCAGCAGTAAGAGCTCTGCAAATACGAGTGCTTGTATGGATACTCAGCTTAAAATAGTTTTAAAAAAAATTGAAATATACCGCAAGCATTTAAGGCGCAAAAGATACGCTGACACCCAATTGTTCTGAAATTCTAGTAATGATTACAACGAAGACTATCCCCCTCAAAAGCTACTGTAGTGTCACCCTATATTAATCAGGGGAGAAATTATGGGAAAGCTACATTTAGTTTTAGGACTATCAGCACTAATTGCGATCAACTCAATTTGCGCGCAAACAATTTGCTCTAAGTCCAAAAGAAGAGAAGCTTTCGAGCAAGCCACGGCTACTAGTCAGCACTTCCAACTTGATTGCCATTTAACATTTAGTAGTCCAGGAGATGTTATAACTAAAAGAATTGTATTTGCTGGATCTAAATCTAGTAATGTCATTTTAAATTGTAATGGAGGAAGCATAAACTATACAGATTTTGGGGATAAAAACGGCTATATAGACGCTGTAACAATTAAATCTTTAAAATATGGAAGTGATCCACTAGAAGGCTATTCAAGGCCTGAGAATACCACCATCGAAAACTGTAAAATAAATGGATCCATGAGAATTAAAGGAATGGGTTCAAATGGTGAGGCAGAGGCGATAAAATATTCATCACGAATTTCTGGCCACACACAGCGTATTCGAAATAGCTCTCCTACAGGGATTGTTGTCCAAAATACAATCATTAATAGTGTAACAGGAAGGATACCTCTATATATTGCCCCAGGGGTAACATACACATATGTTAGTGGCTCTGAGTTTAAAGGTTATAGCGCAAGTGTAGGAATTTATCTTGATACTGAATCGGGATATAACACTTTCGATGGTAACTATATTCATGTTTCAACTGACGTAAGAGAGCAAGTTGCCATAGATTCATCAAATCACAATGTCTTTAGCTCAAATTTATTTTCTGCAATTAATCACGGGGGAATTTACCTTTATAGAAACTGCGGTGAAGGTGGAACTATTAGACATACATCTCCACAACACAACGAAATCGTTTTTAATAAATTTTACTACAAACACTACGATGGTCCTAACCAGGCCATAGTTCTTGGATCTCGGCAAGGACGAAGGTCATATTGCTCACTCGATAAGGGTTTTCCATTTGGAAGCAGTGTCAGCAACTTGGATCATGCTCGGTATAATATTGTAACCGACAATCTGTTTTTAAATAGAAATCCATCAAATTATATCGACGACGAAGGTGATGACAATTTTGTGAAATTTAATCGACAGGTTAGTAGTTTCGTAGGCCTTTAGTGCTGCAGTCTAATCGCCAACTAAGAGTCATCGGTAAATTTTGGCCAAATATAATTTATTGAATGTTGGCATGGTAGCACTCAGTTACTCAGCATTCCTGGCGCAGCTGGTGGATCCACAAGAAAATAATTAATTTTACAAGAGTATTATTTCCAACATATGACAAATCAACAGTAAAATTTAAAATCATCACAGCAAAATGTTTAAAGTTTGAACAATAATGAAACAATTACAAAAACGGCAGATGATAAATTGAATATTTTGTGTCCTGACCTTGTCGAATGTTCACTACTTATACCATTTCATTCTATTCTAAGATAAGTTAACTCTATAAGATTTCGCACAGATCTTTGCTTATGAAATACAGAGGTAGCTTAAAACCATGTTAGTCATTTTAGATAAATTTCTAGCGCCTTACATTGGCCAAGTTGGTACAGTTTTGTTTACCTCAATGTCACTTTATATCGTCCTAAGAACTAAGAAAAAAAACAAATTAAATTCAAAGAAAATGAACCAAAATATTTCAAGAGGTCGAGTAGATCCAAAGTGCCATGATGAGAAAAGGCCTGAAGTCTCAAAATTCCCTAAGCCCAAGCTTCAAATCAAAGAGGGACATTATGAAAAGAAAGACTGTTCTAGCTGTCATAAGACCGAAACGAATAAAAACAAGTGGTACTTTGATCACTCTGATTCAAAAGATAGAGATATAAAATTTTGTCTTCCTTGTCACAAAACGGCAGGTAAAAGAAAACATTTCTATGCAATTCCCTTTGGCGGTTTTCGTGGAGATGGTAACTGCTATACCTGTCACAACAAAAAAAGACAAAGCTGGAAGGCGAAGTAGCTCCTAGGTTGTTTCAAAAAAAACCATGACTGGAATCAGTAAGATGGTAAGGGCAATAGTCGAATTGAACTTCAATTTGTACGGAAATTAGTTGATACTAGGTGATCAATTGAAACTTTTACATCGCCATTCAATATTGCCACTCAGTAAAGTAAAAGCTCGGCATGATGAAAACCATTACTTTATTAGTCACAGTCCTTATTGCACAAACAATTCTTGCTCAAGATGAAAATATTCTGCTAGAGGAAAAGGGCCAGTAAACTAACTAGTGGTGATATTGAAGCAGTATCGACTTACCTAAATGGTCTTTCATGGGAAGCTAAAGTTAAAAAGTCTTATAAGGCTGATACTAAGACAATTTCTCTGAAAAAAAAGATTGGTTGTTTTAACTGCCATGGCACTAAATCGCCAAGCGATTTGGATTACTTTCCTGCTTTGGCCGGACAAAAAAAGAGGTACATTATCAATCAGCTTAAGGCCTTTAAAGAGGGCACTAGGCACTCCAACTTTATGGAGCCCATAGCACAATCACTTAGCAAAAAAGAAATTAAATCTATTGCTAGGCTTCTTCACAATATATTTTCAGTAAAAAATTCTGAGCTTCAATAAGATAGGTTTTACTTAACTCGACTTTTTATGGCCCTAGCAATAGAACCTTTCATATCTTCATTGCCCGTTTTCCATAGATTCTTCTCAGATTTTCGCATTGAGCAAGTCCCACATTCTTTAAACAAACCATCGTAGTCACATATCGACATGCAAGGGGTGAAAGGAAAAAGACGACAGCAATGTAGATGGGGGCAAGGATTTTGTGCTTTGCTACTCCTGCGGCCAAGGATTTGCAAAGATATATTGGTGCTTTTCTCATTTTTGGATGAATAAACCAAACTAGCATTCCACAAATATTAAAAAGAAAGTGAACAAGAGCAATGGCCAGGCCGTGAACATTTCCAGCTAATGCCGCGATTAAGGCCGTAGCAGTTGTCCCAATATTAGCCCCAGTGGTCTTTGTTTGAATGCTCATTTCAAATTCTCCTAAAAAATTCCCACACATTAAGGAACAATCTGTCCCGATGTCTTCTTGAGTTATTATTAACGATCTGAAAGCGTAGTGGCAATACGAGTATTGAGATACTGTCCCTAATTGAGAATCGGGACGCTAGAAACTGGTCATATAAGACGAACTCCCCTAGCTATGCGACTAAACCCCTTGAATTTATTACAAGCTAGACGCTATATATAGAATCCAGTAAAATCTGTGAATATAAGTTCTAAGGGGCCAATATCAGCAATTGTACAGCATGTAATAGCACTAATATAAAAATGGTTCCCTTCAACAATCACTTAGAAAACAAATTTAAGCTAACTGCCAAGCAAAGTATCGCCTCAAAATTATTTCCCATTTTCAAACACTTTTTTCCCAATCAATTTTGGTATTGGAGAAAAATACTACCTCTGCCTATTTTTGATATTGAGTTATGTACAGACTGCGGGCATGGTCACCATCCACTTAATATCTCTGAAAAGGTTTTGAGGGACTATTACACTAGCAACTATTGGTATTCCGCGGGAGAAACTGTCGAAGCAGACGACGAATACTTAACGAAGCTCCAGTGTATTGAGCAATTTGAATTTATTCAAGACAGCATTCCAAGTAGCATTACTGAAGTTTTAGAAATAGGTGGCGCCCACTGCCACTTTAGTCAACTGCTTAGACATCACTGGAAAGTACAAAATCTTCATGTCGTTGAACCGGGTGAGCGTTGGAATGACTATTACAAGACAATTAGGATTGAGAAAATATCAGATTTTTTCCCCTGTGATACCCAAAAAAAGTTTGACTACATTCACACCTCTCATTGGTTAGAACATGTCTCTGGGGTAAAAAACACACTTGGAGAAATTTCCCAACTACTAAAAGACCGTGGTTTCCTTTTTATAGAAGTACCAAATTGTAATAGTGAATACTGGGAAGTAGATACCGGCGTTTTTCCCCATCTTGAGTTTTTTACAAAAGAGTCAATGACGTTTTTTCTAGAAGAGCATTTCAATGTCATTGTAATAGATAATTACGGAGATGATCACCTCTCAATAAACACTGGAAATATCCATCAGGGAAAGGCAAAATTAAATGAAAAAGGTCAGTTTCTAAGAGTATTAGCACAGAAAAAACCTATCTAGCTTTTAACTTCTTTTAACTTCTTTTAACTTTATTTTTCTATTTCTTAAATCAACTCTATACCACTTACAAGCCGATAAATCTGGTAACAAGGATGTTACCATGGCAAATCAATTAACTTTAGTAATTCTAGAAAATTTTTATCAATGTTGTGAAGACCCGCTGGCAAAGGATCTATTCGGACAAATGGCCGCATTGAAATGCCTTGGTTATTCAAATATTTATGGTGATGGAGTTCTCGCCTTTGATAAAGATGATTTATTTGGAACCCATTTATTAGTTTGTGATAAACATCAAGGAAACCTAAGAGTCTTATCGGGATATAAATCAGTAAACTACTCAAGTTGCAAGAAATTTGGATTCAACTTTGCTATTAAAAATATGATTGCCGCCAATGGATCTAGCCAATGTCTTGAGGAGTTGGAAAGTGTCATTACTAAATGTGAAAAAGAAGGCCATGAAATTTCCTATGATACAACTTGGACAATACTCCCTCACGTAAGAAATCAACCCAGCTCATTTAAAAAGACATTGAAAGAGTGAACATGTGCATATTTAGTACATCATCACAAAAGTTACAATATTAAGTACTGGCTTACATTTGGAATGAAAGATGTAAAAACGGATCAATATTTTCAAAAAATAGGTGCTACAGATATCTCCTCTTCTCCTTGGCTCATTCACCCTACAATAAAATACTTAGAAGATTATGCCCCCGTATCTGATGTAGAAGCAAGATCTATGATATGTGACATAGATAATTACACTGACTATGCCTATGGTATTGCTGATAAGTATGCCTCAATGTGGGAAGAAAGAATTGTGATCGCACCAGTTGATCAAATGAAAATTAAGAAAGCTGCATAGAAGGTTTTTAGGCGTAATTTTAAAAGTTTATATGGTAAGAGCAATAGCTATCACCTAAGTGAATACTTTTAGATAAATTCACAGAGGCCTTTGGAAACCCTGCATACATTGGAAAAGTCGACATGACTCCTACCTTTGATACCGAAAGCGGAAGGTTGCCGAGATTTTTCTTCTCTAAGATGTCAGCAACATCTGAATTCGATCTTACTCGTATTTCGCAAAGTTCACCGTTCATTTTGTGAATTTCATAGTCAAAGTTTCTGTCGAACCGATCTATGATTTCTTCAACAATACAAGCAAACACCTCTTGAGGTGTGCTAAATTGTGATAAGATCTTTCCAAGTGCGCCATGCTTATTTGAATAGTATGACTGCTCCCCCATTTTTGAAACTTCATTAAGATCATGGCCACGTTCATATAAACTACCTAGTAGATCAGTAATAAAATTATTATTGATGGCCGCCTCTGGATCAGAAAAATGGTGCTCTTTTAGTTGAAACTCTCTAAGCAAGCTGGTCTTATAAACTAAACCATAATTTTCTTCAATATAGTCCAATATATTTATAACTGTTCTCTTCTTCCCAAATGCTCCTTTTGCAAAGTATTTGGGAAGACTATCAACATTACCCTCAAAACTATCTAAAAGAAATTTATAGTCCACACTATCTAAAATTGCTGAATTAAAATCAACATTCAAAACATTGAGCATTTCCTGAAAAGCAAAAATAGGAAATTTCTTCTTATCCGCAAGAATCTGCTTAAACTCCGACTCTCCAACCTGAAGAATCCTGGCCATTTCCAAGTCATTCCACCCTGCTAAGAATTGAAATTTTTTGACAAAACTTCTGGCCCCAAAGCTAATTTCAGCTTTATTCAAAGAGCTTTGAAGTGGTAGTGCCATGGCCCATTCCTATTGCTATTACTATTACTATCAAGTTCAGTCTTTAAGACTTCGTAGTCACTAAATTGATCACTATATTTACAAATATTTTCAAAAAATAGAAAGTCATATTCTTTTATCAGCTGGCAGTCTGAGTCAGTAAAACGAGAAAGTTGATTTGTATAAAAAGGGCCAGGAGTAACATCAATGCTTAATATGCCATCAAGGCCTTGTCTTAACTTCCTGGTAAAGTTACAATCGTACTTATTTGATTGTTTGACATAGACGCCTGCAATTTCATGAGGAGTATCAATCATATTATAAACGTGGTGCAAGTGACCATGGCACTTTGGAGACAAAAAATCAATTTCACTAAAAATGTCCTTCTTACCCAAGTCAGTACAACCTATAACTTCTTTTGTAAAATCGAGAAAAAACTTAAAGTTTAATTTTGTGTCAAAACAATAAGTAATATGTTCATCAAGGTCATAATTATTGAGAACCTTATTGAACCCAACTTCACCCATTTGTTTTTTAGCATATAAAAATAACGGTGCTATTGCCCTCATGCTATAGGTAGCATTTTTCTTATACATTTCAGGTACCCTCAAATTCCCCGCTTCATATTTAAACGATCCATGGACAACTTTTAAGCTATCAAGAAAACCATCGAGTAATGAAGAGGGAGAAACACCAAGCCTATGACAAATGCCCCCCCACTCCCCAACCGAAGGAAGATACTTTTCATTTTCAATCCTAGAAACTATTGATTGGCTTAAATAGACGTGTGAGGCCAGCTCTCTTTGAGAAATATTTCGAACCTTTCGGATATACAAAAAGAGATCTTTTATATTTTTGGCATAATTTTTTTCTATTTCGTTCATATACTCATAAGTTATTATATTTTCATTAACCCTATTTTAATGAAAATAATCTAACTAAATGAATATTTAAGCTAACATGGTTTGGCAAGTCGACTGGTCTACTGTGCTGAGCCAAGAAACCTTTTCTTCCTCCGGTAGGTTAACAAGTTTGAGTGCAAGGTTTCGGTCCAAAAGAAGAACCGAGCCGCTTCGCCCAGTAAATTCAAGTATACTCACCCTAAGGAATTCATGTAGGTGCGCATCAACGCTAATTTGATCAATAATGACAACTTTCTTGATAAGAGGATCCATGCACTCAAGCTCGGCCATTAACATTATATAGTTACAAGTAAGTGTCACACGCTCAATTCCAGACAAATCACCCTCTCCGCCCTCTCCTGTTGCAAGGTCGCTAATCCACTTGTGATCAGTCGAAAATAGCAATACATTCATTTTCACCTCTTAAATAATAATTTACTTCTACTTAGTTTAAATTGCATTTTCATGAAAGGTGGAGGGATGATTCCATATGAAATCAATTTGGGGTTAATAATTTCTTAAATTAAGTTCAAGAAATTTAATAACTCTTTTTGTTGGTTTTAATCAAAATGATGACTCGTTTGAGTCAATCATTCTACCATTAATCACTTACTCATTGTTTCTTATGTTGATTGATTTTCGTCATCATAAAGTCTTTGAAGCTAGATTATAATAATTTATTGAAAAATTGTTGGAAGGTGAAAGGAAAAATCATGGATCAAGTGAACCTACAAGACCGAGAATTGAAACCACTTAGAGGACTTCCCTCTTGGGGGGGTAAAGCTTTTGCCCGTTGGATATTGAAGCTTTTAAGTATGGAAGAGCAACCACTCTCAGATCAAGATCAATATATCTCACCTATTAAGGGTTACTTTAGAAGAGATCGCTATTTTCAGCCTAAGCTTTCAG
>Ga0257116_1001861_pt1 | contig 12315 bp, 9 predicted proteins | sample SI112_120mmetaG_FD_190150 | JGI IMG/M metagenome (GOLD analysis project Ga0257116, IMG submission 190150) | Marine microbial communities from Saanich Inlet, British Columbia, Canada - SI112_120m | ecosystem: Environmental > Aquatic > Marine > Inlet | place: Canada: British Columbia | collected...
ACCGAAATGGTCTTTTAATGAGCTACTGCTAGACATAGAAGCTGAAATAAAATATGAAGGATATATAAAGAGACACTTAAACGACCTGGAGAAACAGAAAAAAAACGAATCGTTAACAATTTCTAACAAGCTAGACTATGGCATGCTTATCGGCCTTTCTAATGAGGCTGTGGAAAAACTTTCCTTCGTCCGTCCAGAGACCCTGGGGCAAGCAATGCGGGTGTCGGGAGTTACGCCTGCAGATATTTCTGTTCTCCTTGTAAACATCTCTAGATAGCCCATGGTTTCACGTGAAACAGTTCTCGATGAATATGGCGCTTGCTCTGTTTTTCCAAATAAGCTGTTTAAAGATTTCGCGAAAGGTGCGTCGCTTAACCAACTGACTGCTGATGCTGCGGCTCTGTTTCTATGTCTTGCAATAAATCAATCAAAGTCAAACATTTTTTTATCATTTAAAAATGAAAAAGAAGCCTATTCATTTTACCTGTTAGCCGCTAGCCTTAGTTCTGATCAATTTCTCTTTTATCCAACGCCCGACCTAAGCGAAAAGGTTCCCGGTTTTAATATTGAAAGTGAGCGCTATCGCGAAGAAGCGCTCATCAAACTATCAGAAAGCAATCAATTTTATGTGTGTGTGGCCGCCCACGCGTCACTAAAAGAGAAAAACGTTCCCATTGGTGCGTCTTCGGGGCTATCGTCGATGTCTGTTGGCCCCGGTGACACCATAGATAGAGATGATGTTATTAACCGATTGTATTCTTGGGGGTTTAAAAAAACAGATACCGTGGCCGAACCAAAAGACTTTGCCTGGAGGGGTGACATATTAGACATTTTTCCCATATATTTTAGACGCCCTGTCCGTGTGGTTTTTGATTTTGACAAAATAGAAAACGTTTTTATTTTTGATCCATCAACACAATTAACCACAAAAAAAATTATCAAGCTTAACATAAAAGGATTTTCTTCTGTTGTTCCTGTCGATGATTATATAAACATTATCAACCATGTCGGCTCATCGACTGTTGTTGATTTTGTTCATCACGGTGGGTGGGTTGACCTAAATCAAGGCTCCGATGGGGATGTGAAGAACGTCGGGTGCTTGCCAATTCGTTTTAAGAGTCGTCTTTTGACAAAAAGAATATCCCAGATAAAGAGCGATGTCGCGGGGGCGTTAGATAATTTATATATCGTTGGAAATGAAAGCGAAAAAGGCCTTTTGGGTGATGGGTTTAAAGGCGCAACCTGGATAAGCGGAAACATACAAAAAGGGTTTTTATCTCCCGCTTTGAAAATCGGTGTCCTTTCGTCGTCTGATCTTTTGAATGAAAAACGGTCCGTTCAAAAGTGGGCACCGGCGTCATCAAAACATCACAGGTCTCTAACCTTAAATGATATTTCTAGCCTTAGCGTGGGTGACTATGTTGTCCATAGGTTATTTGGGGTTGGTGTTTTTCTCGGCCTAACTATACAAAACGGCTCAGCGGGCACCAGAGAATCTATTGAGATTAAATACGCAAACAACGCGCGAGTGTTTGTCTCTATCGAAAAAATGGACCAGGTTCATCGGTATGTTGGATCCAAAGAAGACCCTGCGGTGTCTTCTTTGGGATCAAAAAAATGGCTATCGGATGTTTCAAAAACGCGTAAATCTGTTCGCCTTGTGGCAAAAGAACTGATAGAGCTATACGCAAATAAAAAAAAGAAGAGACCTTTTCAATATTCGCCTGAAAATGATTTGGACGGGGCGCTGTCTCGCTCATTTCCTTTTGTTGAAACCTTGGATCAAAAAAGAGCAATTAATGAAGTCTTAGACGACATGGACAAAGAAACCCCCGTAGATCGATTAATTTGTGGAGATGTTGGTTTTGGGAAAACAGAGGTTGCCTTGCGGGCTATAATGAAATCTGTACTGTCAAAAAAACAATCTGTTTTTTTGTGCCCAACCACTATTCTTGCAGATCAACACTTTATTACGTGCACAGAAAGACTGGGGCCGCTTGGAATAAAAATAGGATTGCTATCTCGCTTCAAAACCAAAAAAGAACAGCTAAAAACCTTGTCTTTGTTGCAAAAAAAAGAGATTGATGTTTTAATTGGAACACATCGCATATTGTCACAAGACGTTGTTATTCCTGAACTTGGGATTCTTGTGGTTGATGAAGAACATCGCTTTGGTGTTAGCCACAAAGAAAAAATAAGAAGCATGAAACAACAGGTGGATGTCATAACCCTGTCTGCAACACCTATTCCGCGAACGCTTCAACAGTCTCTTGTTGGTATTCGGGACGTAAGCCTTATCCAAACCCCGCCAAAATCAAGAAAACCCATTGAAACAACAGTTCGCTATTTTGACTGGGGCGCTATTTGTATATATATTGAGCGCGAACTATCTAGAGGTGGGCAGGTTTATTTTTTGCACAACAGGGTTGATGATTTGTCCTTTTTTACCCACAAGCTTCAGGATGCCTTTCCTCGCGTTGTCGTTGAAAATATACACGGACAAATGAGCAGTAAAGAACTAGAGTCTAAAATATTGTCTTTTTTTAATGGTGGGATTGATATTTTGGCTTGCACGACCATAATTGAATCTGGGCTAGATGTAACAAACGCTAATTGTATTATTGTTAATGACGCTCAAAACTTTGGGCTTTCTCAGTTGTACCAAATACGTGGTCGCGTGGGTCGCGGACAAAGCCAGGCTCATTGTTTGTTGCTTGTTCCAAGAAAACAACTTGAACAGCGCGCTCACCGCCGATTGAAAACGCTTGAACAATATACGTCTCTTGGGTCTGGGTACGACATCTCTATGAAAGATCTTGAAATTCGAGGGGCGGGAAGTTTGTTTGGCTATAAACAAAGTGGGCACATTTCATCTGTTGGGTTTGAGATGTATTGTGATCTTTTAAAATCAGAAGTGGACTTGGTTATGGAAAATAGCGGCGATATTCGTTTTCCAAATATCGTTTTCAGTGAAGATGCGCTCATAAACGAGAGCTATATAGAAAACCCCGCCCAGAGACTCGAGTTTTATAATCATTTTTCTCGAGCCAAAACAACCGATGATATTTTAAAAATAAAACACGAGCTAAGCGATCGGTTTGGAAGCATCCCCATTGAGACAAAAAACCTGTTGTTTATTTCCCGGGCTCGAGTCTTATTTAAAAACACAGCCGTTTCTAAGCTGTCAATTAATGAGGGTGGCGTTGTGCTTGTTTTGGACGACATAGGGTCTTACCTGTCTCTCGACAAGTTGTTTTCAGCCCTTGATTCGTTTAGTCGTGTGGAAAACGTGAGCCACGCGTTTGGTAAAACAAAATCCGGGAAATTGTCTGTCTCCCTTTCCGCCGCTGGGATTGTTTCATCTATGATGTTGTTATTAAAATGCTCACGTTTGTTTTTGGCTAAAATAAACAAGTAATTTACAGGTCTTGAAAAATGCATTAACTATAGGTGTTTGTTATTTTTTGGCTTCTTGTTCTGTTCGGGAAAAGGACAACTCTGTTGTGTTGGCTCGCGTTAATGATCAGGTGTTAACTGTTAAAAAACTTGAAAAGCTTTTGCCTCCTGAAAACCGGATAGACGATCAACTCAAAAGCTTTATACATACCTGGGTAGACAACGCTCTTTATTATGATGCGGCGCTAAAGGACGGGCTTCTTAAGGACGGCCGCCTTTCAAATGAAAGAGACCGTTATTACAAAAAAATTGTGATAGGGTCTTATCTTCAAACAAAAACGTCATCTAGTGCTGTGGTGTCTAATTCTGATATTCGAAAATATTATGATAAAAACCTATCTGGGTTCATTCGGCAAAACGACGAGGCCTATGTTTATCATTTTTTTACCAACAAACATTTAGATGCGCGCTCAATTCGTTCGAAATTATTAAAGAAACAAACAACAGATATAACAAGTGAACTTTTTGATGGTTTTCGGGTTGAAAAAAAAACCGTGACGCGGGGATTTTTGTTGAAAAAATTAGACATCGCAATTTTTAAAAACAAAAAAGGGTCTGTTGTTGGCCCCATACGCACCGCGAGGGGCTACCATGTTTTTAAAATTATAAATAAATATAAAAAGGGCAGTAAGATGGGGCTGGAAAACGTTCATGATAAAATCTACCAAAGGCTTTTAAAACAGAACCAATTGGTGTTGGCGGCGAACCTGCTGGACAGCTTAAAAGAAAAATCAACCGTATTTATTAACTCAAACTATCAATAAAAAATGACCTGTAAAAAAATATTATTAATTTTCATTATTTCCTTTTCCTTTTCTCAGGGAGACGCTCAATACATAGATGGCGTTGCGGCAATCGTTGAGGATCACGTTGTTTTAAAAAGCGACTTAATCCAAATGGTAAACATGGCGGCTATTCAAAACAAAATAGACCCCAGAACAAACCCGGATGCTTTTATTCGGTTACAAAACTCTGTTATTCAGTCCATGGTAGACCAAAAAATTATGCTTGAAATGGCTGAGCTAGACTCTATTGTTGTGGACGAAAAAGAAGTAAACCAGGCACTAGACCAACAGATACAAATGTTGGTTGCCCAGGCCGGAGGAGAAAGCCAGGCGGAAGACGCGCTTGGCCAGCCTATAAAAGATTTTAGGCGTGAGTTTTGGTACGACATGAAAGACAGGATGATTTCTGAACGATATCAACAACAGCTTTTAAGTGCGGTTGTTGTCACGAGATCCGAAGTGAAAGAGTTTTATAAAACATATAAAGACAGCCTCCCGGCCTTGCCCATGATGGCCAGGGTTCGACACCTACAGGTTCCTATAAAACCCGGAGCGGCCGCAAAAGAAAAAACAAGATCTTTTCTTTCTGGATTAAAATCTCAAATAGTTGATGGCGGTTCTTCTTTTTCAGATATCGCAAAAGCACACTCACTTGACCCTTCAAAAAATAACGGCGGAGAACTTGGATGGGTGAAAAGAGGCTCGTTAGTTAAAAGCTTCGAAACTACGGCGTTTACGATTGAACTTGGAGAAATCAGTGACCCTATTGAAACGGAATTCGGGTATCATATTCTTGAAACGCTTGAAAAACAGGGTGATAAAATTCGAGTACGACATGTTTTGATGTCTCCGGAAATAACGAAAGACGATAACGAGCGCGCATATAACCTGGCTTTTTCGATAAAGGACTCCGCCACCACGCTGGATGAATTTAAAGAGCTTGTAAAAAAATATTCATCGGATAAAACAACAATAGACATTGGAGGGGACCTTGGCTGGATTGATCCAACCAACTATGCTGTGCCGGAAATTGGTCAGGCTATTAAATATATAGAACTAGGGTCTTGCAGTCCCCCTATCAACTCGTCAACAGGTTTTCATTTGCTTTGGGTTGGTGGATTAAAAAAGGGTGGGCGACCCAATCTTCAAGATCACTGGGCTGAAGTAGAATCCATGGCGCTTAATAAAAAGAAGATGGATTGGTACCAGGAGTGGATATCTAATGCTCGTAAAAAATTTCATATTCAAATCACATCAAGCTAGTTCTCACAAAGATATACACATCTTATTATAAAACACGTGGAAAACTTTCTTCCGTTTCTTTTTGGCGGGGTTTTCATAAAAACGCCTGGACATCTTAAATGTTATCCACAATCTTTTGCACTTATACACATCAAGTTTTTCTTTAGTTAATATTGGTATCTGCCTTTAAACAAAGATGGTCGGTGAGTTTGATGGGGACCGCTCTCCACATATCCACAGCCTATATAAATAATATAGTTTAGTTTATTAAATAAGCTTTATTTATAAGCTATATATAATTGTGTATAAATAAACACTTGAACTCGTTCTTTTCCCCATTGTGTTTTTTTATGATATTTCTATCCTTGTGGTGTTTGCTACCATATTGTCGTATTATATTTTGTGATCGAAAATAAATCAAGCTAGACAATTAGCTATTGGGTAACAAAAAAAAGAAAATATGTTCAAAAAAACACTAACCACCAACACTGTTTTTTTATCTGTTCTTTTTACGGGTCAAATAGAATTTGAAACCTTTAATATTAAAGACGGGCTGGCTCACAAAAAAAACAAACATCGCTTTAAAAAATGAACGAAACCCAAAAGAACTTTTGTAGCAAAATGACCAACTGGTTTTTGTTCAAAGCCTATTCGATCCAAAAATTACCACTAGCATTTTTAACAGGATTCAAGATTCTTAAACTAGATGAATCAAAATGTATTACCAGCGTTAAATATAGCTACCTGAATAAGAACCCATTCAGATCCACCTTTTGGGCCGTGCTTGGAATGGCAGCAGAACTAAGCACCGGCGCATACGCGCTTTTGGCCACCAAAGGAAAAGAAGAAAGCGTAGCCGTGATCCTGGTGGAGACCCATGCAGAATTTGTAAAAAAAGCAACAGGTAGTACCACATTTACCTGTAGCAACTGGTTTGAATTTGACAAAGCCGTAGCTCGAGCGATTGAAACAGGCGAACCTCAAACCGCCATAGGAAGATCCATTGGGTCAAATAGCAATGGCGAGACCATTGCATTGTTTGAGTTTACGTGGTCTTTTAAAATACGAGACCAACCAACTCCAGGTCCTTCTTAATGGTGTTAATGATATTTTAACCCGAGATTAAAACCGGTATAAATGATTAATAACCTGCTATCGGAAAGACGATGAAAACAAACACTGTTTTAAAAAGACGCATGATGTTGTTTTGGTTTATGTTTTAAGGGTAATAGCTCATACAAATTTTTTATTAAAATCATTTAAATAACCCCGAAAAACCCTTTTTAAAAAAAGGTCGACTTAGGTAGTTTTACAGGCTCACTTACCTTTGTAAGAACCATTTCATTACACATCGATATTTAAGACAGGATTTCAATGAAATTTTCCACATCCAAAACGGAACTGCAACAAGCGTTACAAAAACTTTCCAAGGCTACGCCCACCCGATCCACCCTCCCTATTTTGGGTTGTGTTTTATTTGAATCATCTGAAGAAAAAACATCTCTTCGTACTACCGATCTAGAAATCACTATCCAGGTCGAAATACCCGTAAGCCTGGAACAAGCCGGCGCTACAGCCCTGCCTTTAAAAACATTGCTGGACATCACAAATGAACTTCCAGAAACCCGCGTTACTTTATCCGTAGACGATAAGGATCGCGCTGCTATTACCACCGATACGGGGGAATATGATCTTATGGCAAAACCGGCGGATGAGTTTCCCGTTGTTCCAGACACATCCGGATCACAGTCCATTGATGTTTCGGGTGAAATGTTGAAAAACATTATTGATGCCACATCCTTTGCAGTTAGTAGAGACGAATTGAAACCTTCTTTGACTGGTGTGCTGTTCCGATTCGGAAGCCACGGAATAACAGCTGTTTCCACAGATGGTCACAGATTAGTGAAATACACCCGTAAAGATTTTAACTCAAATGGATTTACTGGCGACATGATTGTTCCCCGGAAATTCCTTGCTTTTATGTCTGCCCAAGTATCCAGCGGCAACGTTGCGCTGTTGATAGGCGAAAACCACCTTACTGCCAAAATGGACAATGACATGGTGTTAACCCGGATCATCGATGAAAGATTTCCTGATTATGAAAGCGTGATTCCGAAGGAAAATGAAAAAACTATGCAGGCGGATAAAGAAATGCTTTTGGGTGCCATTCGCCGTGTTTCTATTTTTTCCAATAAGTCGACCCATCAGGTTGCGCTGAATTTGGATGCAACATCCTGTAAAATTACCACGGAAGACCCGGAACAATCATCCAAGGCTCAAGAGAAAATTCCCGTGGAGTTTGATGGGGACCCCCTAACAATCGGTTACAACGCAGAATATTTAAAAGACGTAATTTCCCATGTTTCTGGGGATAAAGTGATAGCGGAATTTAGCACATCTATCAGCGCTGCATTGTTCAGCCCAGAATCAACAGAAGACCACGTTGACAGCTTAATGCTTTTAATGCCCATTCGTCTGAATGATTAACCTTCCGATTGTTATTATCGGATGTCTATTCACCTCCTTCAATTGGTTTCGTTTCGAAATCATGACATACGGGAATTCACCTTCATTCAAGGACTTACTGTGATCTGGGGTGAAAACGGTTCTGGAAAAACAGCTGTATTAGAAGCAATCCATACGCTCTCTTTTGGAAAAAGCTTTCGCACTCACAAACAACGAGAAATGATTAGGAACTCCGATGAATCACTTATAATTCGGGGCGACTTTTTATCTAATAAATATCCCGATAAAGTGGCCATAGAAGTCAAAAGGTCTTCGGGTCAAAAATTAAAATTAAACGGAAACACCCTGTCTGGCCGGAAAGAGCTAATTGGCCGAAACAACGTGGTTGTTCTTTCACCAGAGGAACAATCTATAACAAAAGGCGCCCCGGCAGAGCGCCGAAAGTTTTTTGATAAAATGTTTTCAATGTCATCTAGAAATTATGTGGACACACTACAACAATATAGTCGGGTATTAAAGCAGCGGAACGCTGAAATTTTGAACGTGAAGGAGAACGGTCAACAAGCAGGAAACCTTCAGGGTTGGGATGAAAAATTAATCGAAACGGGGCACAAGCTTTGGGAGATTCGATTTAGTTTTATGAATAGTTTTAAAACAAATCTTAAATCCATTGTTGGGAGATATGATAAAGAGATTCAATTCGAAATAACATACCCTGACAACATTCCATCATTGGATATTTATCAAACCAAAATCAAAAATTCTCAAAAAAAAGACATTGCATTGGGCAGAACAACTTTTGGGCCACATCGGGATAATATTGCCCTAGCTTGGAACAATCGTGATCTTCGAAATTTTGGGTCCCAAGGAGAACATAAGCTCTCATTGGTTTTATTAAAATTAGCTGAATTAGTTTTTGTTCGTAAAAACACAGGTACCCACCCCACACTTTTGTTGGATGATCTTTTTGCCAAACTAGACCTGGAAAGAAGTAAAAAAATAGTCACTCTTTTACAGGGCCTCGAAACTGAATCCGGCGAGCCTGTTCAAACCATTGTAACCACAACGGACCTTTTGAATGTAGAAAAAAGCGGTTTGTTATCTGGAGTAAAAGAAAATAATACCTACCACTTGGAACGATAATGCAGCATATTGGTGGACCACTCAAAAAATTTTTAAAATCATCCGGACTTGAAAAAGGAGTAGCCCAGCAAAATGCCATGGAAGCATGGGCGAATGTTGTAGGTGAAAATGTATCAAAAAACGCAATCCCAGTGGATGTTCAACATGGCATATTGACCATCAAAACAGAAACACCCGCATGGCGGCAGGAGCTACATTTCCAGAAAAAAATAATTGTAGAAAACCTGAATAAAAAATTAAATAAAAAAGTGATTAAGGATATCCGTTTCATATGAGCGACGAAACACAATTAGAACAATCAGCACAGTATAGCGCCGATAACATTAAAGTATTAGAAGGGTTGGAAGCGGTAAGAAAACGCCCGGCCATGTATATTGGAGACGTAGGTAAACGCGGCCTTCATCACCTTGTGTATGAAGTTGTAGATAACTCTATTGATGAAGCCCTGGCGGGATATTGTACCAAGGTAGTTGTGGTGTTTAACGCCGATGGTTCCGTAACTGTTGAAGATAACGGTCGCGGCATACCGGTGGATATGCACAAAGAAGAAAAGAGACCGGCGCTAGAGGTTGTTATGACCGTTCTTCATGCGGGTGGAAAATTTGATAAAGGATCTTATAAAGTTTCTGGCGGTCTCCACGGCGTAGGTGTTTCAGTCGTAAACGCTCTATCAGAACGGCTATGGGTAGAGGTAAAGCGAGACGGAAAAGTTCATCGCCAGGACTATAAGATTGGCGACCCCCAAAATTCTTTAAAAGTAACTGGTGCGGCGAAAAAAACAGGCACAAAGGTATGTTTTTATCCGGATGACACCATTTTTAAAACCACTATTTTCGAATATGATATTATCGCTGACCGACTTCGCGAACTTGCTTATCTGAATAGAGGTCTTGAAATTGTTTTAAAAGACGAACGAACGGAAGATGGCGAGAGCGATATTTTTAAATTCAATGGCGGATTAAGTGATTTTGTAAAATACTTAGACGTGAATAATAACCCACTCCACGAAAAGGTTATTACGGTGAGCAAAGAAGATGGTGAAGTTCCCGTGGAGGTTGCTATGCGTTACGGCAACACCTACAATGAAAACATTCTTACTTTTGTAAATAATATTAATACCATTGAGGGCGGAACACATCTTTCCGGTTTCCGATCGGCATTAACGCGGGCCATGAATAATCATGCTACAAAGAACAACTTGATCAAGGCAAAGAAGAATGAAAAAATTACTCTTTCGGGGGAAGATTTCAGGGAAGGCTTAACTGCAATCATTAGTATCAAAGTAGCAGAGCCCCAGTTTGAAGGACAAACCAAGACCAAACTTGGAAATGGCAATGTAAAAGGCATTGTGGATACGGTTGTGTATGAAGGTATATTGGATTTTTTGGAGCAGAACCCATCTATTGGTCGCCGTGTAATTGAAAAGGCTCTCTTGGCAGCCCGGAGCCGAAGCGCTGCCCGAAAAGCCCGCGAATTGATTCGCAGGAAAAGCGCATTAGGTGGCTCATCCCTCCCCGGCAAGTTGGCGGATTGTTCTAATCGGGACCCTGCATTTTGTGAATTATACCTTGTTGAGGGGGATTCCGCTGGTGGTTCAGCAAAACAAGGTCGCGATAGGCGCACACAAGCTATTTTACCTCTTCGCGGTAAAGTGATTAATTCTGAAAAAGCCAGGATTGATAAACTACTGTCCAATAACGAGGTTCAGTCTATGATCACTGCCTTAGGTGCCGGTTTTGGCGGCTCTGAAGATGAAAGCGGCGAAAGGTCGCCCGGAGATTTAGATATTGAAAAACTTCGCTATCATAAAATAATAATTATGACCGATGCAGATGTAGACGGATCTCATATCCGAACCCTTTTACTGACATTCTTTTATCGAAAAATGAAAGAAGTTATTGACGGCGGTTATCTTTACCTTGCTCTCCCTCCATTATATCGAGTCGCCCAAGGTAAAAAAGAAGCATACGCCTATGATGATAATGAGCGCGATCTTATCATTGAAAGGATGAACAAAGACAACAAAAACACAAAAGTAACCATTCAGCGATACAAGGGTTTAGGTGAAATGAACCCGGGGCAATTATGGGAAACCACCATGGACCCAGAGCGTAGAACCTTGTTGCAGGTTACCGTAGAAAGCGCGAGTGAAGCAGCTGAAACATTCCAAAACCTCATGGGAAGCGATGTAGAAGCTCGCCGAACATTCATTGAAAAAAATGCAAAATTTGTCGTCAATCTTGACGTTTAAACTTTAGGAAATATTTATGGTTGATTTTAATAGAGACAACACGCTTCCACGAGACATCGTAGATGAAATGAAGGAGAGCTATCTTAACTATTCCATGTCTGTTATAGTTTCTCGGGCCTTGCCAGATGTGCGGGACGGGTTAAAACCGGTGCACCGCAGAATTTTATTTGGGATGAGTGAACTGGGGTCTAATTGGAATCGTCCGTATAAAAAATGTGCTCGTATTGTTGGTGATGTATTAGGTAAATATCACCCCCATGGTGATAGCTCTGTCTATGATGCGTTAGTGCGTATGGCCCAGAGTTTTTCCATGAGATATCAGTTGGTGGACGGACAGGGCAACTTTGGATCCATTGATGGTGACAATGCTGCCGCTATGCGCTATACAGAATCTCGCATGACAAGAATGGCTAGCGAGATGCTAAGAGATTTGGATAAAGACACAGTGGAATGGGACCCAAATTTTGATGAAACACTAAAAGAACCAACTGTACTGCCATCTACCGTTCCAACGCTTTTGGTGAATGGTTCCGAGGGAATTGCGGTTGGGATGGCCACAAAAATTCCACCCCACAACCTTAAAGAAATCATTAATGGGCTGGTCGCTCTGATTGAGAATGAAGACATTACCACCGATGAAATAATGCAACATATTAAGGGGCCAGATTTCCCAACAGCTGGACTTATTATGGGTATGGATGGATTAAAAGATGCATATACGACTGGCCGCGGAAAAATAAAAATGCGCGCACGGGCCCACATCGAAACAAACAAAAACGGGAAAGATAGCATTGTTATTACAGAGGTCGCCTATCAAACCAATAAAGCAAACTTGGTCGAAAAAATAGCAGACCTTGTTCGGGATAAAAAAATTGTGGGGATTACAGACCTCCGGGACGAATCAGATAAAGACGGTATCCGGGTTGTGATTGAAACAAAACGCGATGCAGTGCCAGAAGTCATTTTGAATGA
>Ga0257116_1001866_pt1 | contig 12296 bp, 11 predicted proteins | sample SI112_120mmetaG_FD_190150 | JGI IMG/M metagenome (GOLD analysis project Ga0257116, IMG submission 190150) | Marine microbial communities from Saanich Inlet, British Columbia, Canada - SI112_120m | ecosystem: Environmental > Aquatic > Marine > Inlet | place: Canada: British Columbia | collected...
TACAAATAAAGGTGGATGGATATTTAATGCTTCATCAATACCTTTTACTGGAGCATTATTTAACGACAAAGTAGTTGCTAAAATAATGTTAAATTTATTGGAAGATAATGAAAGCAAACATTAAGGTTATTTTTGAGGCAATATATGAATACTAGAGTAGTAGTAACAGGTGGTGCAGGCTTTATTGGTAGAGAAACAATTCGTAAATTAGTTATCTCTGGATATGATGTTCTTTGTTTTGATTTAGCAGAACAAATTGAAAGACATAAAAATATTTTAAGTGAAATTGGTTCGCTCGGGAAATTGACGCTTGCATATGGTTCGATATTAGACAGAAATTCACTTCGCGATGCTATGAATGGAGCTGATGTAGTAATACATTTGGCTGCAATGCTTGGCGTTAAAAAAACTGAGGATAATAAACTTGGTTGTATCGAAGTGAATATCACTGGAACTGACAATGTGCTTGCAGCAGCAGTAATGCACGGTGTTAAAAAGTTTGTATTTGCCTCTTCATCTGAAGTTTATGGTGAACCCGATACTAATCCTATAAATGAATCACAAACTACTAAGGGAAAAACTGTATATGCGGTAACTAAAATCGCAGGTGAGGAATTAACAAAAGGATATAATCAACGATACCCTAACTTAGATTTTACAATAATTAGATTTTTTAATACATATGGTGAAGGACAAGTTGCACAATTTGTATTGGCTAAATGGGTAATGAATGCATTGCAGGGTAAAAATCCTGTTGTTTATGGAGATGGAAACCAAACTCGTTCATATGGTCATGTAGATGATGTAACAGAAGGCGTTCAAAAAATTCTTGAAAACAGTGTTTCTAATGGGAAGACATATAACCTTGGAAATTCGACACAGGTGAGAACACTTAAAGAATTAGCGCAACAGGTTATAGAACTCGTCGCACCAGAAAAGGATTTAGAGGTTGAAGTTCTAGGTGATTTTAATGGTGCTGATAGAATACCAGAAAGAGAAATACACATTCGATATTGTGACACTTCATATGCAAATCGTGAACTGGGTTATGAACCAAAGATTACAGTTGAAGAGGGTATTCGAAGAATAGCAGCCCAAGTTAAAATACACTCTGATTGGCCAACTGCTTAACACTATGCACAAAGAACAGAAAATTTTAGCTGTAGTGCCCGCTCGTGGTGGATCTAAAGGTATTCCCCGTAAAAATATTCGACCACTTGCTGGTGAGCCATTAATTGGTTATACATTACGAACAGCCAAAACTGTACACGAAATTGATTTATTAGTTGTTAGCACTGATGATGATGAAATTGAAGAAATATCTGCAAGTTATGGAGTAGGAGTTATACGTAGACCAAAAGAACTTGCATCAGATGAGGCAACTACAGAGTCAGCGTTATTACATGTTTTAGATACTCTCGATGAACAAGGCAAATCATTTGATATCATTCTTGTACTTGAGCCTACATCACCATTGCGCTCATCAAATACAATTCAAAAAACTATAAAAACATGTATTGAAGGATCTTTTGAGTCTATGCTTGCAGTTAAAGAAACGTATGAGAATATTGGATTTGTTGAAGATGGATATTTTCGCCCTGTTGTACCAGACGCTCCTCGTCGTAGACAATTACGTAAGCCATTTTTTATTGAAAGTAGTACGATCTATGCAGCGAGAACAAATTATCTGCGTCGAACGGGCACCCTCGTTTGTAATAATTGGGGGGCGATTGTCGTGTCAAATGAAGAATCTAATGATATTAATATAGAAGAAGATTTTAGATTTATTGAGTACCTTATAAAGAATAAAAGGAAATAAGAATATGATTGATTCAATTAAAATAGGTGAACGTCTAGTTGGAGATAACTATCCACCTTATGTCATTGCAGAAGCTGCAGTAAGCCATCAAGGCGAGATTGCAACAGCCATAGCTATGACTTATATGGCCCATGCTATGGGTTGTGATGCAATAAAATTTCAAATGCATGTTCTTGAAAATGAAATGCTAAGAAATGTCCCTACTTCTGATAATTTTGACGAACCACTTTATGAAACTTTAAATAATACGGAGTTAACATTAGATGAGCATAAACAATTAAAAGCCTTATGTGAAAATTTAGGAATTGATTATCTTTGTACTCCGTTTTCAGCAGTAGCAGCAGATATATTGGATAAAGAGCTTGATCTTAAAGCTTTTAAAACCGGCTCAGGAGAATTGACGAATATTCCTCTGCTAAAGCATATTGCTAGTAAAGGTCGCCCCATGATTATATCTACTGGTATGGCTTTAATTGAAGAAATTCAGGAAACTGTAGATGCAATTAAAGAAACAGGCACACCATTTGCACTGACGCATTGTGTTTCAGCATATCCAACACCTTATAATAGAGTTAACTTACACAACATTCCTCGTTACCGTGAACTATTCAATGTGCCGGTTGGACTGTCTGATCATTCTATAGGTATTTATACTGCAATCGGTTCAGTTGCATTAGGGGCGAGTATTATTGAAAAACATTTTACTTTGGATAAGTTACAGTCCGGCCCAGATCATCCCGTATCTCTAGAGCCATATGACTTAGGTGAATTAGTCAAAGGTTGTTGTGCCGTTTTTGAAGCGCGTGGTGCTAAGCGAGAAATATTCCCAGAAGAAGAGCCTATTATTGCATGGGCTCGAGAAAGTGTTGTATCTGAAATTGAAATTAAAAAAGGTACTAAAATAACTAAAGATATGGTTTGGGTGAAACGACCTAGCCCTGCGCCTGGAGCAATTCCTGCTAAAGAGCTGGATAAGGTAATAGGAATGACGACAAAAGTTGATATATCTAAAGATAAACAAATCTTGTGGGAGGAGTTGTCATAATGGTAAAACGAAGAATATTAGTTACACTCGAATCACGAGCAACCTATGGCTACGCAAAGAATGTCATGCTTGCAATGCAAAATTATCAGGAACTAGAACTCGTTACTCTTGTGACAGGTATGCATTTAGTACCTGAATTGGGTAACAGTATTGATTTAATTCGCAATGATGGATTTCCTGTTACCACAACGGTACCACTGCATGGAGCAGATGCAAGCAGAGGTGCTTGGTCTAGGGCTTTGGGGCGGGGTATAGATGGTTTCGCGAAAGCTTTTGAAGAATTAAAACCAGATATTATTTTACTGTCTGGTGATCGAATAGAAACATTCGGTTGTTGTATTGCCGCAGCATACATGGGTATTCCAATTGCTCATATTCAAGCAGGCGATAAGTCAGGTCATATTGATGATTCAGCTCGACATGCAATAGGAAAATTTACTCACATTCATTTAGCCTCATGTGATGATTCTGCAAACAGATTACGCAAGATGGGTGAGCAAGAATTTCGCATTCATAATGTTGGTGCCCCTCAACTCGATAATATTGCAAACATGAATTTCAGTGCAGATTCGGTAGAGGTAAATGGTGAAACACTCGATTTGTCCAAACCTTATATTTTGGTTGTTCAACATCCTATAATGGCAGAAGTCGATGATGCTGGTGAGCAGATAAAAGCAACATTAGAAGCTTGCTCTAGATTTGAAATACCTGTGTATATAATATATCCAAACTCAGATTTAGGCTACAAGCAAACTATTAAAGGCATAGAAGAAAATAAATCTGTAGATTTTAAAATACTACAAAATGTTGAGAGGGAGGCATATTTAAAATTATTAGCGAACTGTGCTGTATTAGTTGGTAATTCTTCTAGCGGTATATTGGAGGCACCATCTTTCCGTATTCCTGTAGTCAATATTGGTAATCGTCAACGTGGACGACCACAGGCTGATAATCTAATTAACTGCGGGTATTCAGTAGGTGAAATTACATCGACAATTGATAAAGCGCTAAATGATGATGGCTTTCGTAGTCGTGCAGCGAAGTCAGTGAATCCATATGGTGATGGCCGTAGTTCTCCACGCATTTGTGAAATATTACGTGATATTTCACTTGACCAAAAATTAATTGATAAAGAATGTACTTTCTAAAAATAGTTCTAATTAATCGCAAGTAATAATAAAATATACTATCAATGTTGCATCAACTCGAAATAAAGTTTCGGCACCTACTGCGAAAATCAGTGTTCGCAATTTATATAATTCATCTCATTAGGATGCTAAATAATAACTATCGTAGTTTGGATAAGTTACAAAGAAAGAAGTTAGAAAACTTATCTCTATTAGGTAATAATTCTATGAAATTACCATTAGGAAATGGAAAAAAGGGATTAGCTGTAGTTTTTGGTTGGTCTCAGTTTGAACTTATACTTAGTGAAACTGTTGTTCGAAAGGGGCTAGAGCTCCAAGGTTATAAGATAACAGTCTTGAGTCAACCAACTCCGTTTACTCGAGATGCATATATGTTAATGGGAGTAGATAGTGTTAAATCATTTTATTCTTATTGTCAATCGCCAAAAATGGCTCTGGCAGAGGGGTTGATGAAAGGAGTGGTTACTTTTCAAGACTTTATAAGTTTGAGCTATAAAGGCATCAGTGTTGGTAAATATGCAAGCTCTACAATTATGCGTCAAACGCGTCAAGGAACACTTGACTTTAATAATCCAAAACATAAAGAAATGGCCATGATAAGTCTCAGTCGCTCATTGTCTGCTGCAGAAGGTGCATATCGATTAATTGATAAATCTAATCCAGCTATTTTAGTTGTTGTAGATCGCGGTTATACGCCATATGGCGAAATGTTTGATGCTTGCATTAATAAAAATATTCCAGTTATAACATGGAATGTTGCTCATCGAGATAACACTGTAATGCTTAAGCGATATCATTACGGTAATCGAGACTCGCACCCAGCATCATTAAGTAAAGATTCATGGAAGACTATGCTGGATTTAGAGTGGACTAATGAAAGACGGAGCGAACTGTATCAAGAACTTTCATCTTCATATGAGAGTGGTGAGTGGTATGGGGAAGTCGGTACACAGTTTGGTAAAAAAGGATTTGAAACAAACGAAATTAAAAATAAACTTGAACTAAATCCAAATAAAAAGATTGCTGTTATTTTTAGTCATATTTTTTGGGATGCAACTTTTTTTTGGGGAGAAGATCTTTTTCGTGACTACGAGGACTGGTTTGTCCAAACTGTAAAAGCAGCATGTAAAAATAAAAATTTAAACTGGTTGATAAAAGTACACCCAGCAAATACTGTTAAAGACCATCGTGATGGGGTTATAAGTGAACCATCTGAAATTATTGCACTACGCGAACAAATAGGTGAATTACCGGAGCATGTTAAAGTGATTAATGCTGATACTCCAATATCAACTTGGTCATTATTTCAGGCAATGGATTACTGTCTTACTGTTCGTGGTACAGTTGGAATAGAGGCCGCAATGCTGGGTAAAGTGGTATTGACAGCGGGTACAGGCCGATATGATTGTCACGGATTTACACATGACTTCACCTCATCCAAAGAATACTTACAATGTCTTCAACATATTGAGGATTTAGAAAAGTCATCGCCGCATATGAAAGAGTTAGCGGAACGATATGCTTATGGAGTATTTATTTGTAGGCCATTAAAATTACAAATACTTAGTCTGGGCTTTGAACGAGATAATAAGGCGTCAATGCTTGTTGACTGTAATGCATTAACGATAGACAATTTACGTGAAGCTGAAGATTTAAATGAGATTTCAAGATGGATTGCCTCTGAAAAAGATGATTACTTACATTAGATTTTCCATATTAAATCGATTATGAAAAATATATATGTCACGGTTGTTAGCTCAAAATATTTACTTATGGCCATATCAGTTGCAAAGGCTCTGTCATCAAATGGTAAATTATCTGCTATTTACTGTATAGATGATCATGTTGCAGAAATGCTTGAAGATTTAAATTTAAAATCTTGTATGATTGTACGTCCTGAAGATTATATAAATGACAAGCTTTCAACTATCCGTAAAAAACGTTCAGACAGTGAATTTTGCTGGACATGTAAGTCAGTTGCTTTAGAACATGTATTGACACAAATTGATGGTTTAGATTGGGTGATATACCTTGATTCAGATATGATGATTTATGGAGATCCAGATCAGGGATTACCTCCAGGTACTTCAAATCACGTTATGTTAACACCACATAGACCCTCTAATAGTCACTTTAAAAGCTTTATGGCAAAGGCTGGAGATTTTAATGCTGGCTATATTGCATTTCGTAATTCTGAAGAGGGGCGAAGAGCATTAAGGTGGTGGCGCAATAAATGTGAAGAAAGTTGTTCGGTTATTGCAGATAGCAAGGTCTATGCGGATCAACGTTACCTTGACGATATTCCGCACTTATTTAATGGCGTCTTTATATCCGAACATACGGGTGTTAATGCAGCACCATGGAATATTCTAGGGAAAGATATTACTCGTGTTAATGGAATTGTTTTTGTTAATGAGCAGCCTCTATTAATTTATCATATGCAGGGTTTTAAAATAATTGGATATAATATTTTTGATTTATATTGCGGAGATCAGAAAATACCAACTACCATTCGTAAGCTGATTTATCTTCCGTATTTATGTCATTTGAAGAATGCTGAAAGTTTGCTTTCTAAGGACTATCATAGGCTAACCAAATTGAAAATCAGTTTATTGTTTCGTTTAATAATTCGCGAGCTAAAGCGTGTATTATTTGGAGTTAGCAATATCTATTGGTATCGATTTTCTAAATGATAAACAATAATAAATTAAGGAGGAGGCTTTTATGAAAGCGGTTATTTTAGCTGGTGGGCTAGGAACAAGAATTAGTGAAGAGACTGAGAATAAACCAAAGCCAATGATTGAAATTGGTGGGAAGCCTATTTTATGGCACATAATGAAAATATATTCCACTCATGGTATAAATGATTTTGTTATTTGTTGTGGCTATAAGGGATATCTTATTAAAGAATATTTTGCGAATTATTTTATACACACATCTGATGTCACTTTTGATTTGCAGCAAAATAAAATGGTAGTTCATAATAGAAGGTCAGAGCCATGGACCGTGACTTTGGTCGATACTGGTGAAGATACAATGACAGGCGGCCGACTTAAAAGAGTGAAAGAATATATTGATAATGAAGATGCATTTTGTTTGACATATGGTGATGGTGTTAGTGATGTAAATATAACAGAACTTATCAAATTTCATTCTGAGCAATGCAAGCTCGCGACAATGACAGCCGTAGCACCTCCCGGAAGATTTGGTGCCCTTGATATATCCGAAGGAGTTGTAGAAGCATTTAAGGAAAAACCAAAAGGGGACGGAGGGAGAATTAATGGTGGATTTTTCGTTCTATCACCAAAAGTATTAGATTATATAGATGATGATGAAACAGTTTGGGAAAGAGAACCGCTAGAAAAGCTTTCTAGTGATCGTCAACTTGTTGCCTTTGAGCATGATGGTTTCTGGCAACCTATGGATACATTAAGAGACAAAATTCATCTTGAGCAACTCTGGAGTATTAATAAAGCGCCGTGGAAATTATGGGAATAAATAAAATATTTTGGAATGGTAAAAAAGTTTTAGTCACAGGCCACACTGGTTTTAAAGGTGGATGGTTGTCGTTATGGCTACAACATTTGGGTGCAGAAGTGATTGGCTATTCATTGGACCCACCAACAAAACCTTCTTTATATAATGAGGCCCTAGTATATGAAGATATGGTGTCAATTCATGACGATATACGAAACTTAGAGAAACTAAAGTCAGTGTTTTCTGAGTATAAACCTGAAATTGTTTTTCATTTAGCAGCCCAACCTTTAGTTCTTCCCTCATATAAAAATCCTGTAGAAACATATGAAATAAATGTTATGGGAACAATGAATGTTCTCGAAGCAATAAGAGAGTGTGATAGTGTAAAAGCAGCTGTATTTGTAACATCAGATAAATGTTATGAAAATAAGGAATGGGTTTGGGGCTATAGAGAAAATGATCCGATGGGGGGATACGATCCTTATAGTAGTAGTAAAGGTTGCGCGGAATTGTTAATTTCATCTTACAGATCATCATTCTTTTCTGGAAATAAATCAGATGATAGAAAAGTTGGAATAGCTACTGTGCGAGCAGGTAATGTTATAGGTGGAGGTGATTGGGGCGAAAACCGATTAATACCTGATCTAATACGTGCTTTTTCTGAAGATAACGATGCTGTTATTCGAAACCCAAATGCAATTCGTCCTTGGCAACATGTATTGGAACCACTTGCTGGTTATTTATTATTGGCAGAAAAACTTATTAGTGCGGAAGGTCATAAGTTTTCAGAGAGCTGGAACTTTGGACCAGAACAAGCTGATGCAAGAAGTGTAGAATGGATTGCTAATAAAATAGTAAAACACTGGATGTCTGAAGTGAAATGGAAGAAAGATCAAGATGATTATCCTCACGAAGCACATTATTTAAAACTCGATTGTTCAAAGGCGATATCAAAATTAAATTGGATGCCAAAATGGACGTTAGATCACACCATTATAAAAATAGTTGATTGGTATTCAGCCTTTGATGAAAAGAAGAATATGAAAAAGTTTTGCCTTAAGCAAATCAAAGAGTATATATCATAAAAATATGAATGTTCTAGTTACTGGTTCTACAGGATTTATCGGGACTGCATTAGTCAAGGCTCTCATTAATGAAAAGTATAATGTGTATTGTCTTATTCGTAATAAATCAATAATTAACACCAATAAAGAAAACATAATCCGTCTTAAAGATAATTCAATTGAAAGTTTTAAACTGGCATTACAGTCACGAAAATTTGATTTTATTATCAATCTTGCATCTTATGGCGTAAGGCGTGGTGACTCTGATTTAAATACGATGATTGATGGAAATGTGAATTTTTTAGCTAATCTGATATGTTCTCTGACTGAAAAACCAAAAATGATAATCAATGTTGGTAGCTGTTCAGAATATGGTTTTATTGGAGAGGGTAAATATGTTGATGAATCAACTCCATTAGCGCCTGTAACTTTATATGGAGCCGCAAAGTCAGCAACAACACTATTTGGAAACACACTGGCAATTCTTCATGATGTTAAACTGATATCACTACGCTTATTTGGTGTTTATGGAGAAGGCGAGGCCGATTACCGTTTACTTCCGTATTTAGTAAATAATTTGAATAATAATGAATCTGTAGAACTTACGTCTGGCGAACAGCAAAGAGACGTTTTATATATTGATGATATTGTTAATGCATTTTTATGTGCAATTAATAAATATGAAAATATACCTTCAAATTCTTCTTATAACGTTTGTTCTGGGGTACCAGTAAGAGTTAAAGATTTTGTTGAATATATAGCTCTGAAAATGAATAAGTCAGTTGACCTTTTAAAATGGGGAGTTATTGATAGGCCTGATGAACCTGAGTGGCTGGTTGGTAGTAATGAACTTTTTAAAAGGTATACGGACTGGGAACCACAGTTTGATATGAAAAGTGGGTTGGATAAAGCTGTAATATCTATTTTGAAAGACCCACAAGATTAGATGTAAAGATGATAAATTTGGATGTTTTTCTTAAAAGATAAATAAATCCCCTGTAAATGAAAAACAAAAAATCTTTTCCAAAGACGCTTGTACTTTGCCAAAATAAAATCAACCAATTTACTGGCGGGGGTATAGTCTTATCCAACTTATTTGGAGAAGTCCAACCTAAACGGCTAATGTTCTTTCATCGTGATGTGGATTATGATGATGATAGTTTATTTATTGAAAAAAGACTTGACTGGCGTTGGCTAAGATTTGATTTATTTGATTCAATTGAGTTGTTTGCCAGATGGGTAGTAGCCTGTTTAGTGTTTTTTAAAAAACCAAGTTTGAAAGATTTTAAGGGTATATTAATTCAATCATGTTATTTTTATTTTCCGCGGGATGTTGATCAACAGGTTAAGGAATTTAGTCCTGATGTATTGTATGCCTGGTGTAGCGATAACCTGTGGGTAAAAACCATAAAATCTGTGGCTGCAAGGTACAATATTCCATATGTAATTCATTTTATGGATAATCATGTTGACTTAGATCCTAAGTCGGCATTTGAGGCGGCTACATTCCCAGTTTTTAAAAGAAATTTATCTAAAGTTGTAACGAAGTCTGCTGCTTTGTATACCATTAGTGAATCTATGGGTGAGTCATATCAAGAACGATGGGATAAGCCATATGAAGTTTTTCATGGTCTAATTGAATCAGATAAGTGGCCTTTACCAAATGATTCCCCAATATCAGATGAGTATTTCAAATTAGTCTTTACTGGTTCTGTTGAGAAAGGACAATTATCAGGACTAAAAGATATTGCTGTTGTGTTGGATAATCTTATAGAGAAGGGGGTAAATATTAAACTTATTTTGTATCTTACACCAGCGTACGCACAATCAGTTAAATCTAGTCTAGAAAACTTTAGGTGTGTTGAAATACAACCTCACCCGGATTTTTCTTCATTACGTAACGAGTTGTTAAAAGCTGATTTACTAGTGTTAGCATTTGGATTTGATAAACAAACAATTAATTATTATCGTTACAGTTTTGCAACAAAAATAGTGCCGTATATGTTATCTGGGCGTCCAATTTTTGTATATGGTCCGGATGAAATTGAGCCAGTGAGATACGCAATCAAAGGTGGTTGGGCATCAGTTGTGAGAGAGCATGACAGTAAATTACTTATTAACACTATAAATAAATTAATCAGCGATAAAGATGAAAGAGATAACCTGGCTAAAAGAGCATGGGTTGCAGGTGTTGCTGAACATGATTTGTATTCAAATGTGAATAGATTCAAAAATAGCCTGTCTAAAATTTCTGAAACATTATAAAAATATTATTATATTGGATACAGTATATTACTATGAATAAAATTAACGCAGAATCAAGCTGGTTGTCGAAAGTACCAATAGAATTACATGGGCATCGTAAAAAACTTAATTTTTTTATAAAGTCATTGGAAAAATATAGAGAAGTTCTAAGTAAAGGGAAGGATAGTATTTCAGTTATTGAGGTTGGGTGTAGTAATGGACGTAATATCAGTTTCCCCTTAGCAGAATATGGATACCAAGTTACAGGTGTTGATATTCATGCTCAGTCAATTGATTGGGCAAATAAAAATAACAATTTTTCTAATGCGTCATTTATCTGTCAGGATTTCTCACATTTTTCTTCGGATGAAAAATTTGATGCTGTAATTTTATCAGATATATTAGAGCACGTTGAAAATCCACTAGAGATTATTCAGTTTGCTGCAAATCATTTAAAGGAAAGTGGGATTATTTTAATATGCATTCCAAATGGGTTTGGGCCATATGAACTCGAGCAACGTATTTTACGGATGACTCATATAAACTTATTAATTGCAAAAGCAATTCGACAAGTGAAAAAAATTCTAGGAAGGAAAGAAGAAAAGCAAGCTGAGTACAATTATGATTCAGGTCATATTCAATTTTTCAAACAAAAAGATATTGAAAATCTGGCAGATCAGGTTGAATGTGAAATAAAGGATAAAGCAAATGGGGCTTTGTTTGGAGGTGATTTTACTTATATTTTTGGTGTTTTACTTCCCTTTATTGTGAAACCAAGTTTGTGGTTGGCAAATTACCTTCCGCATATTTTTGCTTCTACATGGTATTTCAGATTGCAACCAATAAATAAAAAGAAGTAGGAAAACTATGTGTGGTTTAGTTGGTTCGTATCAGTATTCTGGAAATTTTAATATTACGCCAGAATATCTTGTGAAAATGCGTGATTCGATGGTTCATCGTGGACCAGATGGTTCGGGTATATGGATATCTGAGACAAAGAAAATAGGTTTGGCTCATCGAAGGCTTTCTATTATAGATTTATCAGATAATGCATCTCAACCGATGCAAAATAGTGATGGCAGCATTCAAGTTGTTTTTAATGGTGAAATTTATAATCATGTAGAACTTCGTGAAGAACTTACCAGTAAATTTGGTGCTAAATGGAATACAGACCATTCTGATACTGAAGTAATTATTAAAGCATATGAGATTTGGGGAATTGATTGTTTAAATCATTTCAGAGGCATGTTTGCCATCGCATTATGGGATCAGCGAAAGAGAAAACTTTGGCTTGTTCGTGATCGTATAGGAATCAAACCATTATATTGGTCGCAACACCATGGTCGTATTACGTTTGCATCAGAAATTAAAGCACTGTTATGTGACCCTCAGCAAGAAAGAAAGTGTGACTCTGTGGCAATGGCGGATTATTTTGCGTTTATTTGTACTCCTGCACCAAAAACAATGTTTGAGGGTATACAAAAGCTCGAGCCAGGAAC
>Ga0257116_1001870_pt1 | contig 12270 bp, 10 predicted proteins | sample SI112_120mmetaG_FD_190150 | JGI IMG/M metagenome (GOLD analysis project Ga0257116, IMG submission 190150) | Marine microbial communities from Saanich Inlet, British Columbia, Canada - SI112_120m | ecosystem: Environmental > Aquatic > Marine > Inlet | place: Canada: British Columbia | collected...
GTGTCCTCTGGGAAGTTGATGAAGGACGAGCTCTTGGGGCCAAAGGAACCTTTTATAAAGACCACCTCATATATGGCTCCCTTGATGGTCGGGTCTATTCTAGGCATTACCTATCTCACAAATTAAATTACGCTATTGATCTTGGATCCTCCGTTGAGGACGCTCCTACTATTTATAAGGGAAGGGCAATATTCCATTTGAGAAATCACAAGCTAGTATGCCTTGACGCTGAAACAGGGAAGATATTGTGGGCCTACAAGCGCTCAGTTCCCTATAACACAACTATTCAAAGAGTATCGGCACCTATGGTTTTAAATGGGACCATTTATGTGGGCTTTGCCGATGGAGTATTGGCGGCGTTTAATCTCGATGATGGTCTTATGCTTTGGGAGACAGCACTGTCTAGAGGAACAAAATTTGTCGATGTAGATACTTCACCTGTTATGGTTGGTGGATTGATTTGGGCATCTCCTTTAACAGGCCCCCTTTCCATGGTTGATCCAAAAACTGGTGTTGTTAAAAGAACACTGAGCTATAGACCTTCTAGAAAACCTATTGCCTACGGGGACTTTGTTTTTATCGGAACACTCGACGGAGATTTGGTTAAGCTGTCTAAGAGCACTACTGCTGAAATTAGCTCAATAAAAGTCACCAAGAGGGCAATTACCAGTATTATAACTTGGAAGAGTAAAGTTGCAGCAGCTACCACAGATGGGTTAATCCATCTTATTGATCCGCAAACTATGAAAATAGAGAAGACCTTCTCTCTTGGCTCTGCCTTTTCAACTATTTTTGGGGATATGTCTTCTTCAGATAATTATCTTGCAGCTTATTCGGCCAGAAATAGACTCTATATTTTTAATAACAACCAGGCCTTTTAATCAAAGCTAATTTGAGTATTTGGCCCTTCTTTCTACCATTTCCTTGAAATAACCATCAGACCATTTTGCTTTCAGCCTTCTAACAAGCTCTTGCTCTAAAACGCTGAACTTAAGTGCTGAGGCCAGTGCTCTTTCATTTTTAGAGTCACCTACAAGTGCCGAGCGAACAGATAGACCTAAGGCCATATTTGAAAAAACTGAAATTTTAAACACTGCCTGAATTGACTCAGTAGAGCCCATATACTTGGGATTTTTTTCAATATGCTTTAGAAAGTTTTCAAATACATAATAACCATCGCTGTGTCCAAACTCACATAGACTTGCTAATTCATTGTGAAGTTTTTTTAGATGGATTGAGTATGCCTTTTTTAATAGTTCTTGTTTTTGATCAGCTCCTTTTAACTTGGGGAGGACATCAAAAACCGCCGGATAGGGTGATTTTTCAGTAACAGGAAGTGATAGCTCTGGAAATAGTGCCAGATCATTACTTTTCTCAAAATTGATACCACTGGGAATTGTAAGAAGCTTTTTATTCCAATCACTGCTAGTATCGCCCAGCTTCTGCCATTTCTTATCGTAATTAATAAAAGATGAATGAAAGCTTGGACAAGAGTTGAGTGACAAGCTCGAGGGAATTTTATTTTTAAGTGAAGAGTATTGTTCAAATAGTGTAAGAAAATAAACTTGTTTGTGAGGAAACTGTTCTATGCTTTGGTGACTGCCAGCACTAGCAATCTTTCTAGTATTTCTTCTTTTGTTAAAGTTGTAATCGAAATATAAAATATCTGCTGAATTAGGCACTCCCGTTTTCTGATGATAACTTTCAGAATTTTCACTTCTTTTGGCCAGTTTCTTATCTTTTATATTGGATTCAGGCTGATTGGTAGAGCAACTTGCCAGTAAAATAAATAGTGGTGTTAAATAGTGTCTCATTTTCATTAGCCGCCTCCAACAACGATTTGCTCAACAGACAGATCGTACTTATGAGTAGGCAACTTAAACGCCCAAGGCCTTTTTGGAAATTCTTGCCTCATGGTCATTACTTAGAGACAAGTGCTTTATTTTAATCGATTTTTCTCTGAGAAAAAGTTAAGTGGTTGTTTTACATCAACCCTTCCTCCACCTTTTGGTTTTGGAAACTCAATAACTTTTAATACCTTCGCCATACAATTTCGACCGTTTTTAGAAAACTTACCACCTTTTGAGTTCACATTGGCCCTCGATACATGACCATTTTTGTTTATTGTAAAGGCGAGTTCAACAATTCCTTTAACATCTTCTGAATTGAAGGCCAGCTCCTGTTGGTAGCAATACCTAAATTGTGGGAGATACTCTCTTAGAATTTTTCTTAATATTTCAGGATCCATGGAACCCAGAACAACTGTTTTAGGTGCCACATAGCTTGTTTCAAACCCTTTTTTACTAGCAAGCCCTTGTGGGCCTGTAGAGCTTCCGCTTTTGCCACTTGTGTTACTGCCAATTTTTCCAACCTTACCAACTCCTTCTGCCTTGATACTTACCTTTCCTGCACTATTTAAAGGGCTCGAGTCGGACAGAGAGGCCGTTGAATGACCAGTATTTGCAACCTTGATCTTGTTTAATACTTTGCTATCTGAAAATAGATTGCTTAAGTTAGGATCAAGATTCATTTTGTAGGTTTTCATTTTAATCTTCTTAGCAACCTGGTTTTTGGCACTCTTACTTGCTGGCCTCACCTTTGTTTTGGGCTTAGATGGTGTCGGTTTCTTTGCGATCTTCTTTTTGACCTGTGCTTTTTTACTTTCTGATTTTTTTACAGGTTGTTTCGGTGTTTTGATTTTTTGGTCACCAATGACTTTTGATTTCTTGGGATCCATAGACTTTGCTTCAGTCAGTTTTGGTCCTTTTATTTGTGGTTTTACTTTATAAATAATACTGAGCTTTTTTTCCTTTTTTGGAGTTGGTTTTGTAATATCTACTAACAGTAGTAATAGAAAAAGCCCCATGACAGTTGTAAAAAGGAGTGAGCTTTTTTTATAGAACTCAGATTCTCTCATCCAGAATGGGAGCCTTTTAAATTCGTTTTGACTATTATTGGTGCTTATGTAAATTTGTAGATGCTCTTTTTGGTAATATAGATTCCCTCTGGTTTTAATATCAAACTGTGTTTCTTCGAATTGCTTTTTATCTAAGTATAGATTCCATCCGTTTAATTTGGGAATTGTTAGAACATCACCTGAAATTGAAAAATCGATATGCTCTTCTTCAAAATCAAAGAAGTTAAAGACTTGGCACTTACCTGTAAGTTTTGCAACTCCCTTTTTGAAGGGGATATTTTCCATTGTGACAATTTCATTTCTTGATACAATCCACAGCTGAAGATTGGTCGTATTGGAAGGTTTTTCGCCTTTTGATAAATTATATGTCTCGAGCTCTTCATGGGTATCAATAAATTCATCTATGTCATAGTTAACCTGCTCTATTGGTAGAACATCATTGTTTTGATCAGTATATTCAATATCAAGTTTGCAATATTCATCATCTATAAGTGATAGGTCCTTAAAGTTATCTGGAGGTTTAGGGATGGAATACTCTTCATCAGTGCTGTGTTTAATCTGTTTTACTCCGTGATCTAAATTCTTAACCACACTTTCATTTTCCATCTCCATAAGTTGAAAAGAGAGATTTCCAAATTGTAAAATATCTCCTTCAAAGCATATTGTCTGCGTGATTTTTTCACCATTAACAAAAGTTCCATTTACGCTCTCAAGGTCAATAACCTTTAAACCGCCGCCAGGAATGATAATTAGCATTGCATGGTAATGAGAGATTTTATCTGAATCGATAAAAATATCAGTTTTATCGCTTCCACCAATTAGGCATTTGTTTTGAGTTAAATCAATATCAACTGCGCTGGATTTTTCCCCAACATATTGAAGCCTAAATAGTGATTGTTTTTTCTTTAAAATGCTCATACTCATTTAAACTACCTTTTCGCCAAAAGTTGGACTAAGTTTTCTTCTAAGTATTCACGAATATTGTCATATTGTGGGAAGTCCACGCCTTCTAAACTTACTAACATCTCTTTCGTTTGTTGATATTTCTTTGCTCTAAATAGTGAAAGAGCAAATAAGAACCCTGAGCCTGTCTCAATTAATTTTGATTGATCAATGCTGCCATAAAGTGCAATAGACTTTTGATAATTACCCATCAGGAAATATGCATGGGCCCGACTCATTTTTAGTAGGTCTTGTGGAAATGAGGTTTGGTCAATTTGCCCAATATGAGCTAATGCTGAGCTTGGATTAAAAAATCTAAGCTCAATCAGCCCGATTTGATAAAGGGATTTGTTTTTTACCGCGTGATAGTCTTTTGAAACCAATAAATATGATTTTGCTTTGTCGTATTGTCTAAGCAGAATAAGAGTTTCAGCTAATTTGTAAAACACAGCACCTTTCATTCGGGGCCTTGCCTTGATGAGCGCTTTAGCTTTGGTATAGTACTCAAATGCTTGATGAGCCTCATCTTTTTCATAGTGACAATCTCCAAGAGATAAATAGAAATCAAAAAACTGTGAGCTTTTTGATGCCTTGTACTTAGAGAGTTTAAAGAATTTTTTAAAGTTGGTGTGACACAACTTTTGCAATTTTGTTTTCGATACATGTGGTCTTTTAGTTTTTCTTCTGACCTTTTTTGGTGTGCTAGGTCCTTGCTCCTCCTCAGGGCCTGTGCTATACTCTTGGGCTTCCTCCAGAAATTCTTCATCATACTTCTCAGTTGTTGAACAACCAACTAACAACACGAGCAAAAATATGGAAAAAATTGTCTTATTCATTTTGCCCCCCTTTTTGAATATGAGATTGTTTCCAAATTCTGATTAGGAATTTGGAATGTAGGTATGCCACTTAATGGTGTTTCTATGAAAAATCTATTAAATGAAGAAAGTGATTGGTGTTTAACAATGAGAGTGCTTCCATGTCTTTTGAATTCGCGGGCCTTTTTGTTTAGCTTTGCCGCAACTCCAGCAACCTGACCATAAAATGACTTCTCAAATCCTTTGTCACTAAATATAAATTTTATATTTTTTAGATAAGTAGAATAATTATGGTAAATATTAGAAGTTAAATGGTCCATCCCCAGTATGACATTTTTATCACTATATTTGCTAAGAGAAGTAATTTCAGCAGATGACTTTTGAAGTGAAGAGAGCGCTGAAGTAAGAGTTTTGTTAAATAACCTTTCATCAAAATTTTGCAGCTCAATTGCTGGAGGCAAGTGAGTCTTTTGATATTTTTTCCAAATCTTATTAAATTTACTCAAATATTGATATTTTTGATCATGTTTGTTGAGAAGTTTTCTCAAATTGTTTTTTACTTGGTTTTTTCCACTGGTAAAATAGATATCCCAATACCAATTTAAAAGCTCTCCAGCGAAACTTTCTTTACCCACACTTGATAATTTTATCTGTGTAAAGCTTTCCTCTAGAGCATCGTGATCTCTATGAGATATAATTTTCGATATGAACAGATCCCCTATAGCCTGCTCTGTTTTTGAAGTGAGACCACACTTCCTGAAAAAGCTCATATCCTTTTTAAAAGAATCTAAATCACTTTTATTAATTGACTGGTATGAGCTAACATAAAATAGGTCTTGTTTTTGAGAATATCCTTTAGAACATGTTTTAAGGAGAAATTTAGAGGCCAAGTATTTAGCAGATTTATAGTCGAGAAGTGAAGCATAGAGTTTTGATATTTCAATAAACCTTGGGGCATTTTTCACCAAGTTGTCCTCAGTTCTATGCCCTAGTGTTTTTACCATCCATTTTGCAGATTTTGATGTATGTGAAATTTTCAAAAGAAGTAGAGCTGTATTAAAACTTGTTTTTTGTTTAATTGAGTCTGGGTATATTGGATTTTTATATAGTGAAATATAGCCTTTTATAGCAGGAATTAATTTTCCAGTTGATTGCATCCCTTCAAAGTTTTGAAATAGAATTTGTCCCAGGACAAGCTCTGTCTTTTGAATTTTTGAAGCTCCAAAACTTAAAAAACCGGCCTTCATTTTTTTGATCCAATGGGCCAGTCGCTCGGTATCTTTTTTGACAATGTGGTAATCAATAAGCCTGGTCGTCAATTCTCTTTGGGCCACTATCTCACCAGGGAAGAATTTTGCAAACTTACTAATCACCGCAAGAGATTTATCTAAACCCTTTTTTGCAAAATATAATTCAAATAGTAGAGGATAGATTCTTTTTGATCTGGGAGTTTTTGGCCAATACTTGAGGTTGTATTCATAAGCATATACCTGCCAGTTTTGTTTTTGAACTTTATTAAAATTCCCTTCATCAAGTACTGCAAAAAGAGAGTTGATGAGTTTTTCTTTGATCTTTATTGCTTTAGGATTCTTGTCAGAGAATTTAAGGCCACCTACGTATTTTGTAGCTGCAAGTTGGAATTTACCGACACTAAAATAACTTTCACCTTGAAAGAAGTTGTACTCATCTTGATTTTTTGGATCAAAAGTTACAAGAAAGTCAAAATAGCCAATTACCATTGTGAGTGAAGATGCTTTGAAATCAAACGAGTTCTTCTTTACATCTTGTGCTAACTTTATTTGTAAGAATCCTACATAGGCCTTGGTCTTTTCAACGATTTCAGCAACTTGATTTTTACCGAGATGGCCTTGTTTGTGATGGGCCCATAGGTGTTTTGTACTTCTATAATGTAAATTTGATTTTTGATAATTTCTATAAATATCTAATTCTTTCATATATATTTGAATACTATCAGTCTTTTTTGGTGATGCTTTTGCCATAGCGTGTGATTTTGCCAAAATATATTGAACATCTTCAAACTTTCCCTTCTTGGTAGTGACATCTATCATCTTTAGAAGATAGGGAATTGGTGCTTTTTCATTTTTAGTATAAAATGAAACACCTTTTTCAATTTCTCCCGCATACACATAAAATGGGCCTATGCTTTGAAGAACTTGCTCTTTTACACTTATATATTGTCCATTTTTAGACTTGATATAGGCCACTCGAATGGCCTTGATGGCAGATCGATATTTCATAATTTTCAGATAGCACCAGCTTAGATTATATAGGTGTTTAGCATGCCAATTATCACTTTTGTTTCCAATTACAACTCTATAGAGCTTAATTGCTTTTACATATTTCTTCTTATTGTAGAAATATTCGGCAAGAGCAACATAGATTTGATGACCAAGTTTTGAATTTTTCTTTGTTATTTTCAGGGCCTTGTATAAGTAGTGCTTTGTGGCCTTGTCTTTGTCATAATCTCTGGAGTTTAATGCCAGAGAATAATATATTTCATTTAATCTATGGTATCTTGGGTGTCTTTTGATGATTTTTTTTGCAAAAGATTTTACGAAACCATTGTGGCTTATGGATTTCGCAAAATATTCTGATTTTTTAGCACCTCTTTTGGTTGCCTTTAAAAAAGAGCGGTTTTCCTTTTCTTTCAGTAGCTTTGTTTTTTCATTGTATAATTCAAATAATCTGTGCTCTAAGTTGGCCTTTTTTCTTTTGACCATTTTTATGAGGTTAATTTCTTCATCAATGATTTTTAAAAGCCTATCCCTTCTATCTAAGGGGGCAGGGTTCTTGTCTGCACTAAAAGACAGTGAAATATTAAATATTAAATAGGCCCCAAAAAATATGGCAAAAAGCTTCATTAGAACTCTCCTTGCACAATAAATTTAAATTTAGGATAGCCAGCAATTGCAGCTGTATGCATAACAATCTTCATAGTTTTAAAATTTGTTGATTTATCAAATACCAAGTTTAGCTGGTGATCTTTTTCATTTCTTTTACCATCTTTTGGACTCGATTTTTCAATCTCTAGCTGAAGCTCGCTTTCAAGCTCACTTATCGTTTCTTGGCCTGGGTCAATCTGGGCAATCTTTCTATTATTGTAAAAAACATTTTTATCTCCATCCACCTGAACAATAATGGCGTGTGAGCCAAGGTCACGACTTTTCGAGTTTGGTAGTTTTATACCTTCAAGTAAGTTCAATTTTAAATCAGAGGCATTATAACTTTTTAATAAGAAAACAAGTAAGATGACAAGGATATCAAGTAAGGATGTGATATCCAAATCTAATACCTTTGTTTTGCCTCTTCTTCTTTTTCCAAATCGCGAGTTCATAATTATCCTAGTTTGAAGTATCAAATATTACTTTTCCAAAAAGGTCTTTTTCTTCTATTTGCTTACCTGCGCTATCTAATTGACTTTTTCTCATGCGAGATGCATCGACGATTCTAACGATAGAGTCGTATTTAACAGCGGAGCTTGGTTTGATGATAATGCTCTCCTCCTTAGGAAATTGATTTTTCAAATCACTAAGGACTATGCCAAACTCCTCTAAATTGTATTTTCCATCTTTTTTTGCAATTTTCTTAAACACCTTATTATCAATGCCTTTTCTTAAAATGAGCTCTCTTTTGCGTATTTCAACAGAGAGGTTTAGAGGAGGTTTTTTATCCTTTTGTGGCTCATCGCTTGAGATCATGGGAGCGTCACTTCCAATTTCGTATATCTCAAGAAATTGAGCAGACATCAGTAAAAAGAAAATGAAGATAAATACCGAATCTAGGATTGGGATAAGATTTGGTTTTACAATTTCTTTTCTTGTTAATCTTCTCATTTTCTTTCCTCCATTAAACTCAGCTTAAATTTAAAACCCCTAGGAGACCTTCCTGGGTAGCTCTGTAGGCACACCAGGAAGGTCTTCACTAGAGGTATTGCTGGCCCGAATGGTTTGTCCTCCCAATAGGTCCACTAATTTAATTGAATATTGATCAATCTCACCTAGTATTTTATCTGAACGGCTACTTAAAATTGTATGAACTACCATTATTGAAATGGCCGATATCAAACCAAGTGCCGTAGTATTCATCGCCTTTGATATCCCCAGTGCTAAAAGTTCAGCCTTTTTTGAGGGGTCAGCACTGGCAACAGCGGCGAATGATTCAATCAGGCCATATATCGTACCTAGTAATCCTACTAGTGTTGACACATTGGCCACAAGAGATAAGTAATTCATTCTTTTTTCTAGTTTGGGTATGGACTCTAACACTGATGATTCCACAGCATCTACGATTTGCTCTCTTGATCTATTAGCTCTTTTTAGCCCACTTTTGAAAATAAGTGGTAAAAGTGCTTTTGACCCTGATAGCTCACTGATCAAGTCCTTTATTTGGTTATTTAAAACGGCCTTCTTAACCTTGCTCATTAGAGATGGTCCATCTATGTCTAGACTCCAAAGTATTTTAAATCTCTCAATGGCCACACATATGCCAAAGATCCAAACAGCAAGGATAATCCACATAAAAATACCACCTTCATCCATGAACTTGGCCGCCGTTGTAAGAAAATCAACGCTCTCTACAGGTGATGGAATTGTTTGCGTTTCCATAGTAACTCCTTATTGTTCACTATCTAAGACTATCTAAATCTCTTTTTTCTTCTCTTTTAAAATTAGGTTTTTCATATAGATTTCTTGAAAAAACCTTTCTCTCTCTTTCTCTTACTGAAAGGTCCCCAGGGGCGATGATTTCGCCTTTAATCTCTAGGTTTCCAAGGTCAAACTCTTCATAGGTTTTATATTGGTAAATGACTCCTGCCTTTTTTTCTTCTGCTTCGAGATGATTTACAAACAAAAGAGAAAGTAGCACTAAAATTAGTAATCTCATCTTCCCCCCTCTAAGCCTGTTAATGGCACCTCTGGTTTGGCCAAAGTATTATCGTCATTAAATACTGCAGGTTGGTCGCTCTTTGTTGAGTTATCATTTTGCAGTTCAAGTATTTGATCGTTTGCCTCTTTTTCTTCTTCGGCCAGTAGCGATTTCTTTTCGCTTTCACTTATGTCATCAGGTGAGTCTATAGCTTCCTCTACTTTGAGTTCTTCACTCACTGCCTTGGGTTCAAGCTCTCTTTCTTCACTTAAAACGTCGGCAGATTCTTTTTGCACCTTTCGAGGAAGCTTGTCGTCAACTGTTTCACAGTTTGACATTAGGCCAAATGAATAGTCTCCGAATTCATCAGTCCAAAACTCTCCATTAAATTTAAAGAAAAATTGTGAAGTCTTACGGTTTACATTTTCAAAGTTGCCTCTGCTTCGATCTGCGATTAGCTTTTTCTGGTCATATAGAAGGCCTCTTTTCTTGGAGAGGATTTCAAGTCTAATATTTAGTAAATCTGATGAAAGAGCATGTGTACGATTAATAAAATCAAATATAAATTTCTTAATATAATGAGAAAGCTTTTGCACTCTGTGGCGTCTCATTCCTTTTAAAACGTGGCCGATATCTTCTTTTAATTCACTTTCCCATTTTTCAACTCTCCCGATTTCTTTATTTATACGCTTTATTGCCGCCATATCAATTTTAAATTTATTTGTTTTAGTGATTTTCGTGACGAGGTTTCTAAATAATCTATTTTCCTTTTCAAGTTTTGAAAGAGGGGTGAGAGTAAGCTTCACATAGTCGCTTGGCCTATGAAATGTCGCTATCTTTGCACTTATTTGAGTTGATAGTTTTTGGTATTCTTTAAAATAGTAGTTAATAACCTCCAAGCTATCATCCCAAAGGCAAAGCTTGAAATATGACTGGGCAATTAATACTTCAATTTCAGGATCAAAATAGCTTTCCAGAAGTGGAGATTTGTAAGTTACAAGAACACCAAGAGTTCGGTTGTAATTTTGTCTGTAATAAAAGGCCCACGCTTTTTCTAGTAATAAATAAGGCCAGCGGTAAGATTTCTTTGGAATTTCATCCCAAGACTCTAAGGCCTTCTCAAATTTGCCTTCCTCATAGTGTATTCTGGCAATATTGGTGATGCAGGTTTCTTTAACAACAGTGTGAAACCTTTTACCTGAAAGAGTTTTGGCATCATTTGCTAGAGTTCCCGCATAGGCCATGCAGTGCTCGTAGGCAGTGAGTGCTTCACTTTTATTTCCTAACGCTGTATGGGAAAGACCTTCTAATAGTTTTGCTTCATGTGAAAAACGATGACCTGAATAGATCTTTTCTAGCCAGTGTATCGCTTTTTTATATCTTCCATGATCGAAAAATTTCTTCCCGATAATATAAAAAATCCCCGATGTCTGTAGCTTCTTTAAATTAGATATTTTTTGATCATATAACCCTTGAACACCTGTATGAAAAATTATTGATTCAACGGTTTTTATATACTGAGGATCTAATTCCTCTTTTTCGTTTAATTCTCGTTCTAAGAAGTAAAGGGTTGTGAAGTAGTAACCATTTCTTCTAAGAAGATAAGTGGCTTCAAGTCCCTCACCAGCTTTTAGCAATTTTTCAACTTTCATATCAATACCAGCACCAAGCGCTGTTTTAATGATAAACAGAAGAAAAATAATAATGGAAAATGAAAAACTACCCACTTTCATTTAATTTCCTCTCTTAGAAGCTAAAGCCTAATGATAAAATACCGTCAAAATTACTTCTTAGTTTTTTCTTCGCCTTACTTCGTGGCCCTGGCGCCTTATAATTCGTATTCATAAGGTCAACTCCCATATGAATACTCTTAGAAATGTAGATTTTGACACCAGTTCTTGTTGTGACACCCATGTAGTCTTCTTTTTCATAGCGACTTGATACAGTTGGGTCAGTCACTGTATTGATATTACTCTCAGCATGAACTTTTGAAGGTCCCACGCCAAAATGCCAATCAAAGTAGATTATTTCATTAAATGTGTTTATTTTTCCATAAAAGGGAGACCAGGTAAGCATCCCCCCGTAGATTGTGTTAAGTCTTCGAACAAATGGCTCACTGCTATTGATGGCCTTTACATTATTGTAGTCAGTGTTATTTGAATTATCGTAATTGTTTACAAATAATTCAAAGCCCCATTCCTCAGCAAAATTGTATCCTACATTTCCATGGATTCCATAGGTAGATTGAAACCTAGAGCTAAATCCTTTTACGCCACCTAGGTTTAAATAGAATTTATTCTTTTTTGCATAAACTTTGTTTTGCAAAACGTAGACTGATTTGTCTGGGTCCAACCACAGAAAGTCGTATAAATTATCTTCAGCACCAAATAAAGGGGTGCTGAAGAATAATAATAACGCCATTGGGAGGACAAACCTAATGGTTACCATTTACACTCCATTATTGTGCGGTTTCATAGACCACTTTTATTTGATCCCCGTCTTGTGGGGCCATGTTCTCGTCAAATTTCACTGCATTGATTGAAGCATCAAAACTCCAGCCACTTGTTTGCAATTCATCATTTATATAAACCTCAAGCGATGACTCGATTGGTGTGTTTGATAGAGGAAATGATGTGGCAAATGTCACAATCTTTTCACCCATATCTTGTAAAATACCAAAAAAGTCTTCTTTGATGCTGGCCTGTATTCCAT